>FPHE01000161.1_pt1 | contig 95291 bp, 83 predicted proteins | sample 1057201 | NCBI WGS metagenome assembly FPHE01 (sample SAMEA4473311, study PRJEB15554) | hydrothermal vent metagenome | biome: marine basaltic hydrothermal vent biome; feature: marine hydrothermal vent; material: water | place: Pacific Ocean | collected 2011-06-14/2011-07-23 | depth 1155 m
ACTATGATGAAAGTATCTGACCCTATTATGTTTGGTCACGCTTTTGAAGTATTTTTTGCTGATGTATTCACAAAATATGCAGACCTATTTGCAGAACTTGGAGTAAATGCTAGACTTGGAATGAGTGACCTAGAGAAAAAGATAGTAGGTCATGAAAAAGAGGCTGAAATTAAAGCATCATTCCAAGCAGTTGTTGAGTCTGATAGTCCAAGTATTGCTATGGTAGATTCAGACAAAGGAACAACAAACTTTAACGCATCAAATGATGTAATTATTGATGCTTCTATGCCAGTAGTTGTTCGTGAAGGTGGTAAACAGTGGGATAGAAACGGCGATGCCGTAGAGTGTGTAGCCGTAATTCCTGATGCCTCTTATGGTCTGTTCTATGAAGAGATGGTAAATGATTGTGTTAAAAATGGTCAATATGATGTATCAACTATGGGTTCTGTAGCTAATGTGGGTCTTATGGCTCAAAAAGCAGAAGAGTATGGTTCTCACCCAACCACATTTGAGATGGCAGAAGATGGAAAAGTAACCGTTACAGCAGAAGATGGAACAGAGCTTATGAGCTTTGATGTTGAAAAAGGCGATATTTGGAGAATGAGCCGAGCAAAAGATATTCCAATCAAAGACTGGGTAAGATTAGCAGTAGAGAGAGCAAGAATTGAGCAAGTACCAACTATCTTTTGGTTAGATTCAAATAGAGCTCATGATGCACAGATGATTGCAAAAGTAAATAAGTATCTTCCAGAGTTCAACATAGATGGTCTTGATATTCAAATTATGAATGTAACTGATGCAACAAGATTTACAAATACAAGAGTAAGAGAGGGTAAAAACACTATCGCAGTAACTGGAAATGTTCTTAGAGATTACCTTACAGATATGTACCCAATCTTAGAGCTTGGAACAAGTGCTAAAATGCTCTCTATAGTTCCTCTTCTAGCAGGTGGTGGACTATACGAAACAGGTGCTGGTGGGTCTGCTCCAAAACATGTTGCTCAATTCTTAAAAGAGGGTCATTTAAGATGGGATTCTTTAGGTGAGTTCCTAGCACTTGCTGAATCACTAAGATTTATCGGTCAAAAACACTCTAATGCAAAACTAACTGCACTTACAGAGGCACTAGACACTGCAAACGAGGGTTATCTTGACAACAACAAAGCACCAAGCAGAAAATGTTGTGAGCCTGATAATAAAGCCTCTCACTTCTACTTAGCTCAATACTGGGCAGAAGCTTTAGCTAATGGTAGTGACACTGAACTAGCTGAAAAATTTGCTCCTGTTGCAAAAGCTCTTAAAGAGAATGAGGCTAAGATTATTGAAGAGTTATTGGCTATTGAAGGTAAAGCTCAAGATATTGGTGGATATTATCGTCCTAATGATGAGTTGGCACAGAAGGCTATGAGACCTAGTGCTACGCTTAATGCTATTATTGATGGTATTTAATTAGTTTTTATTCCCACCTTTGTTGGTGGGAAATCTTCTTTTTATCTCAACAACTCCTCACAAATATTTTTAATAACATCAATATATTTAGAATCTTCCCTATATAAAATATAGAACTTTCTAATAATTGGAGTATTATTGATAGAGGATTCATATAGGTCATTATACTTTAATTCATACTCAATAGCTAGTTTGGAGACAATGGCTACAGCAGTAATTTGGGCATTTGGTTTTGACCATTTTATACTTTGGATGATGGCTATTGGACTATCTACTTCTGATATGGAGTCAAAATCATAATAGGATAACCCCTGCTTCTCTAAAAAATCTTCAATAAAAATTCTACTAATAGAACCTCTCTCTCTACCAACTATTCGACACCGATTCAAATCCTCAACACCCAATGAACTTGGCAATTGCTTTTTGGAGCAGATAACCAACTCATCATCAATCCACTCTATATAGACCAAAGAGTCATCAAAAATGGGAGACTCTATAAAACCCAAATCAAGCTTTTGCTCTTTTATAGCTTTGACTATCTCATCACAGGAGGAAACAGTCAATTTTATTTTACGATTGACCTGCTGATAAATGGTATCAATTATCTCACCAGGAAGTATATATGAGCCAATGGTATGTGAAGCCCCAACTCTAAACTTATCTTCTATTTGATTTAACATTATATCTCTTTTTTAATATCCAAATCGGTATGAAATGCCATTGCTAGATAGTTTAGAGAGTTAAAGAACTGTCTCTCATCAAATGGTTTCATAATATAAGCATCTATCTTTAGCTCTGAAGCTTTTGCTTTAAACTCTGGCTCATTATATGCAGTAAAAAGAGAGATTATCTGCTTGGGGTTGAGTCCTCTTATCTTCTCACTCATCTCTATCCCATTCATATTTGGCATCACTATATCACTAAGCACAATATCAGGATGTCTATTTTTGTACAACGATAGCCCCTCTATACCATCATTGGCAACAAAAACCTCTTTGCAATGTCTGCATAGTATTTTTTTTATCAATTTTTGGGTGGCGAGGTCATCTTCGACATACAGCACAGTAGTATCACTTAGATACATTTTTATCCCCTTTAGTTCTATTATGACTTATTATAACTAAAAATTATTTAAACTCTATATTAAAATCAATATTTGAGTCTAAATTAAATAACACACTGCTATAATTTCATAAAGGAGTTACCTTTGGAAAAAAACAGTGAATATATACAGTTTATTCTCGACTCACAGCAGAATATCTTACTTCTAACTGATGGACATGAACTAAAAAAAGCCAATCGAGCTATGTTAAATTTTTTGGGATTTGAGACCGTTGAAAATTTTCGTCAACAGCAGGATTGTATCTGTGATTTTTTTATCAAAGAGGATGGTTATCTGCAAAAAGAGAAAAATGGTATCCTTTGGATAGATGCAATGTTAAATGATACAATAAATACACCTGATGTTGCCAAAATAGAGGGGAGAGATGGGAAAACTCATCTATTCCGAGTTGATATAAACGAGAAACGAATGGATGCTAACCTTTACTCTATCACTTTGACGGATATTACTGAGATAGAGGCGTACAAAAGAGAGCTTAATGAGAAAATTAAAAATATAAAAGAGAAACAGCAGATATTGATTCAAAATAGTAAAATGGCATCCATGGGGGAGATGATAGCCAATATCGCCCACCAGTGGAGACAACCACTCAACTCTCTCTCTGCTCTACATACTGTTTTGATGATGGATTATGAGGATAATGGAAAACTAACAGCCCAAGAGATAGCAGAGTTCAAAGAGGAGTCTAGTCAATATATTCACAAAATGAGTAGCACAATTGATGACTTTAGAAATTTTTTCTCTCCTAGCAAAGAGAAAGAGCAGTTTAGTATCTCTGATGCGATAGCAGAGTCGATAAAATTTGTCAAAGACTCCTATCTTGATGGTAATATTAAATTGATAGATAAAACTCAAGATAGAGATACTCAAATCTATAGCTACAAAAACGAACTCATGCAGGTTATTATGATTTTGCTAAATAACTCAAGAGATGCTATTATCGGTAAAAGAATAAAAAATCCAAAAGTTATTGTAGATTTTACACAGAAGAGTGGAAAAATTACAATATTAATTCAAGACAATGGTGGAGGAATAAGCGAAGATATTATGGATAGAATCTTTGAACCCTACTTTACCACCAAGTTTAAAAGTGATGGTACAGGAGTGGGGCTATATATGTCCAAGATGATTGTGGAGGACTCCATAGGGGGGAAACTGATACTTGAAAATTATGAAGATGGGGTCTTAGCTTCTTTAATTTTAACTTCTTAAAGAACATAAGTTATACAATTCAATAATTATAATATTTTTTTATATAAAAAAGAGTAATACATCTCTAAAATAGATTAAATAGTGGATATAATAGCCTAAAAATAGACAAGGAAGAGATGATGATTAAAACTTATAGTAAAGTTTTCTTGACAATAGTACTACTAACCCCCTATCTTTATCCCCAAGATATAACCAAACCTGTATTTGAAACTGTTTGGCAAAAGATATATGGTGGAGAAAAGGATGATAAGGCAAATGGCATAGTAATGCTTGAGAATGGCGACAGTGCTATAATTGGTGAGTGTAAATCATATGGTGCAAAGCGAAGTGACATCTGTGTGACGCGTATTAATAGCAATGGACAAACAAAATGGCGTAAGCTTATAGATGGAGAGAAAGAGGATAGAGGTATGGCTATTAGCCGTGCAAAAGATGGAAATCTACTTATCTTAGGCAGTGGAAAATCATTTAACAAAAATGGTGATAGAGATTTATATGTAGCTAAACTCTCTTTGGACGGAAAGATTCTATGGCAAAGAACTTTTGGTGGAGACCGTGATGAGTTTGCAGGAGGTATTGCAGGAACTGATGATGGTGGAGCTTTGATTGTAGGAGATAGTGAATCATTTTCTAGGCGAGGGTACAAAGATATTTTTATCATTCGTCTTGATAAAGATGGGAAAAAAATATCTGAACAGACCATAGGTGGAAAAAAAGCTGAAGAGGCAAAAGCATTGACACGAACAGCCGATGGCAACTTTATGATGGTAGGTTCACGAGAGGTAGCACGAGCAGGTGATTCTGATTTTTTTCTACTCAAACTTGACCAAGATGGCAAAAAAATATGGGCAAGAACACTAGGTGAAGAGAACCATGATGTACTCAATGCCGTAGCTCCTACTCCTGACGGTGGTATAGTAGCCACTGGTTCAACCCGTTCATTTGGTAGTGAACAGACCGATTTATCAGTAATGTACTTTGACAAAACAGGAAAACTTATTTGGCATAAGATTTATGGATACAAATACTATGATGAGGGTAATGCCATTACCATGACCAAAGGTGGAGGATTTATGATAGCAGGTAGCACCAACTCTATGGGCAAAGGTGATTATGATACTTATGTGATTGCTCTTGATAAAAAAGGTTCTCTAATTTGGTCACAACTTTTTGGAGAGAGAGGCAGAGATATGGCTCATGCCATTACAAGAACAACTGATGGTAAAATTATTATTGTAGGCGAGAGCGATAGTTATCGGAAGAGTGAAGATTTTTATATGATTAAATTATCCACCCCATAATCAGATACAAAATCGAAGCCAACCCAGCAGAGATAAGAGCATAGGGCATCTGTGTCCTTACATGCGATATGTGGTCACAACCACTAGCCATTGAGGAGATAATGGTAGTATCGGATATGGGTGATACATGGTCTCCAAAGATTCCACCAGATATTACTGCTCCTATCATTAGAGGTATATACATATCAAAACTTGCTCCAAGTGCGAGGGCGATAGGCATCATAATAGAGAATGTTCCCCAACTTGTACCTGTGGAGAAAGATGTGATTGCAGATACTAAAAATACTAAAAATGGTAGAAGAAAAGGTGGGATATTACCATCCATAATATGGGCTAGATACTTTGCTGTTCCTAAATCTTTAATGACATTTCCAATAAGAAATGCCAAAAGTAAAATCAATACTATTGGAACCATATCAGAGATACCTGCGTATAGTGAATTGAAATACTCTTTGTGTTTTAGATGTCTCCCACCAATATAATAGAGATATATAAAAGCTAGTGTAGCAATAACAGAGTAAAATACAGAGGTAGAGCCTGAACCTTTGAGTATATCCCCATCGCCTGTATAGTATAGCGATATAGGAACCATGATTATTAGGACAACTAGAGGTAGTATCATTAGCAGAGGAGATTTATTTTTATGACTCTCCATCATAGGATTAGACTCTATTTTATGTGGTTTGGCGTGACGCATTGCACCGATATTTATATCAAATAGTATTACAGCTAGAACTACAAATATGATTATAAGTGAGTAGAAGTTAAACAGAATGGACTCTATAAGAAGTGCTACTCCATCACCTGATATAACATTGGAATCAATCGCCGTTACAATAAGCCCCAAAAGCAAAGCACCCCACGCGTTAAAAGGTATAAGAGAACAGATAGGTGCAGAGGTTGAGTCACATACAAATGCTAATTTCTCTCTACTAACACCGTTTTTGTCACAAAGAGGTTTAGCTACAGTTCCAGCTACAAGGGCTGTGATGGAGGACTCTATAAATATCACAACACCTAAAATGTAGGCAATTAGTAAAGCACCTTTTGGTGAATCTAAGTTTTTCTGTTTGGTGCTAAGATAGTTTATAAAGCCATTAACTCCACCAGAGTCACTAATCAACTTGATGATAGAGCCTACCAAAAGAGCAAAAAGGACAGTTTTAGTTATCCACCCCTCTGCAAATAGTCCCACAAATCCATCAAGAAGTGCCAAGATAGCCTCTAGTGGATTGAAATTATGAATAACTAATTCTCCTAAAAATATACCTGTGAGTAGAGATACTACTACATCTTTTGTGATAATTGCCATAATGATGATAGAGAGTGGAATGAGAACGGAGAGTATCCCTATATTTTCCATGATTTTTCCTCTTGATAAATTAAAAGTGGATTATATCATTAATTAAAAGCAAATTTCGATAAAATACAACCAAAATTTAATTAAAGGTAAAAGAAACAATGAAAGTAGTAGTAATCCAAGGTCCAAATCTAAATATGTTAGGTCACAGAGAGCAAAATATTTATGGTCCAATGAAGTTAGAAGATATTCATAAGCAGATGGAGGGTTTTGCACAGCAAAATGGGATTGAGATAGAGTTTTTTCAGAGTAATTTAGAGGGTGAGATTATAGATAGACTTCAAGAGTGTATCGGAGAGGCAGATGGTGTTATCATCAATCCTGCGGCATATACACACACATCTATCGCTATCCGTGATGCGATTGCGGCTATTCAGATTCCAACTATTGAAGTTCATCTCTCCAATATTCATGCTAGAGAAGAGTTTAGACAAAAGTCATTGATAGCTCCTGTATCTGCAGGTCAAATTTCTGGTTTTGGTCCATTCTCTTATCATATGGCGATGGTTGCTATTGCTCAGATTATGAGTGAACTAAAGGCTATGAGAGAGGCACAACAAGCTCAACAAGCACAGCATAATCTTCAGAAGTAAATAATTTTCCTTGTTTCCAAACTCTGTTTGGGAATAAAGAACAATATTAAGATAATTTTGATGAATTACATACTAAAAAATGAAAATGCAATATACTATGAATGTGGTTATAGCTCTGATAATGCACTCTATATCAAACTTGGAGCTGAGGCTTTTTTCCTTACAGATAGTCGCTACAAAATAGAAGCAGAGCAGAGTGTTATAGATGCCGAGGTTATTATAGTACGAGACCTCTACAAAAAAGCTAACAAAATTCTAAAAAAATCAAAAATCAAAAAGTTAAACTATGACCCAAAAGAGTGGAGTATATTTGCTTTTGAGAAGTTAACCAATAACTTAGAGATAAAACTCCATTCAAAACCTGATTTCTCTCACAAAAAGAGAATTATTAAACGATTTGAAGAGATTGAGACACTTACTATCGCTTCTCAACTTGGTGCAGAAGCTTTTGATTTTTTTGCAGATATGGTTAGAAGTGATGGTTTCCATAGAGATGAGTATAGTCTAACTTATATGGCAAAAACTGCACTCTCTGAATATGGAAAATATGAACTCTCATTTGACCCTATAGTAGCAGTAAACGCCAATGCTTCAAAACCACACGCTATGCCAACAGCTAAAATATTAGAGAAAAAAGATTTGCTTTTGGTTGATGCAGGATTAAAGTATAAACGATACTGTTCAGATAGGACAAGAACGGTCTATGCCAATAAAAACTTCTCTTTTGATACAGAGCAGAAGTTCAAGAACAAAAAGATACAAAAAGCCTATGATACAGTTTTAAAAGCTCATGATAATGCTATAGAAAAAGCTCGAACAGGTATGAAAGCCAAAGAGGTTGATGCTTTGACTCGTAACATTATTGACAAAGCTGGTTTTGGAAAGTATTTTGTTCACTCCACAGGTCATGGTGTGGGATTAGATATACATGAGATGCCCTATATCTCTTCTAAATCAAACACTATTATAGAAGATGGTATGGTATATACTATTGAACCTGGAATTTATATACCTGATGAGTTTGGGATTCGTATAGAGGATATGGTAGCGATGATTGATGGTCGAGCTATTGTATTGTGAGACTATAGTTACTTAAATTTACCTCAAATCAATATTTTTTTTAGTAAAATAATTTAAAATTATTGTGGAGTGTAACTATGTCAAAAAAACTAATCGAATTAGATAACAGGGGATTAGATGACTGATTCTGTATTGCTCATCCAGAGTTGTGATGATAAAAACCAAAGCATGGGAACAGGATTTGTCTGTTATCAAGATGAGAATGGTTCATATATTCTAACCTGCTCTCATGTACTTGAGGATGTGGTTACTCCTAAGGTTGATGGAATAACAGCAGAGGTTGTAGCTGATGGAGCGAGTCAAGATATAGATTTGGCTCTGCTCTATGTCAAAGGTCTCAAAAGAGATGTTTTGAGTCTGCAAGATAGAGACTGCTCTAGTAGTGATATTGAGCTTATCGGTTACAGTCTGTTTAGTAGAGATAAGTACCAGTCCAAGAAAAAAGAGGTAACACTACTCGAAGAGGTGAAGCTTCAAAAAAAAGATAACTCTTCATCTCAAAAATCATGGCAGATTATCGCCAAAGAGCATTATCATATCGAGAGTGGCAATAGTGGTTCACCCCTATTCTGCCCCACAAACAATAGCGTTATTGCTGTAGTTAGCAACAACCATACCACCCAAATAGGGTATGCAGTCTCCATAAAACACCTCAAAGATATTTGGAAAGAGATACCAAAAGAGCTTTTTTCTCAACCATTAGAGGCTAAATCTAACTTTATACATGATGTTTTTGAAGAGCTTGATAAGCACCCTATGTTGCTTTTTTCTCCAGATAGTTATAACCATATTGACTACATAGAGCAGATGCGTAAAGAGGCAATAGCACTTTTTGGAGACTCTTATCTTTTAGAGATAAACTGTGGACGCTACCGTAACTTAAAAGATTCCAATAAGTTTTTTAATCGTCTCTCAAAAAGGTTAGGTTTAGGAGATGAGGTTGAGGACTCGATGGATTTTGAAGATGTTCTTATAGAGCGTTTTAAACAAGCAGACCCCTTTAAGAGCTTTTTGTTGATTGTGGGTTTTGAGCGTCTGCATGAAGATGTACGAAACAGCTTTGCCGAGACACTTAGAAACCTAAACGAAGAGTATGGAGGCTACTTTAATTTGGTTATTTTTGGTGGGCAAAAACTCATTCAACTCAAATACAGCACAGGCATTCACTCCTATTTTAACAACTTTGAGCAAAAGATTATTCCTCCTTTCTCTTTTGAAAAATGGAAAGAGAGATATAGCTACTTAACCCAAAAGATTTACAACGAGATAGTCTCTGTAACAGGAGAAGATGCAAAACTAAGTGAGGTCTGTTTTAAAGCCAAAGTTAAAACCCAAAAAGAGGCAAAAGAGCTTTTGGTTCACTCATTGTGGAGTAGCGAACTCTTTCGAGCCTACCGAAAAGAGAAAGATAAACTCTCTCTGCTTCTAAGCAAAGAGGAGCTAGGAGCTTTTCATCCTTATTGTGATAATGAACTGCTCTACAAGCTCTATTGGGATAACTTAATAAAGGGGGAAAGAGGCAAGTTTGTTTGGCGAAGTGCGTTTTTGGTAGAGATGGGTAGAGAGTTTTTGGGGTATGGGTGATTTATATTGGTCACCTACTTATTATTTAAATTATATTATAATAAGTAAAAAGATAAGGATAAAGAGATGATATTAGCTTCACAAAAAGCAGAAAAGATAACAGTAACAATCCCTTATGAGCTAAAAGAGAAACTTTACGCACTAAAAAATGAGTTTCAGACAAGCATGTCGGCTATATATAAAGAGGCTCTAAAAGCTTATGTAAAACAGAAAGAGCAAGAGAGATGGAAAAAAGCTGTGGTTTTGATGGAGCAGGAGTATGAGGGTAATCCTGAACTAACAGATTGGCTCGATTTTGAGGAGGATTTTTATGACTATAAAACAGTCTGAGATATGGTTAGTCAATCTCAATCCAACAATAGGCACAGAGATAAGCAAAACCAGACCTTGCCTTGTGATTGGAGATGATATGATAGGTAAGCTTAAATCAAAAACAGTTTTACCTATAACAGGATGGAGTGATATGTATGATAGCGTACCGTGGATGATAAAATGCGAACCTACACCCCATAATCATCTAACAAAAAATTCTGCTATTGATTGTTTTCAGATTCGTAATCTATCAACAAAGCGATTTATCAAAAAAATTGGAGTAATAGATAGTGAGTTGCTATTTTTAGTCCACTCTATTGTGGCACAAACTTTATCTATACGGTATAGGCTTGTTATTGATTAAAAGTAGGGTGTTTTCCCACGAAAACACCGTCAAAACCAACCCCAACCCCAAAACTAAACCTAAACATAGAAAAGCTAAAAGAAGCAAAAGAGCGACTAGAAAAAGTAGATAGATTCAAAAACATACTCTCCGAAAATGCCATTACCTCTGAACGCTATAAAAATGCCATAACATTCAAAAACCTAAACCAAGAAGAGAAAGCAAAATTCTTGGCTAAACGAGTTTTTGCAGAGGTGAGCAAACTTACCCCACAGAGCTATATGTTAAAACTAAGTAGTGACTTCCCTCTAAATGTCAAACAGTTTATACTCTTTTTTAGTGACAAAGAGAGCATTAGCGATATGATGAGTGAGATAAAAGAGATACCACAATATAGCAAAAACCATCTATTTATTTTGGCTTCTAACTCTGAACAACAAGAGAAATTAGCCCAAGAACGCAAAAAAGGGTTTGAGCAGTTTGTGGTTGCAGAACCTAAGAGATTGACCCAAATTCTCTTACGCTCCGATGGTTCAAAAGCCTTGGCTGATGTTTTTGCCGAGCAGTTGGCACTAACTGCTATATCTCCTTATAATCTAGGGGGAGGAGAGCGAGACTCTAGCATGTTTTTTGGACGACGAGAGATTATTAGCCATATTGTGAGTCGTGAGAACAACAACTATATTATTGTCGGTTCACGGCAGATTGGAAAGAGTTCGTTGCTCAAAGCCTTGGAGCGAGAGTATAACAATAACCAAGAGTTGGTACATTACATTCAGGTGGGGCAGAGTTCTATTGTGAGGGCGATTGCTAGAGCATTTGGCTTAAAAACAAAAAGTTTAGAAGAGTTGGTGGAGTATCTTTCACAGCAGAGGCAAAAAGCTGTTATTTTGCTTGATGAAGTTGACCCTTTTGTACGAGATGAGAAAAAAGATGGCTATAAAATCTTGGATGCCATGCGAAAACTAAGCGAAGAGGGGCATTGTAAGTTTATCTTGGCTGGGTATTGGGAGTTGTACCGTTATAGCGTGTTGGATAATCAATCACCTCTAAAAAACTTTGGGGAGATTATAGAGCTTGGAGCATTGGAGTATGAGGCGTGTCAAGCGATGATAAAAGAGCCTATGGCACAACTGGGCATTGGTTTTGAAGAGGAGAGGAGTGTTACTGAAATTATAGAAAAGACAGGACAGCGACCAAACCTTATTGCTATTATCTGTAACCGACTTATTAAAAACTTGGGAAAAACAAAAAGAGTCATTGCCCATACAGAGGTGGAGGCTGTTTTTAATGATAAAAAGCTTTATGAACTCTTTGAGTCATGGAAAGAGCTAGATGAAGATGTGAGAGCTGGGAGTATTGATAAGCTTATTGTTTATGCTATGGTGGGACAAGAGAGGTTTAGGCTCAAAGAGTTGGTAGAGAAGCTAAAGGCATTGGGTATTAATATTGCTATGAGTGAGATAGAGAAAAGCCTTTCACGACTCAAAATAGGTTATATTATAGAACGAGATAATGAGGGGGTTTATGGGTTTATGTTGCCGTTGTTTAGAGAATATATTTTAAAAGATGAGTATGAAGTGAAGTTGGAGGTTGAGATTTTGAGCTATCGTTGATATTTAATAAGAATTTAGTTTTAATATAGATTATCAAAAGATATTTTTGGAGTGGTCTTTTATATATCAATGAAAAGTGTGTGGCATTGCCTATGGGGTACTTTTATTAGTAAATGTCGGGATGAGGGCAACCCGACCTACTAAAAAAGCGAATACTCCTCTCTAATCTTAGGCAACATATTTTTATCAAGAGCATAAACAAACGCATAGTTAAATTAGAGAATCTAACGAATCGCCTCTCTATCCAACTCTCCAGACTTTAACTTACTTATATATTCTGTTAACATCCCTCTAACATCATCTGACATAATAATCAGACCAAAAAGGTTTGGAATGGCTAATGCCAAAAATAGTACAGATGAGAAATCAACCATTGTTCCTGTATCTGCCACTGTTGCCATAACGATAAACGCTAAAAAGGTAAGTTTATAGATAATTGAACTCTTAGAACCAAAAAGGTAAACCCATGCTCTTTCTCCGTAATAAGCCCATGAAATCATAGTAGAAAATGCAAACATAAATATAGCAAAACCTAAAATAGTTGGAAACCATGAAACAACTGAACCAAAAGCAGTAGAGGTAATGATTGAGCCTTGCTTTGTTGCGATAGCTGTATCTAAAACCTCTGTTCCACCTAAATAAGTACCTGTTAAAATAACAACCAAGGCTGTCATAGTACAGACCACAACTGTATCTATAAATGGTTCATATAGTGAGACCAAACCTTGACGAATTGGATACTTGACTCTTGAAGCAGAGTGAGCAATTCCTGCTGAACCGAGTCCTGCTTCATTGGAAAATACTGCTCTTTGAAAACCTTGTGCCATTGCTCCAAAAATTCCACCTGCAATAGCACTTGTAGTAAATGCTTCTTTAAAAATCAGTGCAAAAGCATCAGGAATTGCTGTAAAGTATGTTCCTAATACCCAAAAGACCATAAGTAGATAAAAGATAACCATAATAGGTACAATCTTTTCTGCAACATGTGCAATTCTCTTAATTCCTCCAATAATAACTAAACCTGTAATAAAAGCCATTATTAGCCCAAATGCCCATGGTGCATCTTTAAAAAAGTCTATTTGCCCTTGAACAATAGGAAGTGCTTGTGAAACTTGAAAGGTATTTCCTGCTCCTAATGCTCCAAGTACCATGAATACTGCAAAGAGTATAGCCATTACTTTACCTGCTTTTGCCATACCCTTATCTGCTAAACCATTAGATAGGTACTCCATACCTCCACCCATAATTGTACCATCAGGTAAAAATTCTCTATATTTTAAAGAGAGGGTAACTTCGGTAAATTTTAGGGTCATTCCTAAAAAACCTGCCATTATCATCCAAAAGGCAGCTCCTGCTCCACCTAAAGTTATGGCTATAGATACAGCTGCGATATTACCAATACCAACTGTTGCAGAGAGTGCTGTAGCTAGTGACTGAAAGGGAGATATAATCCCTTTATCATCTTTTGTTTTGTATTTACCTTTGACAATAGCTAGAGAGTGTGAAAACATTCTAAGGTTTACAAAACCCATTTTAAGTGTGAGAAAAACACCAGCTATAATTAAAATAGCAACAACAAAGGGCATTTTAGTACCCTCTATTGCTCCAAAAAATATATCAAACATCAATATATTATTTATAAAAACATTTATTGATTGAAAAAAGCTATCAATCGAGGAAAACAATGATTCCATACAGACTCCTAAAGTTTTACAACATTGTATATAAAATTATCTAAGTTTTGCTATAATCCAATAAATTTTAATAAAAAAGGATAAAAAATGGCAAATATACTACTCCCAATATCATCAGGGTTTGAAGAGGTAGAGTTAGTCTCTTTAGTGGATGTACTTCGTAGAGGAGGTGCAGAGGTTCGCATCGCTTATGTGGATAGTGAGTTTGAGAGTGATTTAATAGTGGGTGCTAATGGAATCACTATCAAAGCAGATACTGCACTTAAAAATGTAATCTCTGAAGATTTTGATATGATTTTATTCGCTGGTGGATGGGATAACACCTATGTACTAAGAGATAATAGTAGAGTCCAAAAGCTTATAAAAGAGTTTTACAATGATGGAAAAGTTATTGGAGCGATGTGTGCCTCTGTAGTTGCACTTAAAGAGGCAGGGGTTTTAGGCAGTGAATATACATGTTATCCTGCGGCAAAAGATGAAGTTGACCATGAGGGCTATAGAGATGATAAAATGGTTGTAACAGATGGAAATATTATGACATCAAGAGGACCTGGAACTGCTCTTTGCTTTGGATTAGAGATTTTAAAACGAATGGTAGGTGTAGAGAGCTATCAAGCAGTAAAAGATGGAATGCTTTTGAATTTTTGCGAGTAATTTTATAATTTAGGAATCTGTTTACCATCTATAAACCTTTTTACTATATAATATTACTTATTGTTTAAGGATATTATAGATGAAAAAGATATTTTTCCTAATTCTATTTACTCTAGCTTTATATGCCCAAACATATATGGAGCAGTGGAGAGAGATTGAAAATCTGGAGAGGAGTCGTCTCCCCAAAAGTGCTTTGGAGAAGGTGGAGCTAATCTATCAAAAGGCAAAAGATGAGAGTAATGAGAATCAACTCATTAAAGCTCTTCTTTATAAAAATAAGTATCTTTCGATTCTAAAAGAGGATGGGATTATTGACTCTATTGAGAATATGGAAAAAGAGATAGAGGGAGCAAAAAAGCCAACTACTAAATTAATCCTAACTTCTATATTGGCTGAAATGTATGCTACTTATCTCGATAGACATCGTTATCAGACAAGAGCTTATATAGATAGTGACAAGGGGATTAGAAGTTGGAGTAATAAAAAGCTCTCTGCTAAAATATCACAACTCTATATAGACTCTTTGGGAGAAGATGCAAAGGGTATCAATATTGATGAGTATCGAACTATACTTACAAAAGAGGAGAATAGCGAGGGGTTAAGACCAACTCTATATGACCTTTTGGCATTTAGGGCATTGAAGTATTTTAATAATAGCAGAAGTTATCTGACCAAACCTATCTATGATTTTTATCTCAAAGACAAAGAGGCGTTTGGTAGTGTGCAGACTTTTATTGACCATAAATTTCAGACTCCAAACAAAAACTCTTTTAAATACAAAACACTTCTAATCTATCAAGAACTTCTCCGATTTCATAAAAGCAGAAGGGAGCAGAAGGCTCTACGACATATAAATTTTGAGAGGATAGAGTTTGTCTATCGCAATTTTATAGGTAATAAAAAAGAGCAATATTATATAGAAGCATTAAACTCTTTGGAATCACAGCAGACACATAGTGAAGCACTCTACTATCTTGCAAAGTATTATTATCAAAAAGGTGACTATACCAAAGCGATAAATTATGCCAATAGAGGAGTAGAAAGCAAGGACAAATATCTATCACAGAGGTGTGACTCTATCAAAAAAGATATTGAGTGGAAATCTATAAACCTCAATATGGAAAAAGTTAATCTACCAAATGAAAATCTCTTGGCAAAACTCTCATATCGCAATATAGATAGAGTTTTTATAAGAGTTATTAAGATTGGTGATAAAGAGCATCAAAAATTAAATAGTATAGATTATAATCAGAGAGATGATTATATTAAAGGGATGAAGAGTATTAATGATTTTAACCTCTCACTACCCATAACAGATGATTATAAACAGCACCATACAGAGATTTCTCTTGGGAGTTATGGGTATGGTCACTATATCTTTTTGGTCTCCAAAGATAGAGAGTTTAGTAAATTTTCCAAAAGCTTCTCTGCTATCTCAAAGATAGCATATTTTCATAAAAATTCAAAACTATTGGTAGTTGATAGAGAGAGTGGCAAACCACTAGAGGGGGTGGAGGCAAAACTCTATCTCTCAAAATATGATAGAAGTACAAAGAAAAACAACAGAAAGCTTATTAGCATAGAAACAAGTAATAAAAATGGAATTATAACTCTACCTAAATCTGAATATGCATATGCAATTCATCTCAAATATGGAGAGGATTCTATAAATTTTGCAACAGGAACTTCTTATACCGATGAGTATATAGGAAGATACTATTATCGAGAGAAAGATATAAGAGAGACTCTATATATTTTCATAGATAGAGCAATATATCGACCTGCTCAAACGGTTTATTTTAAGGGTCTAGCTGTACAAAATGGTAAAAAAATCGAACCAAAAATTTTGACCAATAGAGAGATAGAGGTGACACTATACAGCTCAAATCGGCAGAAGATAGAGACAAAAAAGTTTACAACCAATGAGTTTGGTACACTCAACGGCTCTTTTACTCTGCCAAAAACAGGACGACTTGGCTCTATGCGTATCTCCTCAAATATTGGTGGAAGTAAAGAAATTTATATAGAAGAGTACAAAAGACCAAAATTTGAAATCTCTTTTGATAAACTAGATAGAGGCTATAGATTAGGAGATAGAGTAACAGTCAAAGGGTTAGCAAAAGCCTATACAGGTAATGGAATAGATAGAGCAACAGTAAAATACTCTATAAAAAGAGAGACCTTATTTCCTTGGTATAATATAGCCTATAGAGACTCTACAGAGAAGCAGATAGCCATAGGAGAGGTACAGACAGACAAGGATGGTAGATTTGAGATTAGCTTTGATGCTTTGGCAGACAATTCTATACCTGCTGATAGTCAACCTAGCTTTAGATATAGAATATCAGTTGATATAACAGATACAACAGGTGAGACACAATCTAATAATAAAACTATTAATATTGGATTTGTAGCAGTCAATGCCGATATGATAATAGATGATGTAGTTAATATAGACTCTAATATATCTCTAAAACTACAAACCACTAATCTTGATGGTAAGTTTGAGCCTCTCAAAGGTAAAATTGTCATAGAGAAACTCAAAGAGTCAAAAAAGATTTACAGAAAAAGATACTGGAGTATAACCAATATAGATAAGCCTATATATAACAAAGAGAAGTTTCAAAATCTTTTTGAAAACTATAGACCTATAGAGAGAGAAGAGAGAGCAAAAGAGATAATAAAAACCTTGGAGTTTGATACCAAAAAATCAAAACTCTTGGCTCTTGGCACACTTCAACAGGGTGAATATCTTCTAACACTTCATACAAAAGATAGGTATGGAACAGAGGTCAAAAAAAGCAAAAAAATAACCATCTATGACCTAAACAGCTCAAAACCACCCTATCAAACACATCTGTGGAGTAGAACCGACAAAGATAAATATGAAGTTGGTCAGACAGCCACCATATATATCAAAAGCTCATCACCCAATAGCTCTGTTTTTCTAACTATTGAGAGAGATAAGAAAATAGTAGAATCGAAATGGATAAAGATAGGTGATTTGACCAAAGAGTTAGTAAAAATAGGAAAAAAAGATAGAGGCAATATCTTCTACTATCTCAATATGGTAAAAAATGGTCGTGAGTATAGTAATTTTGGAACAATTAGAGTACCTTGGAAGAAAAAGCTAAAGCTTGAATATCGAAGTTTTAGAGATAAGTTGAGACCAAACCAAGAAGAGCAGTGGAGTATAAAAATCAGTGGAGAGGACAAAGAGAAGATAGTAGCAGAGATGGTAGCAACGATGTATGATGCTTCACTTGATAACTTTATCAATCATAATTTCAATATACCAAATCTATTTCCCAATAGGCGTAGCAACTATCAAAACAGATGGGAAGCAAAAGATTTCTCTTTGGTCAAAAGTGTTGTAGAGTGGGGATATGATAGATATAAAACTAAAAAAATAAGAAGAGTTTTTCCTACTCTAAATATGTTTGGATTTGACTTACATGAGCGTCGATATATGTATCAGGATATTCAGTGTGTCGCTATGGTCGCTCCTGCTCCAAAAGCAGAACCAACTATAGTTTATGAGTCTGCACAAGCAGATGTTTTTGCAGAATTAGAGGATGGGCTTGGTGGTGATATAGTTGCAGTTGATAGAGCACCACCCACCTCAAAACCTGTTGCAATTAGAAAAAATCTAAAAGAGACTATGTTTTTTAAACCAAATCTAAAAACTGACAAAGATGGTAATATCATTATAAATTTCAAAACTAATGAGGCTCTTACTCGTTGGAAGTTTTTAGGGTTTATTCATACAAAAGAACTCAAAACAGCAGTCACTCAAAAAGAGATAATTACCCAAAAAGAGTTGATGGTTGTCACCAATCTACCTAGATTTTTTAGAGAGGGAGATATAATAACTCTTAGTGCAAAAGTGGTAAATATGAGTTCAAAAGATTTAACTGGAACATGCCAACTATATTTAGTAGACCCCACAAATCAGTGGAATATATATGGAGACCATAATTTTAGCAAGATAATCTCCCTAAAAAAAGGAGCTTCTACAGATGTGAGTTTCAAGATAAGAATCCCACAAGTTGACTCTGTCTCTACGATACAACACACTATAGTTGCAAAAACTAAATATTACTCCGATGCCGAACAGATTATCAGACCCATTCTATCAAACAGAGAGTTTATCACAGAGAGCAAATCACTATCTATCAAGGGTAAACAGACAAAATCATTTACACTAGAATCTCTACAAAACAACAACTCAAACACTCTTAAAAATCATAAACTAACTTTGGAGTTTACATCTAATCCTATCTGGTATGCTATCAAATCTCTACCATATCTAATGGAGTATCCACATGAGTGTAGTGAACAGCTATTTAACCGATATTATGCCAACGCTCTAGCATCCAAAATAGCCAATAGCACACCAAAGATTAAAAAAATATTTGAGAGTTGGAAGAGTAAAGGAGAACTCAAATCTGCCCTAGCTACAAACCAAGAGTTAAAATCTGTTCTACTTGAAGAGACCCCTTGGGTGCTAGAGTCACAGAGCCAAGAGACACAACAGAAAAATATCGCTCTACTATTTGATTTACATAGATTGGCAAAAGAGAGAGATGAGGTTTTATCCAAACTATCACAGCGACAAAATAGTGATGGTGGATGGGCATGGTTTACTGGTGGCAAATCTAACTGGTACATTAGCCAATATTTAGTAGAGGGTTTTGGAAAACTAGAAATCTTAGGAGTCAAAAATAACAGCAACAGAATCCTAAAAAAGACCGTAGATTTTATGGATAGCAAAATGTTAGAGCAGTATAAAACATTAGAAAAAGCCGTAAAAAAAGGTCAAGCAAAATTTGAAGATGAACATCTAAGCTCTATCTTGATTCACTATCTCTATGCTAGAAGTTTTTATCAACCCAAATTAGAGCCAAAAGCCCAAAAAGCTTATAACTACTACCTAGAACAAGCCAAAAAATATTGGACAAAAAAAGGTCTATATGAGCAGGGAATGATAGCTCTAACCCTAAATAGAAAAAGAGATAAAAAAACTGCAAAAGCTATAGTCAAATCTCTAAAAGAGAGAGCTTTGGTAGATGATGAGAGAGGGATGTACTTCAAATATAAACATGGTTTCTACTGGAATCAGATGCCAATAGAGACTCATGCTCTTATGATAGATGTTTTTAACACAATCACCAATGATAAAAAATCTGTAGAACTGCTCAAAATTTGGCTACTAAAAAATAAACAGACAACCCACTGGAAAACAACAAAAGCAACAGCATCTGCTATTTACGCTCTACTCCAAGATAATAAATCACTTGACAATGATAAACTTGTTGATATAAGTTTTGATACTAAGATAGAGTATCAACCCATATTAGAAAAAGCCAAAGCATCAGCCCAAAAAGGCACAGGCTACTTCAAAGCAAGTTTTAATAAATTTGACAAAAATATGGCAACAGTCAAAGTAAAAAATCCAAACTCCAATATCGCTTGGGGTGGGCTATATTGGCAATATTTCGAGAATTTAGACAAAATAAAAACTTTCAGAGAGACCCCTCTAACTATAGATAAAAAGCTATTTATAACAAAAGAGAATCAAGCAGGAGAGGAGTTAATCCCAATAAACAACCTACCTCTAAAAGTAGGAGACAAAATCAAAGTAAGATTAGAGATTAGAGCAGATAGAGATATGGAGTATATCATGATAAAAGATGGCAGAGCCTCTACCTTTGAGCCTATCAATGTACTAAGCCAATACAAATGGCAAGATGGGTTAGGGTATTATGAGAGTACAAAAGATAACGCTACCTACTTTTTTATAGATTATCTAAAAAGGGGAACTTATATTTTTGAATACCCTCTCTTTGTCACCCACAAAGGTAGCTTTTCAAACGGTATCGCAACCATAGAGAGCATGTACGCTCCAGAGTTTAAAAGTCATAGTAAAGGAGAACGAATCAATGTTAAATAATATTTTGATGATAATCATAACAGTAGCATTTTTATGGGTAGGGAATATTCTCTACTGGTCTTTTCAAGAGGATAGTTGTATCTCAAAGTGTGGAGAGTGGAATAAGGATAGTCATACCTGTAGTCCTTATGAGTGTCGGGCTATTAGGTAGTCTCTATTACAATATCCAAAACTATGATAAGAAACTCCAAAATGAAAGCTTTGGATGAATAGAAATATCTGTTTTGGATTATATCAAAAAATCAGTTACTAGCTCCTTTCCACATATCCAAATTAAGGGATATACTTACAATTTTATAGTACAATGAATATAAAAAAGAGGTGTAGGGAAATGATAAAAATATTAACAAAAAGATTTAAAAGCCTATTTCCATATCTTTTAATTTTACTAGTATTGGTTGGATGTAACCATTCAAACTCGCAACTTCAACCACCCTTAGCTCATCAAAAGAGTCTAAAAAGTATTTTACCTAAATATCCCATAGATAAAGTTCCATATCAAAGCATTCTCAAAAAAAATATTTCTATGCCAAAAAAAGGAGATAAAAGTCCGTATGGTATCACAATTTCTAAAGAGATGGAGACTGCTTACAACAACTATTTAAATGGAAATGGTGAAATAGCACTTCAGGCATTAGAGACTATTAACAATCACAATAAAGATACTAGACTTTTATGGCAAACTTCTCTTTTAAAAATGCAAACTCTTCTAATGATGGGACTTGCTTCTGAAGCACTAGAAGATGTACCAACTTGTATAGAGTATGAACAACAACTATTTAAAACTGATTTGAATTGTAAATCTATGCGTGGAGAAATTAATGTTTGGCTTGGAGATTTGGACAATGCAAAAAAAGATTTTGAATCTGTACTATTAGAGATTGGGAATTGGGAACTTCCAACGATTTACTTTATGCCACCATCAAATATGACAGAACTTGTCTCAAAGACTACTGCTCAACTTCGTGCCTATACAGGATTAACAGCCATGAATACCTTAAAAGAAAATTATGAAGAGGCTTATTATTGGGGTATGGAGTCAGAAAAACGATTTAATGCACTACACTATGTCTCTAATCATTGGTTGTATGGCAAGTTTATTCCATTCAATTTAGATAGTTACTATGGTCGAGCTAATACACTAACATTTTTAGCATCAGCTATGCTTATTCAAGGCAAAGATGGTTATGAGAAATATTTTCAAACGGCTTATGATTTTTTTGATGCCATCTCTTATATAAAAGGTAAAGCGACAGTCTTAAGTATGAAAGCAATGGCATTAAATCGTAAGGGAGACTACAATCAAGCCAATAAAGCAAGTAAGATTGCTTTAGATTATTGTATGAAATATGGACTGTTTGATTTTATCTGGCGTATTGAAATATTAAGAGGAGAAACATTTAAAGCTTTAGGTCAATCTAAACTTGCTTATCAGTCTTTTTTAAGAGCATCTGAAGTTGTTAATAGTCTTAGTAGCACCCTCTCATCAGACACTTCAAAGCGAAAGTTTGGATATGGAAAAGAGGATATTGTATATAATCTTGTTCAATATGATATAAAAAATAGAGACTATGCACAACTTTTTAAACATTTAGAAGAGGGAAGAGCAAGAGCTTTTGTTGATATGTTAAGTAATCATACTATAACAGTAAGTAATAGTACATTACTTAAAAAACTTCAAACTCTTGATACAAAAATCAAAAAGCAGACCCTTTTAAACACTGCTATCAAGTCTAGTTATAATAGTAAAAAAATGGATAAACTAAAAAAACTTATAAAACATAGAGAAGAGTTAATGAAACAAATAGAACAAAATGAACCTAAATTGGCTTCTGTTGTCTCTATTTGGTCAAACAGTTTAAGTGCCACACAACAACATTTGGAAAACAATGAAAATATACTCTATTTTTTACCAACTAAAAAGAATGAGAAAATGAGTTATTTACTTATTTCAAAAGATAGTGTTAAACATCACTATTTAACTATCTCAATTAATGATTTAAAAAATGAATTAAATAAAATATCGGATACATTAGGACTAGGTTATGATGTGAGAGCTTTAAAACTTAATGTTAAAAAAAATAGTACCGTTCATAAAAATGATATTAATAAAGATATAGAAAATCTAAGAAAAAATCTGAAAATCAACATATCAAATAAAGTCTCTAAACTTTTTATTATACCTCATGGTATCAGCTATTTCATACCTTGGGGCATGATTTCAGATAGTTTTACCCCTTCTATTTTACCAAATGCTTCATGGGTAACTTATAAAAATATCCAAATTGATTCAAAAAAAGTTGTTATTCTTGGTAATCCTCTTTTTGGAGAAAAAGCACCTAGTTTAAAAGGTGCAGAAGAAGAAGCCATTGAACTATCTAAACAGTATCAAACTACTGCACTCATAGGTAAAGAGGCAACTATAGAAAAGTTACGAAATAAAGTTAGCACAGGTGTTGATATTTTACATTTAGCAACACATGGTTTTTTCAATAAAAAAAATCCTCTTGACTCTTTTCTAATGCTTAGTGATGGTCATGATGGAGTAAGACTTAGTGCTAAAGCTATCTATAAAAAGCCTTTATCAGCAAATCTAGTCGTTTTATCAGCTTGTCAAACGGGTCTAGGAAAATTAAGCTCTGGTGATGACTTACTTGGATTAACTAGAAGTTTCTTTCTAAGTGGTTCTAAAGCAGTTTTAACTTCATTGTGGGAAATTGAAGATGAGGGAACTAAAAACTTTATGAAAATTTTTCACCAATATGCTAAAGATGGAGAGTATATAAAAGGTTATAAAAAAGCAATAGATATATTAAAAGCAAAAGGTTATCCACCTTCTGTTTATGGTGCTTTTATCTTAAATGGTACAGATAAATTTTAGAGAATAGGGGTCTGAGTAATTTACAAAATAAAACTTAAATTAAACTTTAAATAATCTCCTTAAACCATACCTTTCAAAATTTTTAAGACTATTATTTTTTGATAGTTGATTGAGTTTTGCTTTGATTTCCAAAAAAGAGAGAAACATCTTTTCAATCTCTTGTTTCTCAAACTCTTTAATGTATTATATAGATAATCCAATTTTTTTGTATTATCTATCATCTAATAACAAGTTTTAGATATTTGGAGTAGAGAGTTTTTTTGTTGATTGAAAAAATCAGTTCATATCTTTTATAGATAAAGAGTAAATCTAAGTTTATCTGTTTAAAATGTCACTATTAAATAATGTTAATAAAAAAAGAGATAATATGCAAAATTTATCAATTAAATAAGGTATACAAAACATGTCCCCATTTGCAATACAACTCACCAACGGTTTTATAGAGACCGATTTAGAACAAGAAGACAAAAACTCATTTCAAGCCCTACAACAGCTAGGAGCTATAGAAAAGATAGATGATCTATGGAAGATAAAATCACTTTATAGAGTAGGGCGACTCTATATAGATAAGACAGGTAGGGGCTTTGTCGAAGCTCCGACCAAAGAGCAGAAAGATTTGCTTATACAGCCTGATGATATGAAAGAGGCAAATCATGGTGATGTGGTTGTAGTCAAGCGAGTTATTGCTAGACGAGGACGAGCATCTGCCAAGGTTCAGATAGTTGTTAAAAAAGCGACTGTTTTTAATATTGTCTATACCAACACTAATGAGTCAGGAGTGTTTGAGATACTCAATATCAAAACAGGGCTACCTACTCATGCTGTTATGGATGGGATGGATTTGAAGCACTTTAAGATGGGAACGGTGCTAAAGGTAGATGCTGTTACAGATAAAGTTTTAGAGGTTTTTGGTCATTTAGCAGACCCAAAAGTGGATGAGAAAATTTCACTAGCACTATTTAACCGTGCTGACCTATTTGAAGAGGATTGTATCGCACAGGCTAAAGAGGTTGAATCAGAGGTTACAGCTTCTGCACATCCAAACAGAGTTGATTTGCGTGAGTTGGATTTCTGTACTATTGACCCTGTGACTGCTAAAGATTTTGATGATGCTATCTATTTTGATATTGAGAATTATACTCTATTTGTAGCAATTGCAGATGTAAGTCATTATGTAGATTACTTTAGTCCTATTGACCAAGAAGCCAAGCAGAGAGGATTTACAACCTATCTCCCCCATAAATCATTTCCTATGTTGCCACGAGAGCTAAGTGAAAATATCTGTTCGTTAAAACCCCATATGGATAGATTGGCATTTGTAGCGAAGATAGAGCTAAATAGAACTACACTACTTCCTGTTAAGGAGGAGTTTTTTGAGGCAATTATCCACTCCAAGAGACGATTTAATTATGATGAGATAGATAGAATTATAGAGAGTGATGGAGCTTATATAGAGGCTGAAAATGAGAAGAGGATTTTACAATATCTTCTACCTCTACAGAAGATTACAGAGAAACTAAGAAAAAAACGACTTAGTGCAGGTTTTGACTTTAGAAGTGAGGAGATAAAGCTTAGTATAGATTCAAATCATGAGCTAAAGAGTACACAGATAGAGACAGGTACACCATCACACTCACTAATAGAGGAGTGTATGCTTCTAGCCAATCAAGCCTCTGCAAAACGATTTGAGTATGGAATCTTTAGAGTTCACTTGCCACCACAACTATCTAAAATAGAGGAGTTATTAGAGGAGTTAAGCTCTATTGGTCTCTTTGTATCAAATTATGATGATAGCCCATCACTAATGAGAGAGATTCAAAAAGAGGCAGACAAATTGGGTCTAGCTAGTGAGGTGGATTCGATGATTATCAAGTCACTCAAACAAGCGACATATTCAGCAGATAATGAGGGTCACTTTGGGCTTGGATTTAGCCACTATAGCCATTTTACTTCACCTATTCGTAGATACTCTGACCTCATCTTGCACCGTCTGATAAAGAGTCAACTAAGAGATGATGAAGAAGAGAGTAACTATCTACTGCGAAATATAGAGCCACTATGTGCTAGAGTCTCTGAATTAGAGAGAGAATCTACCAAAGCAGAGTGGGATTTTAGAGATAGAAAACTAGCTAGATGGGCAGAGAAACAGATAGGCAAAGAGTTCAAAGCTCATATTGTAGAGGTCGGAGAGAATGCAAAAGCAGTGCTTGATTGTGAGATGGAGGGGGTTACTGTAAATCTACATGGGGACAATGTCATGCTCTTTGAGAGTGTAATTTTAAAAATTGAGAGTGTAAGTATTGCTATGGCTAAGATTCAAGGGGAATTTATGGCTAAAATAGAGAAAGATATAACATCATTTTAAATGAAACTTAGTTATAATTCCATAAATAAATTTATTAAAAAAAACTTAGGAATTAAAATTAAATGACAAAAAGAAAAAATACTAAAGAATATATACAGCTTGTAGCTGATAATGAACTAATTATAGATGATAAAATCAAAGAGTTTTTGAACTCATCAGATATATTTGTTGATTTAATTGATGATAATATTATTAAATTCTACTCAAATAGAAAGTTGATTCTCTCTACGCTATATCCTATATTAGACTCCATAGGATTTGAGGTAGAGAAGCAGGTTGCTTTTGAGATAGAGAGTATATTTGTTGCAAAATTTACTCTGATAAATATAGACAGCAAATTAATCAACAAAAATTCTGAACACATTAAAAGTGTGATTGCAAAAGCTCTAAATGGTGAGATGCCAACTAAATGTAAGCTATTGGGTTTGGCTTATAGAGTTAACTTCTCCTTGCGTGAGATAAAACTTTTTAGGGCATTAGCAGAGTATCAAGACCAACTCAATCCTGAGTATAACTTTACTCAAATCATTAATAGATTGATGATTAATTATCTACCGTTTACAAAACACTCCTTGGAATATTTCAAAATGAAATTTGACCCAACAGTAAAAGATAGAGAGAGTCAAATTAAAAAAGCAAGAAAAAAACTTTTACGCTCCTTACGAGATATTGAGAGTATAAATGATGATAAGATGGCAAAGATGCTTTTGCTGATTTTGGATAATATCGTTAGAACAAACTACTACCTTAAAAAAGAGACTATATCATTTAAGATAGAGACAAAAAATATCAAACATCTGCTCAAAGGTACTCAACCAAATATTGAGGCGTTTGTATTTTCGAAAGATATAGCAGGGGTACACTTGCGTACAGGTTATGTCTGTAGAGGTGGGCTTAGATGGTCAGATAGATATAGTGACTATCGTGAAGAGGTCAAATCACTAATGACTGCACAAGAGGCAAAAAATGCTGTTATTGTACCAAACGGCTCAAAGGGTGGCTTTATTATACGAGATTCTGAAAATATAACAATGGAGAGATTTACCCAGTGCTACAGCTCATATATAAATGGGCTACTTGATTTGGTAAACAATGAGGATGGAACGCTAAAAGATGATAAAGTAATAGCTTATGATGGGAAAGATACATATTTTGTTGTTGCGGCCGATAAAGGTACAGCATCTATGAGTGATGTTGCAAACGATATAGCTATCAAGAGAGGTTTCTGGCTCAAAGACTCATTTGCTAGTGGTGGAAATAATGGTTATCACCATAAAAAGCTAGGGATTACTGCCAAAGGTGCTTTGAAATCGACTCACAGATTCTTTATCGAAAAGGGTATTGACTTTTATAAAGAGCCTATTACTGTTGTTGGTGTTGGCTCAATGGGTGGAGATGTCTTTGGTAATGGTATGATAGAAAGTAAATACTTCAAAGTTGTGGGTGCTATTAGTGAAAAAGATATATTTATAGACCCTAATCCTGACCCACTTACATCATATAAAGAGAGAAAAAGACTCTTTGAAGCAGATAATAGTCACTGGAGTGAGTATAAAAAATTCTCTAAAGGTGGTGGTGTATTTTCGAGAAACAATAAATCTATTGAATTAACTCCAGAGATAAAAGAGTTGCTAGATTATCATGAAGATACTATCGGAGCAGATGAGTTAGCAAGAAGAGTGCTAACTCTAAAAGTTGATATGTTGTACAATGGTGGGATTGGTACATATATCAAGAGTATAGAAGAGAGCAACCTAGAGATTGGAGATAAAGAGAATGAGTTTGTAAGGGTAGACGCTAGTGATATAAGAGCCTTTGCTATCTGTGAGGGGGCGAATCTCTCTGTCACTCAAAAAGCAAGAATTGAGTATGCTCTAAATGGGGGAAAGATAAACCTAGACTCAATTGATAACTCTGCTGGTGTTGATACTAGTGACCATGAAGTAAACTTCAAGATTCTCTTTAATATCTTAGAGAAGAGAGGATTACTCAATGAAGGACATACTCTTCTAAAAGACTCAACAGAGTTTGTTGTAATGTCTGTACTAAATACTAATTATAGACAAGCTCTCGCTATATCTTTGGATGAGCAGAGGTCAAAAGAGAGTTTTGACTCTTTTGGTAAAGTTGTTGAGGTATTATCTGAAAATTTGGAGTTTTTTAATAAGAGATCATTTCAACTTAAAACACTAGAGAGATATGATAATAAAATAGTCAGACCAGCATTGGGAATTTTAATACTCTACTCCAAAATTTTTATTCAACAACTTCTACTAGAATCTGATATGATAGAGAGTAAGGCATTTGACTATTATCTACATAAATATTTTCCAAAAGAGCTTCTTGCTAAATTTGAAGATAAAGTAGCTCTGCACCCTCTTAGAAAAGAGATAATTGCAATGATAGTTTCAAATAAGATAATCAATGCAACAGGTTCTTCGTTTATATCTGATTATAATAAACTCGGTAACGATAAATTTTTACAAAAGATTAAATCATACTTGATTTTAAATAGACTTTTTGATGCAACACAAACTAGAAGAGTACTATTTAAAAGTGACTTTAAAATATGTACGCAGAAGCAGTATAAGACATTTATTATGATAGAGAACTCTATAGCTTATGCTCTGAACTCTATGATAGAGCTAAATAAAGAGGAGTTAAATTTTGGAACTATCTTGTCATACAAAAATAGTATTGATAGGGTTTTAAAAGAGATAGTAACTCATGACTCTATAAAATATGAGAACCTAGACCAAGAGATAGCTCTGTTTTTAAATATGATTAAACATATTAAATTTATAGCAGAGATACTAAAAATAGAGTTTAGCTCAACTCATACTTTCAATGAGGTAATAGAAACATTCTTCTATATAAGTAAAAAGCTAAAAATAGTAGATTTTGCAACAAGTTTAGATGAGATGGAGGTATCAAAACCAAGTGAGATTATGATAAGAGATCAGCTTGATATAATTGTTCGGTCATTAACATCAAAAGTTACTAAAGATTTATTAGATTTCAAGAGAAAAGATGAATCTGTAGATATAGCATTAGAGAAGTACCTGCAAGAGATAGATTTTGATTTTGACTACTACTGCTCATTGCATGAAAAGAGCGTTACATTGATAGATATATCTATTGCTGTTAACTATTTAACTGTTAAAATATCTAAATAGATAAAGCTAGAGAGGCTACTCTCTAACTTTAATTTTATAGGTTGTCAAAAAAACCATCATCTTTTAAAATATTGATATTTACTTCAATATTTTTAACAGCTGCATCAAATTTCTCTTTCATATCATCATCAAACTCTAGCTCAATAATCTTCTCGACACCGTTAGCACCGATAACAGCAGGTACACCAACCGTTACATCACTATATCCATACTCACCGTCAAGAAGTACAGAAGATGGGATAACTCTCTCCTCATCACTTAGAATCGCTTCAACCATAATAGAGATAGAACGCCCTGGTGCGTAGTATGCCGAAGTTTTTAGATATTTAACAATCTCTGCTCCACCATTTTTAGTTTTATCAGCAATATCTGCCAAATCCTCTTTAGACAAAATTTTACTTAGTGGAATACCACCTATATTACTTATTTCTGGATATGGAATCATCTTTTCACCATGGTCACCAATAACTATCGCTCTAACTTGACCAGCACCAAAGTTTGTCTTTTGTCGTACTTGGTAAGCCATTCTTGAGCTATCCAACGCTCCACCCATACCGATGATTCTGTTTCTGTCCCAACCTGTTACTTTGTGAACAACATAGGTCATAACATCAAGAGGGTTAGAGACACATAGGATAATAGCATTGGGAGAGTACTCTTTAATATGTCCAGATACCTCTTTTATAATTCCTGCATTGATATTAAGCAGGTCTGCTCTTGTCATCTCAGCTCTTCTTGGAACACCTGCTGTGATTACAACAACATCACAATCTTTTATGTCTTGAGGTTTTATTGCCGCTTCGATAATTGTACCTCTTGGAGAGAAGTTAGTCGCTTGTGCAATATCAATAGCTTTTCCTATTGCTATCTCTGGAACAATATCATATAATAAGATTCTGTGACAAGTCCCTGTCATGGCTAAACTAAAAGCTGCTGTTGCACCAACTGCACCTGCACCTATAATTGCTACTTTTTTTCCTGTTCGATTATCTACCAATTTCCCCATATATATTCCTTTTAAAGTTGATTTTTGCTATATGAATTTAGGATACCCACAAGGGGCATCCCTACAGAATCTCTATTTTACCTCTAATCCAAATGTAAATCCAGCTTTTACCTTTTCGATAAGTACTGGAACAACATCAGCATAGTCACCAACAATAGCAAAGTCAGCATTACTAAATATTGTCTCTTTTGCATTATTGTTAATCGCTACGATAGTATCAGACTCTTTCATCCCTGCAATATGTTGAACAGCACCAGAGATACCGATAGCTACATATACTTTTGGACGAACTGTTTTACCTGTTTGACCAATTTGTCTTGCGTACTCAGATACACCCTCATCAACCATAACACGACTTGCAGCCCACTCGGCATTAACACCTTGGTCTTTAAGAGCTTGTGCTAAATCTTTTACCATCTGCATACCGTCACTAGCCGTTCCTCTTCCACCAGCTACGATAATATCAGCCTCAAATAGACCTTGCATTCCACCCTCACCGATAACTGTCTCGATAATTTCTGATACGAACTCAGACTCATCTAGTGTTGGTGTAAATGAACTTATTTTACCCTCTCTGCTATCATCTCTTGTAGGTACTTCGAATGTTCCTGCTCTTGCAGTTGAGATTTGAGGACAGACAAAGCCGATAATAGTAGCCAATTTAGACTCACCATAAGTTGGTCGTCTTGACTCCAAGATAGGAGCATAAATTACTTGCTCTTTGGTCTCTCTGTTTCTATGTTTATGTTCACCAATAATAAGTTGTGTACAGTCGGCTGTTACACCAGAACCAGCTTTTACCCCAATTCTAGGAGCCAATTCTCGACCTGCTGTAGTCGCGGCAAAGAGTGCAATCTCAGGGTTTCTCTCTTTGATAACTTGTGCAAAAATTTCAGAGAATGGTAAGATTCGATACTCTTCAAGTCTCTCATCATCTACTACAATTACCTCATCAGCACCATGAGCAATAAGCTCTTTTGCCAAATCAGCAACATCTTTTCCAATAAGAAGTGTGGTTAAGGTTGTTCCCTCATCTAGTGAATTTGCTAAATCTCTAGCAGGGGTTAAAAGTTCTAAAGATGGTCTTGAAATTTCACCTTTAACTACCTCTGCCCATGTCAAGATACCAGAAGCACCTTTTCTAAAGTCAACTCTTTCAATGCTATCATTGGCTTTTTTAGCTTTTTTAGCTTTTTTAGCTTTAACTTCAAGTCTGTTTTTACCCTCTTTCATAAGAGATAAAAATGAATCAACCAACTCTACTTCATTATGACCCTCTGCCACTTTTGCAGGAGCTCTTTCACTCTTGATGGTGGCTACTTTAGAAACGATAGTAGGGCTTCCATTCTCACCTGGTGTTCCAAGTCCGATAAGCTCTGTTCCTAGATTTACATCATCAATATTAAACATTGTGATTTCAGCTTTTCTAGCTCTGATTGCACCACTTAGTGTTGGTCGTCTTGGGTCAATTCCAGTTGGTGTAAAACTCATCGCACAAGGAACTGGAAGGCTCATCATCTGATAACCACCCTCGATAATTCTCTTGGCATGAACTCTACCATCTACAAACTCTGCTGTTTCGATAAATGTTCCCTGTGGGATTCCCATAAACTCTGCAACTTGCGAAGGTACATGGGCTGTATCACCATCACTTGTCTGACGACCTGCAACGATAATGAAATCCTCATCTTTACCTTTTCCAAATCCCAAATGTTTTAACATATGTGAAATAGCCAAACCAGTAGCGTAAGTATCTGACCCACCAAGTCTTCTATCACTTAGAAGATATGCCTCATCATAACCCATTGCTAACGCTTTCTCTAGTGATTCATTAAAAGATGGAGGTCCCATTGAACACACTATAAGTTTTGCTTCAGGATACTCACTCTTAATCTGAAGACCAGCCTCTAAGCCATATTGACAATCGATATTAATAATCGACTTTGCTTTTGTTCTATCCATTAGACCATCATCACCCATTCTCATCTCGGATGGTAGTGGTACCTGTTTCATTAAACTAATTATTGTCATATTTTCTCCTCCTGCTTACATATTTGTGTATTCTGGGCCATCGCCACCATAAGGTGTAGTCCAAGTTATTCCACCATTTGGTGATTTGATGTCACATGTTTTACAGTGTACACAGTTCTCTGCGTGGAGTCTTAGTGATTTAGCACCTGTATTTCTATCTATATGAAGTTCGTAAACTTCAGCAGGACAAGCGGCTGCTACAGTTAATCCATACTCTTCTATATTAGAAGATTGAAATTTCTCTGGATTGTTAATAACTAAGTGAACAGGCTGATGTTCATCATGCATAGCTTTTGAGTGGAATACTCCTGTTACTTTATCAAATGTAAGTTTTTTATCCCACTCTAGTTTTCCTGCAAATCTCTCTGTAAATGGAACACCTTTGTAGTTACTAAGTGTTTGAGTCTCGTCTGCATCAGCAATAGTTTTAGGTACAAATAGACAAGTACCACCAGTAATCAATTGAATACCCATTTTGAGTCCACCAACAATCATACCATCATTCATAACAGCTCTCATGTTTCTAGTTGGATATAGCTCTCTATAGATAAAGCTTTTGTTAACACTCTCTTCATACCCAGCAAGTATTTTTTTGCTAGTGTCACCTTTTTCAAATGCACTCATAGCTGTTTTAGCTGCACAGATACCTGAACGAACAGCCAAGTGAATACCTTTTAATCTAGCAGTAGTAAGAAAACCTGCACTATCTCCAACAATCATAAGATTATCATCAAAATACTTAGGTATAGAGTTCCATCCACCCTCTGGTAGTGTTTTTGCACCAAACTCAATAACTTTTCCACCCTCTAAAAATTTAGATACATATGGGTGAGTTTTCCAAATTTGCATCGCTGCATGTGTATCAAAGCTTGGGTCTTTATAGTCAAGTCCTACAACCAATCCAAGAGCAACTCTATTACCCGTTAATCCATAGATAAATCCACCACCAAATTCTGATTTATCTTTTAGAGGATAACCAAATGTATGATAGACTGCACCTGCTTTTATATTACCCTCTGGTACTGACCAAATCTCTTTTACCCCAAGAGAGTAAATTTGTGGATTCTTTCCATCATCCAAGTTAAATTTATTAATAACTTTTTTAGCAAGACTCCCTCTAGTACCCTCTGCTAAAACTGTAATACCAGCCTCAACAACTGTACCTTCTTGGTAGTTCTTCTGCTTCTGCCCATTGTGGTCAACACCAGTATCTTTGGTCTTAACACCTGCTACTTTGCCATTTGCATTATAGAGCATATCATCAACAGCAAAACCTGTATATATCTCTACACCTTTTGCCTCTGCAATAGTAGCTAGATATTTACATACCTGTCCAAGTGAAGCGATATAGTTACCATCGTTGTTCATATATGGTGGGTGAAATGGCAACTCCATCTCTCCACTATCATTCAATTTTACAGTAACATCTGTAGTAACTTGTGAGTCAAACGGAATTCCGTCAAACTCCTCTGCTGTTAGAAGGTCTTTAAATACCTTTGGTCTAATTACTGCACCTGAAAGGATGTGTGAGCCAATTTCACTACCTTTTTCGATGAGCATTATTCTCTTCTCTTCACCTTTTTCTTTCAACTGATTTGCCAGTTCAATTGCCGTAGCCAGTCCAGAAGGCCCACCTCCGACAATTAGAACATCAGTTGAAATTACATCATGATTACTCATTAAGCACTCTCCAATATTTTTAAAATCACTCTATTATTGTAGTTATATTATTAGATTCTATATTCACAACATAAAGAATTAAAATAAAATAATCACAACAATGAAAGTCTGGTATAAAATATCAGATTTTATGTTTTTTTGCAAACTGTAAGGGGAAGGAAAGGGGATGTTTTACTTCATTGTAGAGAAGTGAAACACCAATAATTAGGAGTCTTTTTATCTTATTTACCTCTTTTAATTTTCAAAAAACTTAAGCTCATAAAGTTTATCAACCATCTCTTGAACAGAAGCAACAGATTTTTTAAATCGCTCTTTTTGACAATCATCAAGTTTAAAATCATCCATAATTTTTTCTGCTCCACCTGCACCAATCATTACAGGAACACCACTTACAATATTTTTAGCTCCAAACTCACCTTTAAGATAGACTGCACAAGAGTGAATCTGTTTTGTATCCTTTAAAATAGCCTCAACCATTACAGCAGTTGATTTGGCAGGAGCATAATATGCTGAACCATTACCTAGTAGCTCAACAATCTCTTTCCCACCGTTTTTAGTCTTATCAACAATGGTATCAAGCTCATTATGCATTACCAAATCACCAATAGGGATACCTGCAACAGTTGTAAATCGTGTCAATGGAACCATAGTATCACCATGACCACCCATAACAGTAGCTCTAATCTGTCCTGCTCCAATACCAAGTTTCTCATAGATAAAATGAGCCATTCTAGCTGAATCCAAAATACCTGCCATGCCAAGAACTTTATTTCTATCTAATCCAGTCTCTTTTAATGTTACATAGGTGATAACATCAAGTGGATTGGCAACAACAATTACAATTGCATTAGGTGCATACTTCTTTATCTCTTTTGCATATATCTTTGCAATCTCTGCATTTTTTATAAGTAGGTCATCTCTACTCATTCCAGATGTTCGTGGGGCTCCTGCTGTCATAACTACAACATCACTTCCTGCTATATCCTCTGCACTCTTGGCTGCTCTTACAATAGTATGTTGTCTTGCTGCATTGGATGCTTGTGACATATCGAGAGCTTTTCCTTGTGCCACTGCAACCTTTCTGCTTCGCAATACAACTTCGTGACATGTACCATTCATCGCCAATATAAATGCTACTGTTGAGCCTACATTTCCTGTACCCATTACGGTTACTTTTTTACCTTTTGTCATTAAAATCCTTATAATTTAAATTTATGAAAAACTATTGGTTAGTATAATTTTTTAATAGATTTATTATATCTATATGCAAATAGAAAATCAAAGAATAGAGTAGAGTAAGTGTTATTTTTTAGAGATTTGAGAAGAGGAGAAGCAGAAATATTTGAAAAAAAAAGAGATAAATAGCAGTAAGAATATTATTAAATTTAAATTGGGTATAATCTCATCAATAATTAAGATAAGGATATAGATGTTAACAGTAGCACTTCCAAAAGGGAGAATTGCAGAGGAGACTTTGGAGATTTTTGCTAAAATCTTTGGTGGAGAGTTTCAATTCGAGGGGCGTGAACTTATTATGGAGGTTGGAGATTTTCGTTTTTTGAATGTTCGTAATCAAGATGTGCCTACCTATGTAGAGTATGGCTCTGCTGATATTGGTGTGGTTGGTCTTGATGTGATAACTGAAAAAGAGCTAGATATTGTAACTCTTTTGGATATGAATCTTGGAAAATGCAAGGTCTCTATTGGAATTAGAAATGAAGATGAGCTTGATTGGTCTAAGCCAAATATCAAGATTGCAACTAAGATGGTTAACATCACAGAACAGTATTTTGCTTCAAAAGCAGTGGGCGTTGAGATTATCAAACTCTATGGTTCTATTGAGTTAGCTCCTCTAGTTGGGTTGGCAGATGCAATTGTAGATATTGTAGATACTGGTGCAACTATGAGAGAGAATGGATTAAAGGTAGCAGAGGATATTATGGACTCCTCTGTGCATCTTATCGCTAATAAGAACTCATATTATGCTAAAAAAGATGAAATCCTCTCACTCTATGAGAAGATAGATGCTGTGGTACAGAGCCATGACTGATGCTTTTGACCTCTACTCTAAAGTAGAAGATTTGTTGGGGGTTAATGAGGTTACTCCTAAATTATATGCTAATTATTTCGATACATTAAAAGAGTTACACTTTAGTTCCCTTTTGGATGTAGGTTGTGGTAGAGGTGCTTTTCTACTTCAAATCAAAGAGAAATATCCTACCGTTGATGCTATTGGAATAGATTTGAGTCCAAGAATGGTTGAGGTGACAAAAGAGAAAGGGCTAGAGGCTTACTATCTTGACCTCTGTGTTGTTGATAAGAGATTTGATATTATTACGGCCGTTTTTGATATGGTAAACTATCTAAATGATGAACAATTAAGAGAGTTTCTGCATTGTGTGGAGAGTCACCTAGAAATTGGGGGCTATTTTATCTGTGATATTAACTCATTTTATGCTTTTGATGAGTTGGCAGTTGGTTCTTATATCAAAGATGATGGTGAGCGTTTTGTAACTATAGATAGTGATTTTGATGATATTGAATATGTATCAGAGTTTACACTTTTTCAGAGAGAGGGGAATCTGTTTAAAAAATCGCAAGAGACTATTGTTCAATATTATCATACGGTAGAGAGAGTAGAGAAGTTAACTGATTTGAAGCTTATTTGTCAGACCGATATTTCTATTTATGATGATGAGGTTGATAAGCACTATTTGGTTTTTAAAAAGTAGACTAGAGTTATTCTAGTACCACTTTCGCATACATTCCAGGAAAGATATTATACTCTCCTCTATCAAAGGTAATACGCATCTTAATCTTATGTGTCATAGGGTTTGCATCAGGAATAACGGCTTTGATGCTACCTATGGTCTTATATTTGATAGATGGTATCTCAACAGCAAGTCTCTTACCGACATGAACTTTTGAGATGATACTCTCTGATACAGATACATCAATTTCTAGGCTCTCTGTATCAACTAGCATAATAGTTAACATTCCTGGCATAACCATATCCCCAACTTTGATATTTCGTTGAACCACAACACCATCAGATGGGGCTTTCATCTTTAGATAGTTGAATATAGTTGCCATCTGCTTAGCTTTGATAGATGCTTGTTCTACCATTACTTGTGCAGAATCTAACATGGAATCTACATTTTCAGCTTGTGCCTCTAGGTCATCCATATCTGTCATAGGGAAGCTCTTGCGATTTTTGAGATTATCTTTTCTCTTGTTAATATTCTCTAAGCGTTTTCTCCAGAACTCTACAACTATCTTGGATTGTTCTAGCATTAGGTCAGCTTGAGATTTCATAATATCAAACTCGGCAGACTCCATCTCGTAGAGGTCATCTTCTCGTTTGACTTTATCTCCAAGCCTTACAAATACTTTTTTGACATAACCCATATATCGGCTTCCTATCATCTTTTGTCCATCAGAGACCACTGTACCAGTTAGGATGATTTTATCAGCACTCAATAGTGTTGTGAGTAAAAATGATACAATTAATAGTTTTTTCATCTTCTCGTATCAGCTCTCTACCATTTTCTCAACTCTACATGGCATTTCATACACTGTTGTGTGATTTTACTATATGCTTGTAGTGCTTGGACTGGGTCTCCATCTTTGAAACGATTCTCTACATCTGTAGCTCTTTTTGTGATTTTTCTCTCTATCTTATTGGTCATCGCTCTACTGTTATTAAGCCATTTCTCATAGATATCAGTTGTCTCTACTTCTGATTTGATAGGTCTAATCTTGACAATGGTCTTTTTAAGGACTTTAACGCCATCTTTTACTATATCTAGGTTGTTATAGAAAAATCCAGTCTGTATATCCTCCATCGCTTGAGCCATCTTTTGCATATCTAAAATTCTTTCACCTTGAGTATAATCCTCAGCATGGGTGATAGTTGTTACTATAATTGGAATCAGTAGTAATCTCTTCATTATTATTTATCCTTTTTCTGTAGTATTGTAAATTTATTATAACATATTATCTTTAATTACTAAGTTTCATTGATAAACAGAATGGAATATTATTATTTTTTTTTATCTTGTTTAAGTATTATCTCAAATATTTGTTGCTAAGATTGGATTATCAAATGATATAAAAGGATTACAATGAAAAAAATGATTACTACCTGTGTGGCAACAGCAACATTATTGACAACAGTTCAAGCAGACTTTAGTTTTGGAGATATGTTTAAAGATATGAAGGAGGCAGCAACAAGCATGAGTTCTGATGCAAAAGATTCTGTAACAGCAATGAAAGATGGTGCTGTAGAGACATCTAAGAGTGCAGAGAGAACAGTTACTAATGTAAGTGCTGACGCAAAAGACTCTACTGTAAAAGTATCTGATGATTTGAAAACGGCAGAGGTCTCTAGTTCAAAAGATGTTAGAGACTCTACTGTTGAGTTGGCTAGTGATACACAAGAGTCTATCACTAACACTACAAAAGACCTTAAAGATAGTACAACTATAGCTTCAAAAGATATGAAAGATTCTGCTGTTGCAGTATCTTCAGATGCTAGTGATTCTGTTAAGACAGTATCTAATGACTCAAGAGATTCAGTTAAAACAGTTTCAAATGATACAAATGATGCAACAAAAACTGTATCTAATGATTCAAGAGACTCAGTTAAAACAGTTTCAAATGATACAAATGATGCAACAAAAACTGTATCTAATGACACAAGAGACTCTGTAAAAACAGTATCTAATGATACAAATGATGCGACAAAAACAGTATCTAATGATTCAAGAGATTCAGTTAAAACAGTTTCAAATGATACAGCTGATGCGACAAAAACTATCTCTAATGATACAAATGATGCAACTAAAACAGTTTCAAATGATACAGCTGATGCCGTAAAAGATGTGGCTGATGATGTAGATGATAGAAAAACTGACAAAAAATAAGATAAATTGATTTTATCTTCTACTTCTACAAAAAGCCTCTAATATCTTTAGAGGCTTTATCTACCTTTATACAAATTTATTAAACAAAAACTCAAAAAGGAGACTACAATGAAACTAAATAGAGTTTCAAAACTAATAATGTCATTGATATTAGTGGTAAGCATTTCCCAAGCTTCTGTGTTAACTGAATTGCACGGGACAAAGGGACAAGCTGACAAAGAGTTAAATCAGATGATAGAAAAACTGGATTCAATAGGTTTTACAGCAACAGCAAAAAACAAACATATTGAGCAACACTACTACAATATCTTCAAAGAGAAAAATCTTGACCTCCTCAATTTTTATACCATTATTGATATCAAATCACTAAGGGAACTGCTTATTCAAAATCCTGATTTTGGTGCTTACTCTCCATTTAACTTGTTGGCGTTTAAGAAATTTGATACCGATGAGGGTGGTGATACAACATGGTATGGACATCTGGACTCTGAGACAATGCTAGATATTATCGGCGACAAAGATGTAGAACGAAGAAAAAAATTTACAGAGATGATAGAAAAAGTAGATAAGTTGGTCATAGATGAGATGAAACCAACAGCTACTAAAAAGCTAACATTTAAAGGAGAACTTCCAGCACAACCTCTTCTAAAAATGGTCAAGAAGTTTGAGGATGTTGATGATATAGAGGAGTATGTAGATGAGTTCATCATGCAACATGATACACTTTTTGGTAAAAATAAGTTTGTTATTGCAGGATTTATAGACCTTAAATTTGAGTATGGTGATATGGATTTAGATTTTGAAGAGTATGATGCTTATTGGGTCTCCTCTTTGTGTCATTTTGAGTTCTCCAACGCTGTTTTTAACCATGGTTCTCCTCACGCTGGTGTTTTTGCTCCATGCTCTGTCTATTTCTATATTCCTAAAGGTTCGAATGAACTTCATGTGGGTTATGGAAATGTTGAGAATTGGATTAACTCTACAGGTATTACCGATAAGAAACAGATAGCCTATATGCAAAAAATTGCTGATGATGTACGCAAAACATTTGAACAGTTAGGCTTTATTATGGAAGGTAAAACAACACAAAAGAGTGAGGCGATAGATGAAAAAAAGATAGAGACAAAAAAGAGTCAAGCTAAAAAAGAGTCATCCCAAGAGAGTAGTTCTGAGGAGAGTGTGGTTATCACTATTCCAACAGTATCAGAAGCACCAAAATCTATTAAAGTCAAGACTATAAATGGTGGAGAAGATTTTTCAGACCGTACTATTCAGTTTTCAAAACGATACCCACCTGGATATATTGCACCTAAAGATAGAGTAGTTACATCTATAAGTGAAGAGGGAAAGGTTGGAGAGGTTAAAAAAGGTCGTATATCAGTTAATTTGCGAGGAGCGTTGATAGATGTTGCAACTGCCAAAGAGAAGTTAGCAAAAGCAGGATTTGAAGTTATCGCTGTAGCACCTTTGAATAAAAAAGGAACACTTATCTCCATTGTATTTACCAATGATGAACTTAAAAAGATAGCCAATAAGCAGAATAAAGGATTTGTAGCAACACTAAGAGTTCTAATAGATGAGAAGAAAAAGCAAATAAGTGTTACGAATCCTCTCTATGTAAGTAAAGCATTTTTGCAAGAGGATTTCAATGAAGAGTTAGCGAAGAAACTTCTTTCCTCCATTACTAAAGAGTTTCCTAACCTAAAAGACTCACTAGATAAGTTTAAGTTCCAAAGTCTACCAAAATTCCAGTTTATGGAGGGTATGCCATATTATCAAGATATGGAAGTCGTAGCTAGAGGTGACAATCTTTTAGAAAAAATCAAAAATAATAAAATGGTCATTTTTGAGTTAAACTTGGGCAAAGATAGAACAGTTGTGGGAGTAGAGTTAAGTAAACGAACTAGAAAATTTCCACAAAAAATTGGAACTAAAAATGCTGGTATGTTACCCTATTCTATTTTAATTGAGAATGGAGAAGCAAAGATACTAAATCCTAAGTATTATATCTCTGTTATGTATCCTTTTTTAAAGATGGAGGAGTTTATGACCATCGCTACAGTACCTGATGCGATTATAAAAGATTGTGCAAAAGTTTTTAAGTAGACTTTGCAAAATATTATTTTATAACTTTATATAAGTTATTTTAATATAACTATAGAAAAATTTTTATTTTTTCTATAACTATAATTTTTAAATCAAAAATAGTAGAAACTTTTGCCATAATGTCAACAAAAAAAAACTAACGGAGTAGTATATGTGTGGAATTGTAGGATATGTCGGAGCAAAAGAGAAAAAAGAGATTTTGTTAGATGGTTTACAGGAGTTAGAGTATCGAGGTTATGACTCAGCAGGTATCGCTATTATTGAAAATAGCCAACTCAAACATTTTAAAGCCATAGGAAAGCTAGAGAATCTAAGAGCTAAGACCAAAAATTATGAGAGTGATGGTTTTGGTATCTCTATTGGTCATACTCGTTGGGCAACACATGGAAAACCTACGGAACTTAATGCACATCCCCATCTCGGAAAGTATTCTTTTGTTGTACATAATGGTATTATAGAGAACTATCAAGAGTTGAAATTAGAGTTGCAAGAAAAAGGTGTAAACTTTTTGAGTCAAACTGATACAGAGACTATTGTTCATCTGTTTGAGAGTTATTGTGAGAAAAAAGGTGAGGGATTTGACTCTTTTACTAAAACAGTTAATAGACTAGAGGGTGCATATGCTACACTATTGGTAACAGAGGCTCAACCTGATACTATCTTTTTTGCTAAAAATGGCTCACCTATGCTTATCGGTTTTGATGGTGAAGATGTCTATTTTGCCTCATCAGATACACCTATTATTGGTAGGGCTACAGAGGTCTATTACCTAGAGGATGGTGAGTATGGATTTGCAAAAGATGCTAAAGTTAAACTTTTTGATGCAGATGGAGAGAAGAGTTTCACCACAAAACCACTAGCAACAGACAAAGCAATGGCTCAAAAAGATGGATATAGATTCTTTATGGAAAAAGAGATATATGAGCAGAGTTATGTTATGAATGATACGATGATGGGTCGTGTACTAGATGATAGAGTCGAGTTTGAGGAGCTTGATACTAACCTATTTGAGGGTATAAATAATATCAAAATCTGTGCTTGTGGAACTAGCTACCACTCAGCACTAACAGGCGCATATCTACTAGAGAGAATAGCCAAAATCCCTTGTCAAGTAGAAATTGCTTCAGAATTTAGATACAAAAAACCACTACTTAGAGAAGATACACTCTTTATTACTATTTCACAAAGTGGAGAGACGGCTGATACATTAGAAGCTCTAAAAATGGCAAAGAGAGCAGGGCTTAAGAGTTTGAGTATCTGTAATGTTGATAACTCATCTATCGTAAGAGAGAGTGATAGAGCTATCTTGACTAGAGCAGGTATAGAAAAAGGTGTTGCTAGTACTAAAGCTTTTGCGACACAGACTATGGTGCTTTGGATGTTGACACTCTATATTGCAGAGCTAAAAAATAGTATTGGTAGAGAGGAGCTACAATCAGAACTAGATGCGATGCGTCATACACCAAAAGCTCTACTAGTTACAGATAAACTGCATGAAAAACTACACCGTCTTTCAAAAAGATACTTGCATGGTCACGGTTTTTTCTTTATAGGTAGAGATATTTTCTTCCCATTAGCCCTAGAGGGAGCATTAAAACTTAAAGAGATAAGTTATCTCCATGCTGAGGGGTATCCAGCAGGGGAGATGAAGCATGGACCTATTGCTCTAGCAGACAGTGAACTCTTTACCATTGCTCTGATGCCAAAGAGTCTACACTATGATAAAATCAAATCAAATGTAGAGGAGTTATCAGCTAGAGACTCCACTATCTTGGCTATCTCTCCAGAACCATTTGAATTAGCTGATGATTTTATTCAAACCAAATATGACTCTCACCCTATGTTGGAGTTTTTTGAGATGATGGTGGTGACACAGCTACTCTCTTTGGAAGTTTCTATCCGACTAGGAAATGATGTTGATATGCCTAGAAATTTGGCAAAATCGGTTACAGTAGAGTAGAATTATTAAATTTTAATTTTACTCTATAAAATATATTGGATTATAAATATAAAAGTGATATGATTTCTATTAACAAAATAACACAAAAAGTGTTATTTTTGAAAGGATTAATTATGAAACTATTTATGATGCTTATGCTTTTTATCTCTTCGCTCTTTGCAGGAGGTAGTGTTGGCTCTGTTGATGTTGTTACCAAATATGAAAAGATGGATATGAAACTTGCTAATCCATGTGAAACTTGTGGAGAACCTGCTAAACTTCTTCCATACAATGGAGAGGATTTACCTGAAGCCAAAACTTATCCTTGTCCCAAAATTGATGAATGTATACATCCAGATTAAATAATAATTAGTTTATGTAAGTAAATTAATGATATAATTTAATAAAAAATTAAGGGATTATCTTTAATGCAATTAATTATATTCTTGGTAGAGGTTATTGCTGTTTATGCATTTTTAGAATATGATGCATTGAGTCATAAATTTAATAACTTTAAACTTTTAGAGGAGAGAAATATCTCTTACTCTAGCGATAACCATATAGAGCATATACTTATCCTAAATCATATCTCTAATAGTAAAAAAATAGCTCTTTGGAATAACTCTCCTATAAAAAATGAGTTATTAACCTACTTTCCTAATCTACACTTGATGTCTGAAACTATTAATAGAAAAGTTGTTGATGATAGCGATTTTAAAGATAGATTAATATCTAATTTAGAGTATCTACATGGAGAGTATCTATCACAAAATATTAATATAGAAGAGTATAGAGAAAAAATTCAAAATCCTGACCCATCTCTACCTGCTTTTTAGTGATAATTAAAATATCTTATATCTTTTTTCTATGAAGTAGTGTTACTATGTTTTATAAAATCATTAAGGTATCCTCTAATTCTATCTCTTTCCTTTTTGTCTTCCATTTGATTGTTCCATTTTTTTAACTCTTCAAAACTCCAGTTTTCAAAATGGTAATCTTTGTATTCATCTTTCCATCTCTGTATAGCTTTATCTTGGTTTAGCTCTTGAGCATTTCTTAAAATAGTCAACATTTCAAGTTGAGGTCGTGTATCCTCTAAATGAGATAGATATTTATTAGCTAAATCTCTATATTTTGTATCATCATCATTTGTGATTAGAGCTAACTCTATGTTATTAATGACAGAGTATTCAAAATTTCTAGGCACTGTACCATCTTCTGCAACTTTGCATCTATCTATAATCTCATCAAATATCTCCATCGACTCTTGTCTATAGTCCCCCATAAGTAGAAAGCTTTTAAAAAATAGTGCATCTGTTATCTCTTTTTGAAATAAATCACCTTCGTAGGAGCTAAATCTCTCAATAATCTCATCATAAACCTCTATGGCCTCCATCTTATTTTCTAAACAGTCATTTAGTAGATAGGCTTTAGCAAACTGTGCAGTAGATAACTCCTTTAGAAGCTTTTTGTCATCACTGTGTTTAAATCTATTGATAATCTCATCATATATATCTATACTCTCCTCTCCACTGAGTAGATAAGATTTGGCAAATTGAGCAGAAGCAAACTTTTTTAGTAGCTCTGTACTATCACTATTTTTAAATTTATCAATTATCTCATCATAGATTTTTATAGATTCATTCTTCTCTAGTAGATGTGATTTTTGGATTTGAGCATGATAATATAGTAGCAGAAGTTTTTCATCTTTGCTATCTACAAACTTCTCAATTACAGAGTCATATGCTACTATAGCTTCATCTTTAGATTGGGAATAGTTTGTAAATATATATGCTTTGGAAAAATATGCTTTTGCAAAACTTTTTAGGAGAGTTGTATCATCTCTGTTTTGTGACATATCTATTATTTTATTATATATCTCTAAAGCATCTCTATAGTTATTTGGGTTAGTTAAACTATCAGCTTTTTCAAAAAGAGATTTTATCTCATCATAAATGCTATTATCCTTATATTCTTTTTTATCACTGTTTTTATTTTCATATAAAGAGGCTATCTCTACAGGTTTCTCTTTTATAGGTTCAATATACAGAGTTGTCTCTTTGGGTTTAATCTCTTTAGGATTATTTTCTAAAGAGATAGAGTCTATTCCTATTACAATAAATAGAGTAATAGCAATCAACGATAAAAAAATTTTCAACATAATCTTCTCCTTAATTTATTTAAACAATATTGTCTAAATTATAACAATAGATTCTATAATTTAAGTTGAAAAACAAACAAAATAGCACTTTAACTAACAATAATCTTAAATATGTTATTATGTTAAAATATATTATAAATCTTTATTAAAGGATATATTATGCAAACAGAAGTAGATAAGAGGGAAATCTATCAGCAAAGAGTAGAAAAGATAGACCATGCTAAAATCAGGATAGATGAGATAAAAGCAAAAGTTAATAGTTTGGAAAAAGAGTTGTTAGAGATAAAACAGCTAGATAGACTATTTTTTTGTAAAGATACTGTTGAAAAAAGCAGAAAAACTACTATTTATAAGGGAGATGATATTCTATTTGTTGCTGAGCTTTCGTATCAACGATTTCCTAATTATAAAATTGTTACATGGGAAGAGGCAAATGAGTATGCTAAAAAGTTGAGAATTGGAGGTTATAATGATTGGAGATTACCAACTATAGAGGAGTTAGAGAGGCTGTTGACAAAGCAAAGCATGAAGAACTCGAAAAGAGATAGTCACTATATTCTTAGAGATTTTTTAGAGGTGATGCCCCAAGATAGCTGTTTTTGGAGTTCAACAGAAGAGAATGAATTGTATGCTTGGGTAGTTGACTTTGGAAAAGGGTATGATTATTGGCGTAGAAAAACCCTGAAATATTATGCAATATATGTTCGTAAAACATAAGCCAAATTAGATAAAATACGCAAATTATAATTTAAAGGGTTAGTATGTCCGTTAAGTGTGCATTTTTATTTCCAGGTCAAGGTTCACAAGCTATAGGTATGGGAAAAGATTTTTTTGATAATTCAGATATAGCTAAAGAGATGGTACAATCTGCGAGTGATAGAACAGGTATAGATTTTGAAAATCTTCTTTTTCAAGAGAATGATAATTTAGCCCAAACAGAGTTTACTCAACCAGCTATTCTTTTAGTAGGAGCAATTGCTCATAGACTATTTACAGATGCTATTGATATAAAACCAACAATCACCATGGGTCACTCTTTGGGTGAGTTCTCTGCACTTGTGGCTACAGGTGCTTTGGATGCTATAGATGCTGTAGAGCTTGTTAATCTCCGTGGTAAGCTTATGGCAGAGGCGTGTTCCAAGCAAGAGGTGGGGATGATGGTATCTCTAGGTCTTAAAGATGAAGTGGTAGAGCAGATTTGCAAAGAGCAGAGAGATGCAGGGCTTCAGGTGTGGGCTGTTAATTATAACTCTGATGGGCAGATTGTTATAGCAGGTATCAAAAAAGATTTGGAGAGTTTAGTTCCAATATTAAAAGAGGCAAAAGCAAAAAGAGCAATGCTTCTTAAGATGTCTGTAGCCTCTCACTGTCCACTACTTCAATCAGTTACAGAGCCATTAGTAGTTAAGTTAGAAGAGATGATAAAAGATGAGTTTATCGCTCCTGTTATCTCAAATGTTACAGCTCAAAAATACTCATCCAAAGCAGAGGCACTAGAGCTACTGCCAGAGCAACTAGTCTCTCCTGTCAAGTATAAACAATCTATTGCAAATATTAATGATGAGGTTGACTGTTATATAGAGTTTGGTCATGGTAATGTACTCAAAGGATTAAATAGAAGAGCAACTAAAAAACCACACTTCAATATAAGTGATATGGCTTCATTAGAGGCAACAATTAAAGCAATCAAAGAGTTATAATGAATAAAATAGCAATTATGGGTGCAATGTCAGAAGAGATAACACCACTTTTAGAAAAAGTTGAAAATGTAAAAAAAACTGAATACGCTTCAAATGTATACTATGAAGCAACATATAAAGGCAAAGAGGTAGTTATCGCTTACTCTAAAATAGGTAAGGTTTTTGCCTCTTTAACTGCTACTATTTTAATTGAAAAATTTGGATGTGATAGATTGCTTTTTTCAGGTGTAGCAGGGGCGATTAGTCCTGATTTGAATATTGGTGATTTGATTATTGCTGATGGATTATGTCAACATGATTTGGATATTGTCGCTTTTGGTCACCCTTATGGTTTTGTTCCTGAAGGTGAGGTCTGTATAGCTTCGGATGTTTATCTTCGCAGTGTGGCAAAAGAGGTCGCTTTAAAAAATGGTTTGGCTCTTAAAGAGGGTATTATCGCAACAGGTGACCAGTTTATAGCCTGTAGTGATAAAAAAGAGTGGATATCAAAGACATTTAATGCAGATGCTTTAGAGATGGAGGGAGCTTCAGTTGCTGTTGTATGTAATGCTCTAAATGTTCCATTTTTTATACTTCGTGCAATTAGTGATACTGCCAATGATGACGCAGGTATAGATTTTGATATATTCTTAGAGAGTTCAGCAAAAATATCTGCAAATTTCATTTTAGATATGGTAGAGTCCATCCAATCGTAGGGTGCTGTTTCCAACGCACCTTTAAAAAATGAGGAATAAAATTGAGCCGAATAACAATAAGCAAAAAGCTCCTAAGAGTAGCAGGAAAAACAAATGCCGAGTTTAGACTAATAGGAGAAGGCGACAAAGTTTTAGTAGGCTTAAGTGGAGGAAAAGACTCTCTAGCACTTATTCATATACTAAAACATATACAGAGACATGCACCATTTGACTTTGAGTTTGAAGCTTGTACTATCAAATATGGTATGCCTGATGAAGAGTATAAACATTTAGAAGAACATTGCAAAGAGCATGAGATTAAACACACAGTTTACGATACCAATATCTTTGAAATCTCACGAGATACCATTCGTGAAAACTCCTCTTTCTGTTCATATTTTTCAAGAATGAGAAGAGGGGCTTTGTATACCTATGCAGAGAAGAATGGTTTTGATAAAGTAGCTCTTGGTCACCATTTTGATGATACGGTAGAGAGTTTTTTTATGAATATATTCTATAATGGTACGATAAGGGCTATGGCTCCCATATATAAAACCAAGCGAGGTTTTCATCTTATCCGTCCACTTATAGAGGTTAGAGAGCGACAACTGAGAGCTTTTGCTGATGAGAATAATCTTCAACCTATAGGTGATGAGGCTTGTCCTGCTATGCTAAAAGAGGTAAAAATGCCTCATGCCAGAGCTAATATGAAGATATGGCTTGAGGAGTTGGAGCAAGAAAATGTAGATATTTTCAAGAGGATAAGGGCATCATTTAAGCACATTCACGATGATACTCTACTTGACCCTGAACGCTGGAAGAGGGATGATATAGTCTATTTTCCAAAAGAAAAGGTTTAATGTCAAGTGAGATTTCAGAAAATTTTTTTATCAAAGTATCTAAATTACCATCAGAACCTATCCATTGATAAATATTTGTTTCTCCATATAGTTTCTCTGAAGTTGTAAAACCTCTATATGATTGAATCGCTTTGCGAAGGTTCTCTATAAAATTCATTTTTTCTGTGTGACTCATGTTGACATTCCTTTTAAGTTTTTTTAAGATGTCTTAATGTAGCAAAAATTAGCTTAAACTTAAGAATAAAAACTAAAATTAAATTTTTTTAATAAATAAAGAAAGACAAAATAAAGTAGCGTTAGATTTTTCATTAGATATAATTTGGTATAAGATTAAGATAAAGGGTAAAAATGTCAAAAGAAGAAGAGCCAAGGCTAAAAAAAATAGTTGTAGCAGCTGATGGATTGAGTCTAGGCATATCAATGGTAGTAGCTGTGTTATTGGGTGTAGGATTGGGATTATTACTAAAAAATCTTTTTGGATATTCTTGGTTATTGTGGTTGGGTGTTTTTTGGGGAGTGGCTGGTGCTATACTGAATGTATATAAAGCGTATGAGAAACAGAAAAAATCTTTGGATGAACTTGCCAATGACCCCCGTTATAGATATAAGAGATATGATGATAGTGATGAGGACGATAAATATTAATGAAAAAAGTTATTAATGCACTGCTGATTGTATATATTGTAATTGTAATCTTCTGCTTTTTAAGTGGAGAGAGAGAGTGGCTTATTAACTCTCAAATAGGTTTTATAACTTCATCTATTGTAATGTTTGCTTCTATTATCTCCTATCGTAATATGGTACGCAATAGAGTTGATGCAGGGTTTGTAGTAGCAGAGGATAATCGTGATACTATAGAAAAAATAGAAGACCCCTATGACCTCTATGCAGAAGAGGGTAGGTCTGGGTATCCCCTCCCTGATAAAGAAAAAACAATGCAAGAGATAGTAAAAGAAGAAAAAGAGAATCTAAAAAAGAGTCGTCGTTCTATTTGGCAGGTAACAAAAGATAGTAAACCAGCACTCTCATTTTATCGGCTAGGAGCATACTCTCTGTTGATTTTAGGTTTTTTCTATCTAAATAGTAACAAGATTTTAGATATAAGCTCTTATCTATTTGCTTTATCTCTTCCACCTGTTATCATTATTACTATATTGATACAAAAAAAGTGAAAAAATAGTAAACCTTGATTGACATAGACTAAGAGTTTTTGATATAATCTTATTAAATTAATAATACAAGGGTATAGGAAACTATAATGGCAAAAAGTTTATATAAGACATTAGGGGTAGGAGATAGAGCAAGTGCTGAAGAGATAAAAAAAGCATATAGAAAGTTGGCAAGAAAATATCATCCAGATGTAAACAAAGAAGAGTCTGCCATTGAGAAGTTCAAAGAGATTAATGCTGCATATGAGGTATTATCAGATAAGAAGAAAAAAGATGAATACGATATGTATGGTGACCAGATGTTTGGAGGTAAAAATTTCCATGATTTTGCACAGCAACAGGGAAATGTTGATTTGGATGAGCTTCTAAAAAGTATCTTTGGTGGTGGAAGCTCTAGTGGTGGTTCTCCATTTGGTTCACATGCAAGAGGAGGCTCTTTTAGTAGTGGATTTGGTGGAGGTTTTGGTGGTTCTCCCTTTGGAGGAGGTGGACACCAACCTGCACAAGATATTGACAATAAAATCTCTATAACTGTACCGTTTTATGTCTCTGTCAAAGGGGGAAAACATAATATCTCTATCAATGATGATAGTTTTGATATTAAAATTCCTGCTGGGATTAATAGTGGTGAGACTCTAAGAGTTAGAGGTAAAGGTAACACAGTAGGTAATCATAGAGGAGATTTACTTATCAAAGTAGAGGTTTCTGACTCTGATGAGTATACAAGAAAAGGAGATGACCTCTATCTCCCTATGGTCGTACCACTCAAAACTGCACTCTTTGGAGGTAGAGTCAAAGTAGAGACACTTATCCATGAGTCGATAACACTAAAAGTACCTCAAAATACAAAAAATGGGCAGAAATTTAGAGTAAAAGGAAGAGGTGTTCCCAATAGAAAAACGAAACTATCTGGAAATTTATATCTTATTGCTGATATTGTTTTACCTAAAGTTGATGAGCTAGATGAGGCATTTATCGAGACACTAAAAGCCAATCTACCAGATGGTGAGCCTCTTGATGCATAGTTATGATGAACCAGTCTACCTTATCTCTGTTGTTGCCTCTATCTTAGATATTCATCCACAGACGCTAAGACAGTATGAAAAAGAGGGGCTTATAGAGCCTTCTCGTACACAAGGTCGTATGAGACTCTACTCTCAACGAGATATTGATAAGATAAAACTAGTACTTCAATTGACTAGAAAGATGGGAATCAATCTTGCAGGGGTCGATGTTATACTAAAACTAAAAAAACAGATGGATGAGATGACAGAGGAGATTAATGCTCTTCGTGAAGAGTTAAGTAAAGTAAATCGTAATGGTTTAGTGCCTAAGCATAAATCTGTAGTCACTACTAGCAGTTACGATATTATTATCTTTGAAGAGTAGTGGGGACTTATTTAGTCACCACAAGCATAATTGCTCCTCTTCTATTGATATATATTCTCTTTGTTATCCCTCTGTACTGTTTAAAGGCTTCTATAGCATCACTAATATTTTCTATGCTTAGATTCTCTATCTGTATAATAATATCACCAGCACTAAATCCATCTATATAAGCTTGTGAATTGAGGTCAACTTTTTCTATAACTACACCTGCAATAGTGGCAGGAATTCCAAATTTTTTTCTATTGGTATCATTTATTCCATTGATATATAACCCTTCAAAACTTTTGTCTATAGAGCTTAGGGCTAACCCCTCACCATCTATATTGCCAAGTTTTAGTTCTCTCTCTATAGCTTTACCATCTCTCTCTATAGCTAGTTTTATAGTCTCATGAGGACGAAAAGAGGTAACTATCTGCTGTAGGTCATGAGGATTTTTTATATCTTTCCCATTGATAGCGTAAATTAAATCCCCTCTTCTTAGTTTAGACTTTTTAGCAGGAGAGTTAGCTTGAACATCCGTAATTATTGCACCTTTTTGATGTTTGTATAGACTCTTTAGCTCTTGTGTCACTTTAGAGATATTTACTCCCATAAAACCTCTCTCAACTTTACCATCAAGGATAAGTTTGCTAACAATATTTCTGACCATATTGACAGGAATACTAAAACCTATACCGTGGTTTCCTCCACTTTGTGAAAGTATGGCAGAGTTGATTCCGATTAAGTCTCCACGAGAGTCAATCAAAGCTCCACCAGAGTTCCCTGGGTTAATTGAGGCATCAGTTTGAATGAAGTTCTCATATTGATTGATTCCTACACCATATTTATTGAGTGCAGAGATAATTCCTTGGGTAACAGTTTGTCCTACCCCAAATGGGTTACCTATAGCAAATACCACATCACCTAACTGAACATCGTTTGCATAGCTAAAGGTAATAGGTTCAAGGTTATCTGCTTCTATTTTTATAACTGCAAGGTCACTCCCTTTATCGCAACCTATTACCTTGGCTATAAACTCTCTATCTCTATGATTTATAGTTACAGAGATTTCATCTGCCCCCTCTACTACATGATTGTTGGTTACAATATATCCATCTTTTGAGATAATAACACCTGAACCTAGAGAGTTTTCACTTTTTTGAGGAGGCAGTTGGCTATTACCAAAGAACTCTCTAAAAAATTGACGATTTAGATTGCCTTGATAGTTGATAGTTCTAGTAGAAATATTGACTACTGAATTTATTGAGTTTTTTAAGATAGAATTAAAAGATAAAATCTCATTTTGACTATTTGGTAGTCTGTGTTTAGGACTTTTGGGAGCATTTTTAAATGAAACAGTAGCTGAAAAAAGTACAGAGTTTAGAAGAGCAGTGATAAGTAGGGTTCTCTTAATCATTCTTTTCCTTTAGATTTAATATTATAATTATAGTGATTTTTTGTTTAGAAAGATATGTTATTTATCTATAATTGATATGTTTCCCCCATCTAAATTTATTTTTGTACCAACCATTTATATCTGAAATTGTCACAGAGTAGGCTCTTCCACTACTAGCATGGATAAACTTACCACCTCCAAGATAGATACCTGTGTGGTTGACATGACCTTTTAGAGAAGTATCAAAAAATACTATATCACCCTCCCTTAGCTGATTTCTTGAGAGTTTTCTACCCTCTATTTTGGATTGTGCCAAAGAGGTTCGTGGAAGATTAACACCTACAGTTTTGTATACGGCATAGACAAAACCTGAGCAGTCAAAACTATTAGGTCCTGTAGCTCCATATCTATAGGGTTTACCTAGGTGTTTTCTTGCGATTTTTATAATCTTATTCTTAGATAATGAAATATTAGGATAACCTACTACTCTACTTGTAGGTCGTTCTAAACATCCTGAAAAGAGAAAGAGAAATATAATAAAATATATGATTTTTTTCATAAAATACCCTAAAAATACTCACTCATAATATGAGGAAATGACCTAATAGTTCTCTCTGCTTTGGCTATTTTTTTTTCAAAAATAACCTTTGAGTGAGGAAAGGTCTCTTGAAGCTCTTCATATATATCTATCTTCTTCTGCATATTCTCTTCCATTGCATCCAAAACCAACTGCATTCGCTCTTGGCTCACTGCATATTTCATTAGTAGCTCAAACATCCGTTTTCGTGGATGGATAGCCATCGAGTCACCAGCCACATCAGCAATCTCTTTGATGTCCCACCGTGAGAGATAGACTCCACTAACACTTGGTGCAATTATCTGTGCATAGAGTGCTTCTGTATATGAGGGGTAATCTTTGAGGTCAATCTCCTCATCACTCTCACAACTGCCATCACTACAGAACTCTTCACCTTTTTTTAGTGCCTCGAATTCGGCTCTTAACTCATCTATATCTCTCACACTTATCCTTTTTTATACAATTATAGGTATTTTATCCAAATCAACTTTAGTTTTATACCATCTCTCGGCTAGTAGCATCATCCGAATAGCCAATAACATTTTATTATCAAATAGTTCTGGATTCTCCAAAAGATTATCAATGTCAACATCAAGATTATAACCCATAATCTTACCATCAACTACCTCTACAAATCCAACTAAACCTCTTACTTTAGCTCTCTCATTGAGTTCATCACAATACTGCATAGCCTCTGCTTGAAACTCAGGCTCAATTATCATTCTCGTAACTTTAGACTGTGCAACATTTTTCATAGCCACAGCAAAATGTTCAGCTTTGATATTAAGGGCAATCGCAGTAGCATTTATCCCACTCTCTTTTAGTATCTTGTTGAAATATTTTCGTCTATCACCTGTCTGTGCATTGTGGCCAATAATAGTACAAAGCTCTGTATCTGGTCTAATTTCTTCTGGTTCCATTTTTTACCCTTTTTTTACTTTGTGAAATAATACTCACTATTTGTAGAGAAATTGTTTTTTTATTATTTTTAGAAAAACTTTGGATTTTGGTGCAATTTCATCGCTTCATTTTCCTCTAGTTTACATCGCATACACTCCACCAAACCACCAGTATATGTAAAATAATTTCCACACTCATTACATCGTTTAATATTAAACTTTGCCAAGGTTCTTTGTGTCGGTTCAAAAAATTCTTTTATCTCAAATCCTGCTTGAATATGAATTGCATTTGGCTCACAGGCATCATGACAGAGATGACATTTTATACACATCATAGAGTCAAAATTTATTACTGAAAATTTGGCATCAGAACTCAACGCCCCTGTTGGGCAGATACGATAACAGATTTGACAGTTAGTACAGCTCTCATCTATAAATTTTTGAGAGGTAAATGATATATCCTCACTTGCCAAAACCTCATAGCTCTCCTGTTTTTGAACTCTTTTTAATAGCGAAAAAAGCAGTTTTCGTTTATCTGGAATTTTTTTGTTTTTTATCTTAGAGATAACTTCACTATCTAACTCAAAAGCTTTTAGTTCATCTGAATCCACCATCTCATCAAAAGATTGTTTGTTTTTCAATACACCTTTAAGAGAAAAAAGCGAACGCCTATCAGAGACAATATCCTCTTTAGTAGCCTCACTCTCAAACACATCTACAAGAATCCTCTTATCTGAAAAACTCTCCAAGATAAAATTAGCCTCTTCTATATTGGCTTTTATCTGATTGGTAAGTTTGTCACTATCTCCACCACAGCTACACCCCTCAACATTCATCACAAGTGATTCATCAGAAGCCAATGCCAAAGAGATGAGATGCTCAATAGATAAAATACTCAAACAAGGAATCTCTGTTTTACAAGCAAGTAGAGTCTCTTTTGACTCCAAAAATTCAAAAAAGAAGTTAACCGAGGAGAAATCTTTTAACGAAAAAGCCTCTGTAGGACAGACCCCAACACACCCCCCACAATCTATACAAGTTGATGGAGTAAAAGCAGGAATATTATCAACTATCTCTATAGTAGAGACAGGGCATATATCCACACATTTGCTACATTGAGAAAACTTACTCGTAGCTCTCACACAGGAAGCGACATCAAACTCTAATTGCATTAACCACAGTTCCCTGAGCAACTTTCAGTAACAGGTATATTAAGCTTCTCATTAATATACTCAAAATCACTCAACAGAAACTCCATTACTAGCTCTGCCCCATCATGATAGAGTGGTGTCCTAGACTCTTTTTTCATATTAATAAGATACATCGGAGTCCAATTGAGTAGATGGTCTTCAAGGAAACCTTTTTGGATATAAAATAGCTCTTCAACACCATCTTTATCTTCTGCATCTATCGCTTTTTGCATCGCAAGAGAGAGCATGTACATAAACTCCAACTCTACCCCAATATGGTCAGGACTCACCACTCTAGCCTTGTCAAGCTCCACCCTAAAATCCAAAGCATTATAAAGCTCTACAACTGGATTATCTCCTCCACTCTCTATCATCTGGTCATCTCTAGTGTAGAAACTCTCATAAGGAACAAGATGAAGGAGAAACAGATTGGTATAATCCACATCGAGATACCTCTCTTTTAGTATACTTGAACTAAACTCTTTTCGTTTGTCCCACTCTTTGTAGTTTGGAAAAAGATTTAAAAGTGCCTCATTTGACTCAATTGATTCAAGAAACTCACTATCTACTTCACTCATCATCAATCTCGACATGAGAGCATAGAGCGTAATTCGGTTTCCTAGCTCTTCGTTTGTTATATTCATAAATTACCTTTTATAATCAAAAATTATATTTTACTATATTAAAACTAAATTCTAATTAAATATTAACGATAGCTTAAAATCTCAACCTGTATTTTGAAAGACTTTAGATATAATAAACAAATAATTATAAAAGAGATAATATGAAACAAATTATATTTATTTTATTAACTATTTTTATAATGAGTGGCTGTTCACAAAAGAGCAATAGTGTTGTCAAAGAGAGAGAAAAAATCTCTATAATTCAACAGGACTCCTTTGAAGATGAGTTTGATAGTGAATTTGAGAATATTAAAGATGTCTCTGACCCACTTATGGGGTACAACAGATTCATGACATCGGTTAATGACAAACTCTATATCTATGCCTATAATCCTATATCAAAAGGTTATACATTTGTTGTACCAGAGATAGGGCGAGTTGGTCTCTCCAATTTTTTTAATAATCTAAAATTTCCTATCAATTTTATCAATAATCTATTGCAATTAAAGTTTGACCATGGTATAAAGGAGTTGGCACGGTTTATGATGAATTCAACCGTTGGTCTTTTGGGATTTATAGATGTGGCTTCATATGCAGGGATAGAGTCCTATGAGGAGGATTTTGGTCAAACGCTTGGACACTATGGTGTGGGTTCTGGATTCTATATAGTATTGCCATTTTTTGGACCTTCTAATCTTCGAGATACGCTATCTTTTGGATTTGATATGTATGCTTCTCCTGTCTCATATTCATCTTGGCCTTATCAGGTTCCAAGAAGTTTTGAAGAGGCAGTTGTCATGCAGAGTGGCTACTATATTAATAAAAACTCTCTACACCTTGGTGAGTATGAGAGTCTAAAAAAAGATGCTTTGGACTATTATCTCTTTTTTAGAGATGCTTATGAACAGAAACGAGATAGAGAGATAGAAGAGTAATCTCTCTACAAAAAAAAGGATTTAGAATGTTAAAAAAGTTATTGGTATTGTATCCAATTATTGCAATTACACTTGCTTTTGCTATTGATGAGGGTAAGATAAAAACCGTGATGAATCTAAAGATTCAGAAGATTACAACTCTTTTGCAAGATAAAGAGTTAGATAGAGATGTAAAACAAGACCGAGTCTATATAGTTATTGACCCTGTATTTGATTATAAAACTATGTCCAAAATCTCTTTGGGAAAAAAATGGAAAACATTAACAAATAAACAGAAAGAGGATTTTACAGATAAACTAAAAGATAAACTAAAAGCTTCATATTTTGAAAAACTTGAACTATATACTGACCAAAAGGTGATACTCAAAAGCTTAAAGAAGTTAAAAAATAACCGAATCAAGGTTTATAGTGATATTATTGGAAAAGATGATACCTATAAAGTGATATATAAATTTTATAAAGTCAAAGATAGTAATGATTGGCTTATTTATGATGTTGATATTACAGGGGTGAGTATTATTCAGACTTATCGTAAACAGTTTTCGAAATTTTTGAGGAAAAAGAGTATTGATGAGTTGATTGATTCATTATAAAATATACAAAGGGAAACTGTGCTAAAGAGACTCTATCAAAAGATTATCTTTTTTAGATTGATTCTCTTTAGTTTTACTATGGATATTTTATATCTATAGACAAGATTAATTCTCTTTTTTAAACTCTTGCCCAGGTCTCCAATCAATATAGACGCTATCTTTAAAATCCAATCTTGGAGCTTTTATAAACACTGCTTTAAAGGGTTGACTGCTTGTATTGTTGAAAAAGTGAGCCTCACCCTCGGCACATACTAGATAGTCTCCTGCTTTTAAGACAACCAATTTACCATCTACCCAAACATCACACTCACCTTCCAGAGCCAAAAATGATTCTTCCTGTTGGGTATGTTTATGACATGGATGCTCCTCATTTGGAGTTATAACTACAATTCCCATATCTATATTGCTAGTTCCATCTGTTAGATATTTTGGACCATGTGTTCCAAATCTATATTCGTGTTTATTTTCATTTGTTAGTCTCATCTTATACTCCTGGTGCTTTCCACATAGCTGTGGTGAGGTTTTTATCTACAAGAGAGAGTTGAGCTTGATATATCTTTGTCCATCTCTCTTTTATCTTGGCATATTTTTGATTGTTTTTCATATTAGGTTCAAGCTCTTTTTCCCATTTGACCAAATTTTTTGAAGCTTCTGCCATAGAACTATATATTCCTGTACCAACTCCAGCCAACATTGCCCCACCAAGTGCTGTTGCCTCTTTGACAACTGGAATTTTTACAGATTTACCAGTCACATCAGCCAATATCTGCGACCATAAAGCCCCTTTACTAGCTCCTCCTGCAAAAGTAATAGTATCACTATCGACTCCTGAAAATTTGGATATATTTTCTAAGTTTATAGCCGATACTATACAAGCATTCTCCTCTAAGCTTCTAAACATAGAGGCTCTATTACAGATATTTGGGTCGAGGCTTAGATTGATAAAAGAGGGACTAGCGTGATACCATTTTCCATACTTCATCACATCGCTAAATATAGGCATAATCCCATAAGAACCTAGTGGTATCTCTTTTGCCTTCTCTTCGAGTATAGCGTATACATCTATACCTCTCTTTTTTGCCTCTAGCTTCTCCATATCACAAAAAGCATCTCTAAACCATCTCATGATAAGCCCAGAGAAGAAAGTTATCCCCTCTGCTTGTGAGAGACCTGCTATCACATGTGGGTTGACACGGATTCCCATATCTGATGGAGGTGTTACAGAGGAGTCAATGTTAACTACCTGTTGCCAAAAGCTACCACCCAAGATACCAATATCTCCTCTATTGACCACACCAAGCCCTGCTGAACCTAGTTGAACATCTCCACCACCCATAACAACTAGTGTACCTTGGGATAAACCACTATGGATACTGGCCTGCATAGTTACCTTACCAATTGGCTCTGATGGTTCATATACTTTTGGGAAAATATCACTCTTTAGTCCTACTTTTTCAGCTTGATGTGAAGCCCAATCTCTATCTTTTAGAGAGAATATACCTGTAGTCCCTCCATTTGATGGTTCTGTTGCAATAATCCCTGATAGTTTTGCCAATATCCAATCACTAATCATAGATATTTTATTAACTTTTTCATAGATTTCAGGTTGATTATTTTTTAGCCAAAGAAGCCTTGGCAATGCACCTAAAGCAAAGGTCTGTCCAGACTCTTTATAGAACTCCTCCTCTATCCCTACAAAACGCTCTTTTAAATATCTAACCTCTTTAAAAGCTCTAGCATCTACATTTGCCACACCCCAAAGCTCATGACCAAACTTATCATAGAGGACAATCCCCTCTCTCATACTAGAAGCAGTAACAGCTTTTATATCTTCTACCTCAATCTTGGCATCTGAAACTGCTTTTTTTATACATCTACAGACTAAACCCCAGTTGATTCTAAAGTCAAAGCTCATGGAGTTTTCTACACCCTCTTCAGCAAGATGCTCCCACTCCTCTTGTCCTACTCCTAATTGATTACCAAGCTCATTAAATATAACGGCTCTCACACTTCCTGTTCCTGCGTCTATGGTCATTAAATAACTCATAATCTTTTTCCTATTTTTTCAGCTTCATCTGTTCTAGTTCCCAATACTCCATATAGAAACTCTGCTCTTCATTGATACTTTTGTATCCACCTAATTTTTTGGCATTTATCATAGCTTCCATAGTGTGATTGTTTATATCTTCTATAATAGAAGCCTCTTTTTCATCTTTGCCAAAACTTACTGTTCCAAAATCTCGTAAAACTGCCCAATTTGGAGCTGGATTTAGCATAATCTCATCATAAATATAGTACTTTTCAAAATACTTATGATAGGCTTTGATATATTTGTGTAATTCTCTTTCGTAATTGTCTTCAAATATAATAGGAACTCTCTTGGTTCTGATAATATGTTCTGGAGTTAAAACCCCTTGTTGGGAGAGTCCCATATCCTCTTTGGTTGCAAACTGTTTGGCAATCTTAGATTGATTGACTTTCATAAAAACTTCATACCCTTTTGCTTCTGAGATAAGTCTTTGAATTTTCTGAAGGTCATGAGTTTTTTTCTTTTTTGCATGTTTGATATAGTTATTTGCTAGATTTACAGCTTTTATCATATTATCATAGCTCTCTTTGGCATTATCTGCAAAAGTAAAGATACCATGGTTATGTAAAATAATCCCTTTTTTCTTATCCCACTCTATTCCATCTGTTATATTATAAATCATTTTTGCTAATAAAAATCCTGGCATAACATAAGGGATAATAAGATAATCTGGATAAATATTTTCAATTAATGACTCTCCATTGTTTGTATTGGATATAGTAACTATAGCATCAGCATGTGTATGGTCAACAAATTTGTAGGGAATTAGGGCATGAAGTATCGCCTCTACAGAGGGGTTGGGAGCAGATTTATCTATTAATGCCTCTCTTTGGTACTTGACCATATCGCTATCGCTTAATCGTTCATGCTCTAAAAGCATGATGAGGTCTATTATCTTGACAGGAGAAAATCCATCCTTTTCTATAGTAGCCAAATCCCAACCACTACCTTTGACATATAGAGTACCATCTATCTTTACAGAGGTGTTACCTCCCCCATGCAACACCAAATTCTCATCACTACCCAAAAGCCTTGAGGTATAAACTCTCAACTCTAAATCATCTAAATTTTCCGTTTTCTTTGTATTATATAAATTTCTCATAACGAATTGTACCACTTAGTTATATAAAAAATAGAATAAGTTAAAATATATTATAACGCTTCTACCTCAATTCTGTTTTCTATATCCATAAGTATAAATCTATCACCCCTTTTTATAGTAGATAATTTCACTCGTTTACCATTTAAAATAATCTCTGCCCAACCATCTTTTTGTTTCAGTTTTGGGTCATTGAGTTTAAGTTGTTGAGTCAAAAGAGCTAGTTTAGATTGATATTGTGAAAATTTATAATCCATTGTTCTATTGAACTCCTCTTGTAGATTTTGAAAATCTCTCTCTACTAAAGTTATTTTCCTTGAAACCGATTGTCTTTGTAACTCTTGTGATAGTGACTTTATTGCCGTCTCTTTAATTGAGATAATCTGTTTAATAGTTCGTAGATACCTATTTTGCATCTCTGATAGAGTATAAAGTATCTCGTTTTGGTCAGGTAAAATCATCTCAATAGAAGCCGAAGGAGTAGGGGCTCTTAAATCAGCCACAAAATCACTTATCAATACATCCACCTCATGCCCAACAGCCGAGACCACAAATGTATTTAGATTAAAAATTGCATCAGCCACAATCTCCTCATTAAAAGCCCACAAATCTTCACGACTTCCACCACCACGCCCCACAACAATAGCATCAACTCCAAGAGTATCTGCATATGCCAAAGCCTCTGCAATCTGTGAAGCCGACCTATCACCTTGAACTAGAGTATCAATAACCGTCACCTCAACAAGTCGCCACCGTTTATCTATAATCTTTAACATATCTTGCAGACCAGCACTTCTACTAGCAGTCACTAATGCAAGTTTTTTGATATATTTAGGTTGTGGCTTTTTTCTAGCAGGGTCAAAATATCCCTTTTGTTGTAACTTCTTTTTGAGCTGTTCATAAGCCAACTCCAAAGCCCCACGCCCAAAAGGTTCAACACTCACTGTCATAAGTTGATACTCCCCACGAGGAGTATAAACTGATATAGAGCCATTTACAATTACTCGTTGTCCTCGCTCTAGTCTAAACTTCATACGGTTAGCATTTGAGCGAAACATTACACACTTGATACTTGAGTTTTTATCTTTGATAGAGAAATAGACATGACCTGAGTTGTGATAGGTTACTGATGAGACTTCACCCTCTACTAAGATGTGCATAAATGTTGTCTCTAGTAGGGATTTTATTTTTGTGTTTAGGGATGATACGGTCATGGTTGAATTATTCATCTATTTCCTTTTTTCATTTCTTTGGTCTAAAGTACTCAATATCTTCTGCTTTATTTTTAATATCATCCCAAAATATCCAAACCAAAAAAGCAATACCAACCCCAATATTTAAAAAAGAGATTTCACCAGTAAAAACTTTACCTGTTATCCACTCTAAAAGTTCACTTATCTTAGTAGTAGGTGCTGTTTTGAGCAGTTGGGCTATCCAAGCTTTTATCTCTTCATGCCATAGTACATTTATAACTTCTGGTACGAAAAAAAAGAGAACTACACCCAAAATACCCCAAATATTTCTTTTAGGTTTCATTTTTTTTAATTTTATTTGAAACTCTGGATTATTTTGTAAGTTTTTAAGTCTCTGTTTCATGTTTTATGCTGGTTTTTGAGCTATCAATAGAGTAGAAATTCCCATAGAGAACGATTTAGTATATCTCATCTTTAAACCTACACTCTCCAACTCTTTTTCTAACATCTCTGTGGTCAAAAACTCCTCTATAGAGTCAGGCAGATACTTATAAGCTTCATAGTTTTTAGAAATCAATCCACCAATTTTAGGTAAAACTTTTTTCATCCCAAAATCAACAATTTTAGAGATAAATCCACTCTTTTCCTGTTTGGTAAACTCTAAAATTACCACCAACCCATTTGGTTTTAATGCTCGATAAAACTCTTGGAGTGCTTCTACTCTATCGACCACATTACGAATACCATAAGAGATTGAGATTATCTCTGTTGCTTTATCTTCTACAGGAAGTTTTTGTGCTTTTCCCTCTAAAAACTCTGCAAAATCAATTTTGGTTTGTGCTACTTCAAGCATTCCTACCGATGGGTCAATTCCTAGATATTTTTTGACCTCTATTTTATGCTTTTTGGCATACTCTTTCCAAAAAAGTAACAAGTCACCAGTACCACAAGCTACATCTGTTATTTGGTCTATCTCTTTGATTCCTAGTATCTCATACGCTTTATCACAACCTTTTTTACGCCACTGCTTATCTATACCCATACTCAATACTCTATTTGCCAAATCATAAGTAGAGGCGATGTCATCAAACATCCCTACGATTTTATCTTGTTTTTCTGTTTTGTTAACTTGATTTTCCAAAGGTTTCTGCTCCGTATTAAATTGATGCCATTATATCTTTTTTTAAATTAAGATGGTCGGTGTTACCGACCCTACGATTTTCCTTTATACTCCACAGCAGTACCTTCACTATAGTTAGGAACATCATCATAAGAGAAGACAGCATAGTACTTATGTATCTTGGTTGAGCCAAAACTATCATAAGTATAGTTGTCTTTTCCTGCATAAAGTTTTACACCATCAAAAGGATTTTTTGGTATATGCCAACGATTTCTAACGACATAGTAACCTACTAATCCATCATCTTCTACTCTATCCCAACTTAATTTAACTAAATTTTTATCAATATTTGCAGATAGATTTTTGGGTGGAGGGGGTGCATTTCTTCTGCGTCTGATATATCTAATCATCAACTTAGCAGATTTTCTACCCTCACAAGCCCAATTAATTAGATGCTCTCTACTTAGTACAGATGTTGGACGAATGATAAACTTTGCCTCTTTGTTATTCTCATGCATCTCTTCAAGGGCAAGTTGTGAGAATTTATCAAAAGCAAAATGATGTCTCTTTTTTGTTCCAAGCTCTGCTGAACTCACCTCATATCCTATATACTCAATTCGCTCTCTATCTTTTATATCATGATAGGAGAACTCATCTATATCAACAAATTCTACATCATAACGAATATCAACCTCTTTTTTGACAGTTGAGGTATTGTTTATTCTTATCCAAGCCTCTGTAATAACAGTATCATCAATGTCAGGTAGTGGTGAGAGGTCAAATGCCATATAGGCGTAAACTTTTTTATGTTCCTTATCAAATCCACATGCTAACTTGTCTGGTACTACCTCATTTTCTGAGATAGTCATAGCATTGGATATATCAAGAGCAATCTTTTGAGATGGAACAGTGTATTTAATATCTATAGATGGTCGATAGTGTAACCCACCACCTTGATTGCCATATCCCAAATCAAATACCATTATTTGAGAGTCACGACCCACAGGAAGTTTGGTTGGTCCCTCTAGTTTGACAATGACTTTTCTAAATGATAACTGCTCTTGTAGCTTCTTTCTTTCAAGTTCATTGAAATTCCAATGACTCCATATTCCTTGTGTTAACTGCTCTGATGGAATACTCTTTCCCAAAGTCTTAATATGTGTAGCTTTATCTACCTCTTCATAATTTTGTATATCTGCAATGCTCTGCGAGTCTACAATAGAGAGTGACCACTCACCATACTTTTCTATTTTTGCAGAGACTCTATTTAGAGGATATAAGGATACTCTAGCATCAAGGATAATGGCATTTTTAGGAATACTATCAAGGTTAAACTGCATAATACCATAGCTTATTCCTCTACTTGTATCTACTCCTACTTTAAGAGAGTTAACACCAAAGTGACCTCTGTTTGCCTCTGGAGATTTTTGGGCTACATATCCAACATTTGAACTTTTGGGAAATATGGTTCTATGGAATTCAGAATCTTCAAGTAGAGTTTTGAGTTTAACTTTTGGAGCAATTGGTGATTTTATATGGGTAAGCTTATGTACGGCTCTAATATAATAGAAGTACATCTCTCCACTCTCCAAGTTCTCATCCCTAAACTCTCTATTGGAAGTGATACCAATTAGTGATGAGTCATTACACGCCATCTTGTTGTTTCTATTTCTATAAATCTCAAAGTATATCTCTCTGTTATAATCAGGATAATCCCATGAGAGATAACAGCTACTAGAGTCAAACATAGAGAGATGAAAGTTTTTTACTCTTGGGGGGGCATTTTTACTATAGTTTCTTGACTCTCCTAGTGCATATAGAAGAGCAGGAATATTTTCATCTACAGACTCTTTCATATTTTGCATATAGTCAGGGATATTTCTAGTTCCTACCTCAACCACAACAGCAAGGATGCCTTTTGAGTAGTAGAACTCTCTTCCACTTCCAGAGATGAGTTTTGTTGGTGGTTTTCCTCTGTTGATACCATATTTTCGTCCTGTTACTTTGTTGATATGGTAGTTCATATTGGCACATAGGGTATTGAGGTCTGTTCCCTCTAGCTCTTTTTCATGATTAAACTTATGTGCAGGGAAAAAGACATTTCCTTGTGAGTGATAATCTAGTGCAATAGTAATATTTTTATGGCTCTCTACAAAATCTCTTATAGCTCGTGTTTCAGGCTCAGAGAATGCCTCTGTTCCTCCATATACATTTGAGGCTGTATTGGTTGATTTTCTATAGCCTATAGGGAAGTTACGATTTAGGTCAACACCAAAAGTACCATCACCATTGTCTCTTCGGTTTTTACGCCAAAAAGAAAAATGAAGACGGCTATACTCGAAACCATCAGGATTTAGACATGGAACTAGATATAGAGTATTATTAGTTAGTGTATTTAAAATTTCTGGATTAGAGTTATAGTTTTTGAGTAGATAATCAATAAACTCTATACCCAACTCATTTCCAATCCATTCTCGTGCATGAACTGTTCCTGTAAAGAGTAGTGCTGGTTTTAGATTGGCATAAGCTACATTGAGTGAGATAGTAGCTAGTAGTATATCTCTCTTCTCATAACTTTTTCCAATACTTTGTACTGTTATGAGGTCTGGGTAGTTTTCTACACATCTAAAAAGAAAATCACAGCTCTCTTGATAAGATTTATATTGTTGTTTCATATATATTGCCCCCTTTAGGTTAAGGTAAATGTTTGATGATTTTTATAGGGTTATTTATAATCGTGGGCAGAGATACCCACGAAGTAGTACTACTGGGCGACTATTGTATCTCTCTGCTCCTCTTTATAAAAACTCCACGCTTTAACTATTTTATCGACAAGCTTAGTGTCTATAGATTTAATATCCTCTAAGACTCTAGGTTCAATCTCTAGTGTGTTGATAAGTTCAATATGGTCAAATTTAGATAAAATTTTACTCAATTTCTTCTTACCTAAACCTTTAATTGAAAGAAGAAGATTTTCTAACTCTTCATTACTTATCTCAATAGCCTCTGTTGCTTCATCTCCACTCACCTCTGGAGCCTCTTCCGTTTTTAGTGCAGGAACTTTCATTGATTTGATATTTTTGAGTGCAAATCTATCTTGGTAGTTCCATTTCTCACTTGGCCACTCCTCAAATGTTCTCTCTTTTACATCAAACATCTTATATACTTCATCAAGTTCATGGATATAATACTCTCCTTTTCCATACATTTTCTTTTTTGTACCAAAATATGTATCATCAGAACTTTGGCTATACTTTCCAAAAGTAATATGTCTCATTGTTCTAAGAAGGCTAGAGTCTATCTTGCTTAGTTCTTCCCAGTTAAACATAGGTGTATTAGGTTTTTTAAATCTACCTTCACTTAGACTCCACATGATATATTGACCAATCCAGTCTCTAATATAAGGGAACGCGGCAAATGCAGTTGCACACTCTAAGATTCTTACTTTTCCATCTTTTCCATAAGCAATATCACAAGCCCAATACTCTGCGTTTGCAGCTTTTGAAACTCTAACAGCAAGGTCAAGAACAGATTTTGGGACATTCATATAGTCCATAGAACCACCTTGAGATGTGTTTGTTAGCCACTCTCCTTCTGGTGGTCTTCTCCAAAATGCACAAACGGGCTTGTGACCAATAAGCATTACTCTAATATCTGCTTCCATTGGAACAAAATCCTGAAAATACATTGGGTGATATTTTTTAGTAGCATATAGTTCTTTTGCCTCTTTATATGAGTCAACTTTATGTACAAAATATCCACCATAGTTAGATGGTCCATAAGATTTTTTAATAATTTTTGGATATTTTGTTTTTCTTAAAAACTTATCTGCATTTGGTCTATTATAATAAATGTAAGTCTTTGGAATAGGTAGTTTATATTTCCAAGCAAATCGTGTTACATTCTCTTTTGATTTATTAGAGAATTGTGTATCAAGAGATGGGATAAATCGTACATCTGGTAGCTCTCTTGCTATCTCTCTAAATGTCTCATATGCTGTTGCTGGAATATTTCCAATAAGTACATCAATTTTTTTCTTTTTGACCTCTTTTATAAATCTATCTTTATCTTTTCCCCAGTGGTATGTTACTGTCTCTATCTTATTTGGCCACCCCTTGAAGTTTGAGTAATCAAAAAATCGTAATACATAATCCATGTATAAAAATCCAAGTTTTGGTAGTTGTTTGTTGCTTAATCCCATTGTTTTTTCCTTTTTGTTTATTATCTATTTTTTTGCTGTTTTTTTATCTATCATATCAACGATAAGGTTGATTTTTTTCTTATTGAAGTCTAATCCAAACTTCTCCTGTTCAGGTGTTGCAAATGCTGGAATACCATTAACTTCCAGTACTACATACTCCTCTTTCTCTTTGTCATAGAGAATGTCAACTCCTGCTATATCTGCACCACATGCCTTTGTTGCCCTTATAGCAATATCAACAATCTCATCATTTGGTTCTCTCATAAAAACTGAACCACCACTTGTGATATTGGTTCTCCAATCATTCTTATCAGCTTTTCGACCATAACAGCTTACAAATTTACCATCTACAATATCAACTCTAAAGTCTGTATAGTCATTATCTATAAATCTCTCTACATAAAAGTAACGCAAATCCATTTGATTTAGAAATGGTAGTAACATATCAAGATTAGATTCACTCTCAATCTTTGTAAGTCCTACACCACCCCAACCATCAACTGGTTTATAGACCATCTTTTTCCATTTTCGTATAGTCTTTTTTAGCTCCTTGGTATCATCTCTGTGACAGAGTCTATAATCTGCTGTAGGAACACCATGTTGTCTTAGCATAAATGCTGTTAGAAACTTATCTTCTGTTATCTCAAATGACTCATATGAGTTAATCATAGGAATAACTTTATTTAATGCCTTATATAAATAAGTCTGATACTGTGTCTGCTCTCCTGCATTATATGAGAAAAAGAGGTCAAGCTCTTCAAGTCTCTGTTTTTTATGAATTATACTACCGTCTCGTGCAACGGCATTTCTTAAATTAATATTGTCTATTACCTCAATATCTCTCTCTTTTAGTTTTTTGATAATTTTTTTACCAATGGCATCACCACCACCATTTTGATAAAGCCACATGCCAACTGTTCGCTTTTTCCCCATCATCTTTCTCCGAATTTTATGTTGTTTCTTGTTAATAACTGCTATCGTATGTTTTATAAAAAACTGCTTAAAATTTTAATTTTTTATGAATGGAATTATAGCTATTGCGTTATAAAAGGAAAATGAAATTATCTATTTTTTTTATCAAAAAAAATAAGTAGAGTTTTTTAACATAAAATAAAACTTAAATAATTAACATGTTATGGAAAATAAGCTATAATTTATAACCAAATAATATAGGGGTACATCAGTGAAAAAAAATAAATCAAAATGGTTAATCTTAATAATATATATAGCTTTTATTATGGGTGCAAGTTACACTATGTTTAATTCATATTTAAATTATTCTAATATATCAATTACAAATAATATCGAAAGTCGTCTATTGGAGCAAGAGATGGTTATGGGAGTTTCATTACTTGTATTACTTTTGTCCATCTTTCTTTTTACTAGAAGAGAGTATATTTTCAAATATGTCAAAGTAGAACAGCAGAATCTAAAAAGTCTATTGAGTAATATTGATAACTATCCACACACAGAAAAAGTTACTAACTTCAAAGAGACTATCAAAGAGAAAAACTCTGCTGAGATTTATGCCTTGATGTCAGAGATGATAGAGGAGTTACAAGAGAGCAAGGAGTTAGCTGACCAAGCAAATCAAACCAAGAGTCTCTTTTTAGCAAATATGTCTCATGAGATTCGTACACCACTCAATGGTATTGTAGGTTTTGCAAAGTTTTTAAAATCAACAAATCTTAATGATGAGCAGTTAGATTTTGTCAATATTATCCGTAAAAGTTCAGAAGACCTACTTGGTATTATCAATGATATACTAGATATTTCAAAGATAGAGAGTGGAAATGTAGAGATTGAGGAGCTATTTTTTAATCCAATGGAGGAGTTTGAGAATGTTATAGAGACATATGCCGCGAATGCTTCAAAAAAAGATATTGATTTCTCTTTGTGGATTGACCCTATACTCTCCTCTATGCTTCTCAAAAGTGACCCAGGAAAGATTAAACAGGTTTTGATAAACTTAATATCAAATGCTGTCAAATTTACAGATAGGATGGGAACTATAGATGTACTAATAGAGAAGGTCAACTCTACAGAAGATACTATATCTGTTAAGTTTACAGTTAAAGATAATGGAATTGGTATTAGTGAGCAACAGAAAAAGAGAGTTTTTGAAGCCTTTATACAAGCCGATAGTAGTACTAATCGAAAGTATGGTGGTACAGGACTAGGGCTTACTATTTCAACTAATCTTGTCTCAATGCTAGGTGGAGAGTTGAAGCTAGATAGCTCTATTGGAGATGGCTCAACATTCTATTTTACATTAGAACTAGAGAAGCAGAGTGTTAAGCAGAATTATAAAGTTAGACCTATGAAAATAGCTATATACTCTCCAAAGGATGTACAGACAAAAGATTCTGACCAATACTTGGAAGATTATCTTCTATCTTTTAAAGAGTTTTCAACCATTCGTTTTAAGACTTATAGTGACTGTATGGAGGCAACAGAGTCTCTATTTGATGTACTATATATCCACTATGATAAAATAGAAAAGAGCGAACTAAAAAATATTGTGCAGAGACATAAAGAATATAGTCAGATAATTTTAGTTACAAAATTAAATAGAAGAGCTAATATTATAGATATTATACCTATATTCTCTCAAGTACTATATGAGCCAATTACCTATACAAAAGTTGAAAAATCTATAAAAATAGTTTTAGAGAATAGAGTAGAGAAAAAAATAGAACCAAAAAGTCAAAAGAGTAATCTCCCTAGATTTAATAATCTAAATGCTCTAGTTGTTGAAGATAACCCTATCAATAGAAAAATGATTCAGCTAACTCTAAAAGGTATAGGAATCTCTAGTGATATGGCAGAGAATGGGAAAATAGGTTATGAGATGCGTATAAAAAAAGATTATGATATTATATTTATGGATATTCAGATGCCTATAATGAATGGTATTGAATCGACAAAAGCTATCTTGCAATATGAAAAGGAGCATAAGTTATCACATATACCAATCATTGCCGTAACAGCCAATGCACTAATAGGCGATAGAGAACGATTTTTAGCAGAAGGGATGGATGAGTATATCTCTAAACCAATAGATTTACATAAATTTATAACTGTTCTAAAAAAGTTTTTTCCAGTAATGGAAAATAGTAATAAAAAAGATATTCTACTCTATAAACAGACTCCAACAGAGGCTAAAATAGTTGGTGCTATACTCAAAAAACTAGGATATTCTGTCTCTGTTGCTGATACTATTGATAATTTTAAAAAGGAGATTGATTTAGATGCTCACTCTAGTATCCTATTAGATAGAGTTAAATCGGATGCGATACATGAGAGTGTTACTCAAAAGATTAGATTAAAACATATACCAACTCTTCTATTTGTTGATGATAAGATAAAAGTTATCTCTAGTGATAGGGAGACTTATACGCATGTGACTGATAAACTTACAGATTTTAATCGTATTAAAGAGAAAGTTGACACCATGATGGATTATACTTATAGATAATTGATTACAATAATTCACATCTAGCTAGAGCTACTCCTCTAGCTCTTACTATTTATAGCATATTAACAACTCTCACTGTAAAATAGCACAAAACTATAATAGGAGACCCTATGAGAGAGATTGAATTTGACATAGTTGTCAAAGCTGTTAAAGATATTATTATGCATTGTGGTACAGATTTGCCACAAGATACATATGATGCACTAGCAAAAGCAATGGAAGAGGAAAAATCACCAGTAAGTAAAGAGGTGATTCGCCAACTTCTTGAAAATGCAAATATTGCAAAAGATGAAAAACGACCACTATGTCAAGATACTGGTTTAGCAGTCTTTTTTGTCTATGTAGGTGAAGATGTTCGTATTAAGGGTGGTTTGCTTAGAGATGCTATCAACCAAGGAACAGAACAAGGATACACCGAGGGTTATCTAAGAGCCTCTACTTGTGAACCATTTAGCCGTCTAAATTTAAAAGATTCTGTAGGTTATAATCTCCCTGCTATTATCCATTTTGACATTGTAGCAGGAGACAAAATAGAGATTGAATACGCTGCAAAAGGTGGTGGGAGCGAAAATGTAAGCCGAGCTAGAGTCTTCCCACCAGCCGCAGGAAAAGATGGAATAGTAGAGTATGTAAAAGAGGTTATCTCCGATGCAGGTGGAAATCCTTGTCCTCCTATAACAGTAGGAGTTGGAATTGGTGGAACATTTGAAAAGGCTGTTATTAGCTCAAAACATGCTCTTTTTAGAGACTTGGAGACAACAAACCCTGACCCTGAAATGGCAGAGTTAGAGGCTAGAATATTAGATGAGATTAATAAACTTGGAATTGGTGCAATGGGTATGGGTGGAACAAAAACTGCGCTGGCTGTTCATATCGAGGCTAACCCTTGTCATATCGCTTCTCTTCCTGTCTCTGTCAATGTACAGTGTCACAGTTCAAGACATACACATATCACTATATAAAAGGAAAATAGATGGCAACTTATATATTAACCACACCATTAACTTCTGAAGATACAAAACAACTTGTAGCAGGAGATACTGTTTTACTAAACGGAACTATATATACAGCTAGAGATGCAGCACACAGTAGACTTGTAGCACTTATTGAAAAGGGTGAAGAGCTTCCATTTGATTTAGAGGGTTCTGTTATCTATTTTGTAGGCCCAACTCCTCCAAAACCAGGTGACCCAATAGGAAGTGCAGGGCCTACAACAAGCTACAGAATGGACTCATTCTCTCCAACCATGCTTAAAAATGGTTCAAAAGGGATGATAGGAAAAGGAAACCGTAACCAAGAGGTAAAAGATGCTTGTATAGAGTATGATGGAATCTACTTTGGAGCAACAGGAGGGGCAGGTGCTTTACTTGGTAAAAAGATAACTTCAGCAGAGGTTATTGCCTACCCAGAGTTAGGACCAGAAGCTGTTAGAAAGATTACTGTTGAAAACTTCCCTGTAACGGTTGTAAATGATACAAAAGGCAATGACCTATATCAGATGGGTCGTAAGCAGTATGAGGTGAAATAATACCAAATAAAACAATAAATTAATGGGCAATCCCTTATGATTGCCTACTTAAATTATTTAACAGCCTTTCCTAAATCCCACATAGGCATAAAGATACCAAGAGCCATCAAAAGAACCAAACCAGCGATAAAAAAGAGCATAATAGGCTCAATATAAGCCGCAAGGTTATCTATAAGGTCTTGGAATCTAGTATCATAATACCCCTCTACTTTTTCCAACATCATATCTAATTGACCACTACTCTCTCCTGCTCTTATCATCTGTAGAAGCATATTCTCAAAAAGTTCAGTCTGCTCAAAAGCATCTGATAGGGAGATACCTCTAGCGATATTAGCATTTACAGTTAGTAGTTTTTGTTTTATATATAGATTGTCAACCATACCCACAGCAGTATCAAGGGCTTCTGCAACAGGGATACCTGATTTTACTAGTTCACCAAATACTAGTGTATATTTGTGCATAGTGGCAAAAAAGATAATCTTATGGATGAGGTAAAACCTTGGATGGACTAGAAGCTTATCTACTTTGTATTTGAAATCATCACTGTTTTTATAAGTGTGCATCATTGCAAACACTAAAGATACTAAACCGATAAGAATATATAGCCCATAATTATTTAGAGCATGTTCTAGTCCCAAAAGTATCTGAGTAGGTATCGGCAGTGCTGTGTTGAATTTCTCAAACATCTCTTTAAACTTAGGGACAACTACCATAATCATAATAGTAAATGCAACCCCCATCGCAGCTAGAGTAATAAGAGGTGTACGAATCGCTTTTTTGAACTTTTTGGTATTGTCTCGGATGCTCTCTAGTATATCTGATAGTTTATGATATGCACCAGCGATATTTCCTGTCTTTTCACCAAGATTGGTCATAGCTAGAGCAACATGACCAAACTCTTCTCGATAAGGCTCTATAGAATCACCTATACCTTTACCTGCATTGATATCATTACCTATGGTTGTAAATATAGTTTTTAGCTTTGGATTCTCTGTATTTTTTGCCACTTCATCTATAGAGTCATGGATAGATATACCTGCATCAGTCATTACGGCAATTTGTCTGATAGATGAGATTTTATGTCCTATATCTATCTTTCCCTCCATAGATTTTTTTATACCACCCACTAGGTCAGTTATCTTTGCACCCATGTTAGGAGTAGTCTCTTCTGCTTTTATAATATTAAACCCTGAAAACTCCTGTTTGGCTGTTCGTATGGCAGATATTTTACTTTTTGCTTTTACAACCTCTTGTGTTCTTTTGCCTTTTTGGGACATTGTTACTTTATAATAGTTCATTATCTTGCCACTCTCAATACTTCTTCAAGCGAAGTTTTCCCTTGTAGAGCTTTATTTACACCATCTTGAAGCATGTTGGTAAAACCCTCACTCATAGCCTGTGTTCTCATCTCATCTTTAGTCGCCCCATTGGCAATCATAGTTGATAGCTTTTCGGATATAATTAGAACTTCACAAATCATCTCTCTACCTGCATAGCCACTATTATTGCATACAGCACACCCTTTGCCTTTGTAAAAAATAGGATTTGCAGGAAGATATTTTCCTAACACTTTAAGATTATCTGCATCTATATCTTGCTCTACCTCTTTACATGTAGTACAAACCTTTCGTACAAGCCTTTGACCTTGAATACCAATAACTGCACCTGCTAGTAGATAATCCTCTATCCCCATATCCTGCATCCGACTAATAGCAGATATAGAGTCATTGGTGTGTAGAGTGGAGAGAACCAAGTGACCTGTAAGTGCCGCCTCTATCGCAATACGCAAGGTCTCTTGGTCTCGAATCTCACCAATCATAATTTTGTCAGGGTCTTGTCTCAAGATAGAGCGAAGGGCTGCTGCAAATGTGAGTCCTGTTTTTGCACTCACTTGTACCTGTTGAATCCCACCCATCTGATACTCAACAGGGTCTTCAACGGTGATAATCTTATCTCTAACATCAATAATAGCATTCAACGCACCATATAGAGTGGTTGTTTTACCTGAACCAGTTGGCCCCGTGACTAGCATAATACCATATGGTGATTTTATCCCTTTTTTAAATTTTTTATAAGCCTCTGCATTCATCCCTGCATCCTCTAGTTTTACTAGTGCTTTTGACTTATCAAGTATCCTCATAACAATGGATTCCCCAAACATTGTAGGTAGAGTAGAGACCCTAAAATCATAAACCGACCCATTTACAATATGTGTAAATCTACCATCTTGTGGTTTTCTCTTCTCTGCAATATCAAGGTTTGAGAGTAACTTTGTTCGAGAGGCTAGAGGACCAAAAATTATTTTTTCTAGTTTAAAATACTCTTGTAACATCCCATCAACTCGATAGCGAACTATGGTATTCTCTTCTGTAGCTTCGATATGAATATCACTTGCCTTTGAGATGATAGCTGTAGAGAGAATCGTCTCAATAAGTTTTAATACAGCTGAGGAGTTATTGCTCTCCTCTTTTACCTCAGCAGACCCCTCTGTTAGGTCATGTTTAATATCTTCAGAATACTCCACTACCTCTTCAGAGGTTTTTAGTTTCATAAGTTCTCGTTTTATCATCTTAGCATTGGCAATAGCTACCATCATGATTTTGCCACGGAAAAATCTCTCTATAGCCCCTTTTGCTTCAAAATCAGAAGGGTTTGCAAATGCAACAGTGACTCTTGACTGCTCATCCTCATATAGTGGAAGAGCATTGTATCGCACAAGCTGTTTTAGAGGTAGTCGCTCTATTAATTTATAGTCCAACTCAACATCATTTATCTCTATATACTCAATCTCCAGATTTTTTGCAATCCTTTTTAGTAGTCTAGTTGTATCTATACCATTAATTGACTCTAAATCTTCCATCTCAATAGAGTGCATACGAATCTCTTTTACAAGTGCCTCTTCCATCTGAACAATATTGATAATCTTGACTTTAATTAGATTCTCTATATTGACTCGCTCTTGACCATATTTGTTTATAAAAAGGTCAAGTTTTCTTGGTTCTATTACCTCATTTTGTATTAATAAATCTATTACTCTTTGCATGTTTCCTCCTATTCGTATCTATATCTTTTGGTAAATTTATCATTTATATATATATCTATAATCAGATGTTTTTTCTCTATATAGAGTTTATATTTTTTCTCTTTATCCTCTAATAGATAAATGTTATTTTTTAACTCATATTTTTTATTAACAAACATATTAAATATCCTTGATAAGATAAAGTTTGTCTTTGGTAGATTTAGCTCACCTAGTGGTTTGCCATCTAATATAGCCTGTTTGAGAAGCTGTTTTTGTAGCAGGATAGTTGCAAAATAACTAGCATTTTCTCTGGATGCTTTTGTCTCATTTATTAGTGTCATGGGTATTGCTATACGGTCTATATTATCTGTCTCCAAACAAGTTAACCCATAAAGAGTTAAATACTTTTCACTCTTTCTATTTTTGTTAAAGTATTTCTTTGCATAGTCACAACCCCTATCATACTCCTGCTTCTCATAAAATTTATAGAGTGTAGAGAGATTAGAGGAGAGTAGGGCAGAGCTTAGTATGATAAAAAATAGTAACAGTTTCATCAGATACTCTTTGCTTTGATTTTATCTATAAGAGCTTTTGCTTTAACTGATTTACTTGTACGATAGTAAGCTACTAGTATCTTCAAAGCCTCTTCTCTTTTTCCAAGTTTCTCTTGTGATGAGGCAAAAATTATCCAACTCTCATCTAAGCTTTTATCTAAATTATTTGCTTTTAAAGCCCATTTCTCAGAGTTTTTATAGTTACCTGCTTTATAATAAGCGTTTGCAATGAGTAGTGCTTCTCTAGGGTTTTTATTCTGTTCAAATTTTTTTTTCATTATACTCATATAGTTGCTAGAAGTTAGATGAAGATTAATTTTCTTTGGGCTATTATTAACTACTGCTAACTCTTTAGCTGTTAGATAAGTAGCTGTTTTAGCTTTAACCAATTTTTTTCTCTTTTTAACTCTTTGCTTATTTACAACTCTTCTTTTATCTTTTGTCTTCTCATGCTCTAAGTCCACAATAGGAATAGTTGGTGCTAATAGAACATCTTCAGACTCTTTTTTCTCTTCTACTATTATTTTATTATCTTCTGTACTGTTGCTCTCTTTAACTATTTTTGTATCTATTACAGTTGTTGAGGTATTTTGCTCACCAAAACTTATATTTAGGTCTAATTTATAAAGAATATAGTATCCTCCATAAATCAAAGTAACTAAAATTGCTAAAATAGAAAAAACAAAAATCAAACCTTTTGCTTTATATCTATACCATCTTTTTTCAAGTTCTTTTATATTAATCATTTATATATCCTATCTTTATAGCTGTCATTTCAAGAATTTTTTTAGAGAGTTTTTCCCCTCTTATCTTCTCTGGCTTGTGCATATCATAATACTCGTAAATATTAAAAATCGTATACAAAAATTTATTCGTCTCTCGAAAGTTCCCCTTTGTACAAGTGTGAATAAACTTAATATTTTTTTTTGTTATCATATTTGAGACCTCTACAAAACTCTTTTTTAGTAATTTTTTCTGTATATATATCTCTAGCTCTTGAAAACTAGCATTTTTAAGCTCTATAATCTCCCAAATACGAGTTTTGAAATGCTCTTTTGCAATAACCTCTTCATTTTCTGTTTTATGTAGAGTAATAACAAATTTGACTACTCTAGTATCTGAGAGCAGTCGAATTTTTTCCATTAGTGCTTCACTATAGAGTTGACACTCATCGAGAAAAAACATAACCTCTCTTTTACCTTTGAGATTCTGACAATATTTTATGAGACCATCGAAGTTGACACGCATATTTTGAGGAATTTTTTGAGATGACATCCCCTCATAGATTCGCTTTAGAAACTCCTTTTCACTAAGAATTGGTGCATCAAAATAGTGTACCTCTCTACTATTTTTTAGGTCATGGTAGAGCTTATTTAATATCATACTCTTACCAGTTCCAGGTTTACCAAAAAGTAGTATCATCTTTAGAGGTTTATCGAGACTCTCTTTTAGAACTTGATAGTTATAAGCTGTAGAGTCTAACTCTACAAAACTCTCTTTATCTACAGAGTCTATAAAAATATTTTTTATGTCACTATATTTACTTCTCTTCATCTTGTAGCTTTCTATATCCTAAATCTTCTAGGGATAACTCTTTTTCTCTATTAATAATATGTGGTGTAATGATAAGCACTAACTCCTCCACATTATTAATCTTAACCTCTCTTTTAAAAAGATGGTCAAGGAGAGGCAGGTCACCCAATAGTGGAACTTTAGATATTTTTGTTCCTGTTTTAGATGATATAAGACCACCCAATATCACATGTTGTCCATCTTCTATCGTAACAACTGATGAAATCTGCTTTCTTGATAAATCAGGTGGAATGCTTCTCGAACCTGTATTATCTCTTTGAACAGCATCTAGTGTATCAGAGATTGAGGGATTTATTTTTAGTGTAATGGCACCATCTTCTGAAATCTCAGGTGTAATATCAAGTAAAATACCTGCAAAAACAGATTTTACCTCTTCACTATTACTAGTGGCAACACCTCCTCCACTTGATTGACTACTCCCAGATTGAATTTTATAAAAAAGTTCATTTCCAACTGAAATCAGTGCTGGTTGATTGTTTAGTGTTAGCACCTTTGGATTGGAGATTGACCTAACATCACCTTGGGTCTTTAGAAACTTTAGCATATCGTTTATCTGTAAAGAGCCATCTGCCACAAGAGCCTTGGAGTTAGGTACACCTCCTCCTCTTGATAGTTGTGTTGAGATTGCCACATTTTGAAGGCTATATAGTTGAGACCACTCTATCCCTGTTGTGGCACTATCATCAAATGAGATACTCAATATATTGACATCAATTAGTACTTGTCGTTTTAACTGTTCGGATATATCATCTATATAGCTTGAGACTCTCTTCAACTGTTGAGGCGTACCTGTTACAGTAATCATACCTGCTTCTTGATTGATAATTGGTTGGGGTGCTTTATAGTCATCTTCTGGACGATTAATTAATGAAGCCAGTTCAGCAGATATTTTTGACCAAAATTGAAAATTATCAGTACTTGTAATAGTAATACCTAGTGAATCTCCTCCTCCACTACTGCTTGAGCTATCTGACCCACCACCACTTTTCCCACCACTGTTGACACTAGTTGTACTAGTTCCTTCTCTTCCACCTGAAATATAGTGAAGATTAAATGATTTAGTATTAAGGTATGAAATTTTGAGTTTGTTGTCATCAAGCTCATAACCTATATTATTTTCAGTAAGAATAACATCCAAGAACTCACGCAATGAAGCATTATGTAGCTTTACAAAATAGAGACTCTCTTGTAGTCTCTTTTTTGCCTCTTTGTCTTTTACAAGTAGTGTTAATCCACACTCATCAGCTATATTCTCTATAACATCACTATAGGTCAAAGCACTATCAAGTGTTACTGTAAACATCTGAGTAGAGCATCTATTTGCCTGTAGGGGCTGTAGATTAAGACCAAAAAATAGAGACCATATTATAACTATTTGTATATTTTTTTTAAAAAATCTCATTTTAATTTCCTCTGAACATCTTAAATTTTTTTTCTCTTTGTGGTATAACGAGTCTTTTACTCTCTTTTTCACTCTTTATTGTGACACTATCTATCCCTATATGAGTAAGAGTATAGACTCCTACTTTATTGCCAACCTTATACCATTTCCCGTCAATAAATGCAGAATGATTTAAAATAGCTACCAATTTATGTATAACAGTTTTTTTGACTATCTTAGGTCTCTCTATTTTAATCTTCTTCTCTACTTTTTTCTCTTTGACCTCTTCTACTATAGGAAAAGGGTTTGGTGTCTTTTCCAAAGTAGCCAAGTCTATACCTATTCTCTCCTCTTTTATCTTTAAAACCATTTTGATTATCTCCTCATGGCTTAGAGAGGTTGCAGAGATAGATAGTGAGAGTAGAGTTATTATTCCTATAATTTTATAACTATTCATCAATGATTAATCCCCCAAACAGAAATTTTAATATCGGCAAGAGTTGTACTTGAATTATTGTCGAGATAAATATCACTGCTATATATATCTGTAACTAGTACATTTTTTTCAAGTTGATTTATAAATTTTGCTATATTTTTATATTCACCCTCGCAACCCACAGAGATTTCAAGAATATGCCCAAAACTTCCTTTACTATCAATATAGTGGTTGTCTATATACTCTATTTTCACCTCCTGCTTCATAGCTTGTGCCGTAATACTATTGAGAAATATTGACCAACTCTCTTTGTTAAAAAGTAGTGGAGATAGCTCCTCTAATTTTGCAGAGATAAAGTTTATATCCTCATTTGATTTAATAATATTCTTTTCAAGATTCAGTATCTCTTTATCATATTTTTTGATATAAAAGTCTCTATTTCCCCCAACAGTAATTGAAGCGATATACTGCTTGTTCTCTATAATCTTTTTCTGTAGGACTTTTTTCTCTTTTTCTGATTTCTTTAACTTCTCCTCAGCATAAGGTAAAAATAGACTATATGAAGCATACCCTATCACAGCAACAATCATCAAAATCATCATCCACTTTTCATTTTCACTTTTGTCTTTAAACGCTTGGTCTAAACTGTGCAAAATACTGTTCATTATATATAACTCACTTTCAAGATACCTCTATATAGTAAATCTTTATTATCAATTGAGATTCGTTCTATATCAATATTTTTAATATCGTTAAAATATTTTTTTGATATATATTTAATATATTTTGTTATCTTCTTATCATCATCACTAACAATAGCTAATATAAAACTATCCTCATCACTAGTTAACTTCTCTAATTGAACCTCATAATCTATAAGGTCATGAGCAAACTTATTGAGTAGACTAGATTTTAGTTTATAGTCAACTTTTTTATTATAGATAGAGGTTAGAGTTTTTGCTTTTCCATTAAAGGTAGTATTTAATCCATCTAACTCTTTTTTATTCTCTTTTATCAGTTCTCTCTTCTCTTTTAGTATCTTCTTATATTTTGCTGTTATCTTCGAGTACTTAGCATTTTCACTAGATAGTTGCAGTATATGAGCATCAATCAAATAGGATTGTACCAAATAAAATATTGGGACACCTAGTGCCAAAAGTGAAGAGAGAGTAGCACTGATAATAAATTGACCACTAGCTCTTTTGCTAAAAACAGGTGGTCTTGGTACAGTGGTAAGATTGAGTACTTTTCTTGGATTTTGGATATAATCTAGTCCAGATTGAACCATCATATATTGAAACTGGTCAACATACCACTCATCATTTTTTATACCAAAGTTAAAATCCAAGTTAAATGTTGGTATTCCTAGATAGTTATATCCATAATCACCAAGACCTATTATAGGACTTTTGATAGAGCCTAAAAATAGTTTCTGTATCACATCTATACCATAGGCTCTTTTGGTATAGATAATAATATCATTTATTTGTAAAAATATCTCTCCAAACATCTTCATTAGATTCTGCTGATATTCAGAATTTGTAGCTTTTAGTCCTTCTGATTCTAGTGTCTCAAAAAACTCTTTTTCATCAACCCTCTCGCCAACCATCGCACAATATTTTTCATATATTTGAGTAAGTGAATACTCCAAAGATTTAGAGTATAAAAACTCTCCATCTTTATATATCGTAATAAAAGCATCATCCATTGTAAAGTATATATAGCAGTGTGATTCACTACTATCTAAGGTTTCACTAGTATAGAGTGTTTTATATAGAAGAGGTGCAGGAATCAAAAGGTCGATATAGGTTGTCTTCTCTAGCACAGATTCAATATTTTTATCAATAACCTCAGGTTCACTAATAAAAAGGTTATATACTCCACTACTCTCATTATTGTCTGCTTTTTGATGACTTATATTATACTCTTTTTCAGGGTCAAGTCCCAACTCATCATACGCTTTCATATAGAGCATATCATCAAGTTCAGCCTCATCCACATCGTATCCAATATCAAATGATGCAATTATCATATCTCTGTTTCTAACATATGAAATTACAAAATTTTTATTATCTAATGATAGTTTATCTGTAGGTTTTAGTACTTGTTCTCTATATTCATAGTTTGAATGAGTATAGGGGTCAAGTGTAATAATTTTCTTAAATTTTTTTATTCTAGGGTCTATAATTTCTGTTGACATAATTGTTTAATTTACCATCCCTTATAATCTTATTAATGGTTATTATATTAATTATGATATTAATTATGGCTTGTAAGTTTACTTTAAGGAGAGATATTTTTAAAAAAATATATTAATTACAACATTTAATGTTAAATTAAAATATTTTTTAAGCAATTGTGTTGATAGAGTTAAATTAAGTTAAAAAATATATCCTTGCTCCTCTAAACTACCTCTGCTTTTGCTCCAACCCTTTTTAACAGAGACATGTAAATCCAGATATATTTTTTTCTGAGAAAAGAGTTCAAGTTGTTTTCGTGCAAGTCGTCCTACTCGTTTTATTCCCTCGCCTCTATTTCCTACAATAATACCTTTTTGAGTCTCTTTTTCTACTACGATAGTAGCATATACTCTATCCATAGCCTTACTCTCATCTATCTTTTCAATTGTCACATCAGACTCATAAGGTATCTCATCAGAGAGGTTCTCAAAGACTGATTCACGGATAAGCTCTTTGTAAATATCACGAATATTATCAGTAGTCATTATATCCGTATCAAAAAGTGCAGGAGATTCGGGTAGATACTTCACCACTTCATCCAAAAGAGCCTTTTTGCCAACTTTCTTGTTAACAGAAAATGGAATAATAGCCTCAAACCTATCCTGATACTTCTGATACTGCCCAAGTTTTTCTAATATTTTCCCCTGTTGCACATGGTCTATTTTGGTAAGTATAACTATATGTTTAGCTCGTTTAGACTCATCAAGGGCTAAAAACTTCTCATACTCATCGAGCTTATCAGTCACAGGAGCTAAAAATAGAATCAAATCACTATCCCCCATAGCCTTTAGTGCCTCTTCAAGCATAAATTCATTAATCAATCTCTCTTTTCTATGAATCCCTGGAGTATCCACAAAGATTAGTTGATGCTCACCATGCATTACGATAATATTCATCCGTTTTCTAGTGGCTTGTGCCTTTTTTGATACCATGGCAAGTTTTTCACCTATAAGGTGATTGAGTAGTGTAGATTTCCCTGAGTTTGGTCGTCCAACAACAGCTATAAATCCTGATTTTGTCATCTGTTTTCTCTTTTTAAATATTTTTCATAGTATAACTAATAAACTATTAACTTTAGTGTCACAAATATAATCAGATTATACCTCAATACCCCCTTTAATATAAGCCAAAGCCTCCTCCATTAAAGCGATATGATAGTTCTCCTGATTATTGATAAAGGTGAAGAAAGAAGCAAAATGTTCAGAGCTATCAGATACAGCCTCTGCTAACCTTTTACACTCCTCTTTTGCTCCTATCTCCTCTTGAATACCGTCTTTTAGGAACTGTTCTAAGTCATCAAATTTATAAATCTCCTCCATAAGTGTCCGAGGAACACCCAATATTCCCATATCTGCCATCATCTGACTAAAACTTCTTAGATGAAATAGAGACTCATCTATAAGGATTTGATATATACGATTGAGGAAAGCATCGTTGCTATTTGCTTTTGAGTAGTTATATACCATGATAAGTTCATACTCTTTGTAGCTCTCTTCAAATAGAAATAGAGTTAGTGCATCTTTGGCTCTTTGGGTTAGTTTTACATTTGGATACTCTCTATTGCTATCAAATCTATCCTCTACCTTCTCCTCTGGAAGTCTCTTTAGTACTGCTTTGATATACTCTATATCACTTCTCATTCTATAGGTAATATCTTCATCTTTACAACTCTCTAATTTAGACTCTATTGAGGTGAGTCTTTCTAAAATATTATTAAACATATGAGAGATATGTGTGACACGGATAGGTACATGTTGGATACTATAGTTATACTCTATACCATTTTTGATAAAATCATTCTCTAGCCATGTTAGATGTTTAAATAGGATATTAGCAAACTCATATAGCTCTTGTCTGCTCTGTGTTTTTGATATAAATCCTGTGAATTGGGTTGCTAACCACGCCTCATGAACCTCTTTAAATAGTATTTTCACTGTTTTCCTCCTCTTTTGGTGTACAGTTTGTATTGATTTGATAACTTATCATAGGGAAATCGCTATCTTTCTGTTTCTCTTCATAGGTATCAAGGGAAGCTTTGAGTGCTAATGCTACCATCTCAGAACATGCTGCATCTTCTGGTGGTAGAGACTCTAACATTCCTAGAGTTATAGAGACTAGCTCTTCGGCTCTGCTAAATGTAATTCCTTTTGCTTCGGATGTTATAATAGAACCTGAAACAATAGTGGTACTACAACCAATAGCTTGAAATGATATATCTTTAATAATTGGGTCATCTGCCTCTTCTACTTTTATATATATTGCAACTTTTTCACCATTTTGTGGATTTTTACCCATACCTGTTGCATCATTGTCTGGCATATCTCCATAGTTTTGTGGATTCATCATATGTTCTATAAGTTGTGCATCTGCATTCATTTCGACTTTTCCCCTAATTTTTTTCTGATATTATACCCTTTTGGATTTTAGTTTAGTTTGATTGAGTACTTTTATCTCAATAAATAGATATATCTTTAAAGGATTTTTGTTAAAATAGGTATAATATGAAAAAACTGGGGCATTAAATGAAAAAAATATCTATATCTATTTTTTTATATTTTTCTATTTTACTAAATGCTGATATAGTTGATATTACAGCAGACCATTTTCATGCTGATGATATAACAAAAGTTGCCTATTTTGAGGGAAATGCACGAATAAAACAGGGGAAAAATAAATTTCTCTCTTCTAAAATTGTAGTACATTTTAACAAAAAGAGAAAGGCAACAAAATATGAAGCATTAGGCAATGTTGAATTTGATTTAACAGAGAGTGGTATACATTATGTTGGTTCTGCACAGAAGATAACATACTCACCAAATAATTCAAAATACTATTTTTCTGGAGATGTTATCTTAAAAGATTTGACTAATAATAGAAAAATATCTGCACAGAGAATCTCTTTGGATTTAAAAACAGGTTTGGCTGATATCAAAGGGGCAAAGAAAAAACCTGTTCATTTTATATTTGAAATTGAGGATAGAAAATAGTGGCGACACCAAGATTAGTAGATGCAGGATTTATAAAATCGGCACAAGCGTTGGGTGATAGTATAGAGGATACTGTTAGTGAAGTTGTCTTTTTGGGGCGTTCAAATGTTGGCAAGAGTTCAACTATCAATGGTTTAACAAGCCGTAAGAATTTAGCAAAAAGTTCAGCTACCCCTGGAAAAACACAATTGATTAACTTTTTTGATGTAAGATATAAGTATGATGAAAGAGATTGGAATATCCGTTTTGTTGATTTACCTGGATTTGGTTATGCTAAAGTCTCAAAAGATTTGAAAAGTATTTGGCAGAAAAATTTAGTAGATTTTATTAAACATCGTGTCTCTATTAGAGTTTTTATACATCTAAGAGATGCAAGACATCCAAATGCAGAGATAGATAGTTCTGTCCAAAAATATGTCTCTGAGTTTATTCGTGGTGACCAACTCTACTTGGATGTTTTTACCAAGATAGATAAGCTAAATCAAAAAGAGAAAACAGCACTAAAAAAGAGATTTCCAAATTGTATTACACTTAGTAATTCAAAACGAACTGGATACGATAGAGTCCATCAGAAGATATTTGAACATATATTTGGGATAGATGAATGGTTAAATTAGTAAAGGCAAAATTAAATGATATACCAGCTATGCAAAAATTGGTTGCAGATGATATAAAAAATGGTATAATCTTAGAGAGAAGTGAAGATGAGGTATCAACCAATATTCGTTCATATGTCTTGGCAAAGGATGGAGATAGAGTTGTAGGGTATACAGCACTACATATCCACTCTAAGCGTTTAGCAGAGATTCGTAGTCTCATTGTTAGTTCAGAGTATCGTGGTCAAGATATAGGTAAAAGAATAGTTCTCTTTACCTTAGAAGAGGCAAAAAGTATAGGAGTGGAAGAGGATGTTTTGGTATTGACCTATTTACCTGAGTTTTTTACAAAACTTGGCTTTGTAGAGATACCCAAAGAGACAATACCAGAGCATAAAATATGGACGGATTGTATTAAGTGTATCCATTTTCCTGTCTGTAATGAGATATCATTAGTTTATAAATTGGGGGAGTAGAGTATATGTATAGTAGTAGTTATGAAGATGGAGTTGATATAGGGGTTTTTAGGTGGTTATTTATACTGTTTGCTGTAGTTTTTTATCCACTACTAGTTTCAATATATACCTTTTTCCCACCACTTATTGGTATTGCAGGTCTAATTATTATATATAATATTGATAAAAATATCATTTATGCTATATCGGGAGTACTCTATTTGGTACATATAGATTTGAGTCTGACACTCCCTTTTTTATTATCAGTATTCTCTATAGTATTGATTCACACATTGGTATACCCCTCTGCAAGATTAATGATACGATGTAGGGTATGTTTAGCTATATTTTTGATTATGGTTATAGATATATTCTACTACGCAAATCTGTTTCTATATGATTTTATTCTAAACTCTAAAACCATTGTGGCTGATTCGATGTTGTGGTTTTATATTTTTGTAGATGTAATAGTAGGATTGTTATTATGAGATTTACTATAATTATTACTATTTTTGTACTCTTTTGGATTGTATTAATCTCTAGAATTTATCAGGTTAGCATCAAATCTAACTACTATTATGAAAATCTAGCTAAAAATAGGTGTGAACGAAAATATTTTATAAAGCCTGTACGAGGTGAAATTTTAGATAGAAAAGATAGACTATTGGCAGTTAATAAGATAGGATTTTCTATCAAAATTGAGCCACATCTTAAAAGCACTAGTAGAGAATTGATTCAAACTATAGAGAGTATTGTCAAAGAGTTTCCTGAATATAATAGTACAAAGATTATTAAACATTATAAAAGTAAAAACTCAGCATATAACCATAAATTTATTCCGATTATTGATTTTATCTCATATGAGGATATGATTGGAGCATATCCCAAGTTGACAATTAATAAACTTATAAAAATAGAATCAGAGACAAAACGATATTATCCTGCTGGAAGTATGGCTACACATATTGTTGGGTATGTTGCTCGTTCAAATGACAAAGATAATGAAAAAGACCCAGTAGTTGATAAAGTAGGTGTGGTAGGTAGAACAGGATTAGAGAGACAGTATAATGATATACTCCAAGGTAAATTGGGATATAGAATGGTCAAAGTGAGTGCAACCAATGAAGAGGTATCAGAGTTAGAGAAAAAAGAGCCAATTGAAGACCAAAATTTAGTACTAAATGTTGATTTAGAGCTACAAAAACTTGTAAATAGGCTCTTTAGAGATAAAAATCAGTCAGGTGTAGCTGTAGTTATGCATGTCAATGGAGATATTTTATCAGCAGTCTCATACCCCTCATATGACCCAAATCTCTTTGTGGGGGGTATATCAGGAAAAGATTGGAAAGCACTCATCGATGACTTTAACCATCCTTTTACCAATAAAATAGTCTATGGTCTATATCCTCCAGGTTCAACTATCAAAATGGGAATGGCTCTCGCTTTTGCTCAGTCAGGAAAAGCATCTCTTGATGCTAATGAGTACTGTAAAGGGTATATTAGAATAGGTAGAAATAAACATAAGTTTAGATGTTGGTCAAAATGGGGACATGGCTCTGTTCCTCTAAGAAAAGCAATTAGAGAGAGTTGTGATGTCTATTTCTACAACAAGAGTTTGCAAGTTGGTATTGATGCTATGTCTAAATATCTAAACAGTTATGGTTTGGGTGTCAAGACAGGTGTTGATTTACCAAGAGAGAGGGCAGGGGTAATACCTAGCAAAGCTTGGAAGATGAAAAGATTTAAGCAATCATGGTATCGAGGTGAGACGGTTATTGCATCTATTGGTCAGGGGTATGACCTAATTACTCCTCTACAGTTGGCAAGAATTACAGCTTTTTTAGCAACAAAAAAACTTCCAACACCTCATCTCGCTCATAAGATTGTAGATAAGATAGTTATGCCAGAGTATAAAGAACCAGATGTCAATGAGTATTATCTAAATATTATTCGTAGAGGGATGTATGATGTCTGTAATGCTCCAAGGGGTACGGCACGAAGAGCTATGTCACATCTACCAATAGTAGCTGCTGGTAAGACAGGTACTTCTCAGGTTGTCTCTATCCCCCAAGGCGAGAAGAGGAGGATGCTAGAGTCACAGATGGAGTACTATAGCCGTTCTCATGCATGGTTTACCTCTTATGCTCCATTTGAAAACCCTAAATTTGTAGTCTCTGTTCTTGTAGAGCATGGAGGGCATGGAGGAAGTACATCAGCTCCAATAGCTGCAGAGATTTATAAATGGTTGTATAAAAAAGGGTATTTTAAAGAGGAAGCTTTATCTAAATTTGAGTAGGTATGAACCTACTGAATGCTTTGATATGTCTCTTCTATAAATATAGCTAAAAGAATTAAAAGGCTAATCCCTGCTGGTTTACTATAGAGTTTATTGGCTGTAATATATATAAGCATAATTGTAGCTACAGTCATTGTCGCAATATCAAATATAGTACTTCTTATAGTCAAATCTATTGCTATTGGATTTGGAGAGACAAGTGCTGATAGACCAATTACCAAAGTTATATTTGCTAAGTTTGAACCAATAATATTACCTATAGCCATATCTACTTTACCTTTGATGGATGCTGATATAGATACTACTAGTTCTGGCAGAGAAGTACCAAAGCTAATCAATATAATAGCTATAACTCTATCACTAATCCCAAAGTCTGTAGCAATATCAGAAGCACTCTCTACTGTAAAGTGAGCCCCACCAACAACTAATATAAGTCCAATAACAAGTAGAGCAATAGTTTTTAGCCAATTAAAATGGTTCTCCTCTTTTATATTTTCTATATCTTCATTTTCTAGCTCTGGAGCATCATTTAGCAAAAATAGTACATATGCAGACATCAATAAAAGTAACAGCAGAGCATCAAATTTATTAATATGACCATCTATACTCATTATAATAAAAAGCATAACAGGTACTAATGCCCAAGTTGTATCTTTTGCAAAAAAGTCTCTATTGGGATTGATATTTTTTGTTATTATAAATATAAGTGCAAGGACAAGAGTGATATTAAAAATATTGCTTCCTATCGCATTTGCAAGAGCCATATCTGGTTTATTATTAATACTAGCTGCCATACTAGCTGCTACTTCTGGGAAAGATGTACCCAAAGCTATAACAGTTGCTCCTATAACAAACTCTGATATGTTGAAGTGTAGAGCTATTCTTTCACTTTGATTAACTATAAAATCTGCACCAACTATCAATGCTCCTATTGCTAAGGTAAATATAACGAAATCCACTAATTTTTCTCCGTTCTTACTATTAGACTATTGGGAAGATTAAATTTTTGTATAAGAGCCTCTTCCTTGACTCTCATCTCTCCACTATCTACCTCATGGTCATATCCCAAAAGATGCAGTAACCCATGTATAAATAGCAGTGATAACTCATCATTTAACCCATGCCCTAAAGCTTTTGAACTATCCATAATATAGTCAGCAGATACTACAATCGAACCTAAAGGCAGATGTTCAAATCCACTATTCATCAAGTCACTACTTAGTGGAAAGCTCAATACATCAGTAGGGCTATTTTTCCCACGATACTCTAAATTGTATTGTTGAATAGTGGGATTATAACATATAGTAAGGTCAATCTCTCTTGTAGTTAGAGTATTGGCAATGGTTTCTAAATCTTTTTGATTAATCTCTAATCTTGTTTGGTTTTCAATATTTAACATGTTAATCACTCTTATATAAAAATTCAATACTGGAACTATTGGGAGGTTGCAAGATAATATCAGTCTCAAAGCTATCACTGTGGTCAACTTGTACCTTTACTCCATCTTTATCATTGTTGTGTTGATATATTACTGTAATATTATCAGAGATTTTTTCACCTATCTCTACAGAGAGTCTCTCATCTATCCCTTGCCCCAATAGAAGGTGGTCTACACTAATTCCCAGACTTTTCATAAGCTCTTTTGCAAAAGTTCCACCCAAAAGAGCATATAGCTCTGTTCCACTTCTATTTTGATTTCCTGTAGAGTCAAAAAGAATGAGTGAGAGTATCTCTTTTTGTGTTAGGTAGGGGTCAGAGTTGAAGTTGATAATGGGGTCATCTGTTGTTCCTGATATAAAAATCTGAATATTATACTGCTCTTTTATATAAGTTGCTTTTATCTCTAGTAGAGGTTTTTGTGGGTCACCTGAAAAATAGATATGGCTCTCATCAAGATAAAATCGTTTATCCTCTTTTTGATAATACCCACTTTTAATCGTTGTTGTACCTAAAATTTTTAAATCTTTATTATAATCTTTTATCAAAATAAGACTATTTGTAAACTCTATATTTATATTATCTGTAATATATTTTAGAGGTTTATCATTCTCCACAGCAATTCGCATTTTGATATTGTTCAAGGGACTCTTCTCTTTTTCGCGTAACTCTTGGACTATCATAATATCATTATCCTCAGAGATACCAGAGCCAACAGCCTCATAGGTTATGGTATTACCCAAAGGATTTATTGTCCCATCTATAAAAAGTCTCTTGCCATCTAATTTTAGTACCAAATCATATCGACTCACCAAATCAAAATCACTATTTTTAAAAGAGAAATTAGCAGAGGCTATAGCAAACTTACCTTTTAGAGTATTTATATCGTATTGTCCATGAACCAATGCCCTCTCTTTTATCCAAACTCTATCCACATAGATAACTCCATCTCTATAGCTTAGGTAGGATTTTTTATTGGAATAGAAGTGACTTATGTAGTCATTATAAAATTTAAAGTCATATCTATCAATCTCTATATTATCCCCAGTTATAGAGAGTTTTCCAGATAGTGTATGAAACTCTATATCATTATAATTAAGTTTTTTACTTTTGAACTCTATATCTACTACTCTATCTTTGTTAATATTTATAGTAGTCTCTATATCTCCTTTGAAATCCATATAGCCAATATTTTTACTCTTTGCAAAGATATTTAGACTACTATCTGCATTAAATTTCATATCTATATCAGCTCTACCTGACATCTTTGGAAGCTTAATATCATAATATCTATTGATAGTTTTACGAAATTTATTCATATTTTTTATATGAGTTTTTATATCTATTTTAGAAGAGAGACTACCATTAAAATTTATCTGCTCATCAGCTACTTTTATTAGACCTCTACTAAATCTATCTCTCTTTTTGTTATAGTCAAAAGATAGTTTTAAATCTTCATTGAAAAGCGAAATATGAGTTATATCCCTATCTAATATCACTTTGCCATCTATAGTTGATATATTCTCTACTCTTATTCTTTTATCTATATCTGATATTTTTGAATTTTTGGGTATAGAGGCAGAGAAATCTATTTTAAATGGCTTTTTAATTCCCATAGAGGTTTTTAGATTAATGAGATTTGAATCTATATCCAAACCGATTTTAGTTTTGCTACTATCAAAAAAGTCTATATAGGAATTACTCTGTATCTCTCCTAAAGTGCCTTTGGGTAAACCTTTTAGAAGATTAACAAGAGGCAGAGTTCCCTTGCTATCTATTTTGAGTTTGGCATCTTTATAACCATCTGTAAAAAAAGTTCCCTTTATCTGTTTTGAATCGGCTGTTACAATCAACTCCTTAGGTGTTCCTCTATATTTAGCTTTTAAATTTTCAAGCAGATTTTGAGATACCTTTTTAGGAATATTTTTTAGCTTTTTTAATTTTACCTCTCCACTATAGACTACTTTTGTCTTACCTCTATTTCTAAAATCAATATCGACAATATTTTTTATCTTAACATCATCAGCATAGGTCATTGCTCCTACTCCTTCTGATGTTATTTTGATAAAAAAATCACTATATAGATAGTCAAATTTATGTTTTACTTTTTTTAGATTGACATTAAAGTTACTATTTTTCAAAACTAAAATATCTTTGATAGAGTCTTCTATCTCTACCCATACACCTTTATGATTTACCTTTAGTTTTGCAGGGATTCTTTTTAGCTCTTTTTGATTTAGTGGGAGAGAGTACTTATCATAGAGATATTTTTTGGTCAATATATCCCCTCTGCCATAAAACAGAGAGTTTTTAATATACCCAACCTGTTTAGTAGAGGCAAAATTTGTATCTGTTGAGATAGAGGCACTATTTGCCGAGTATTCAAAACCATTTTTGGGGTCTATAGAGAGATTTTGAGCAATAATCTTAGTCTTATCTATAGTTACTGGACCATAGGTTGTTTTTTTCATTGTAGCAAAAAAGTTATCTACAGTAATATCTCCTAGTGCTATCCCACTGCTACTATTGGTCTGATTTTTATCTTTTTTATTTTTCTGCTCCTTTTTAATACTTTTTACAAAAGAGGTAATAACCTTTGGGTCAATCTCTAGTAGTCGTAAACTATCAAGATTTAGACTATTTTGCTCTATTTTACCTCTTAAACTCAAATTAACCAAATCTGAATCTACCAAAAAATTAATAGTTTTACTTTTTATCTGCATATCTCTATCTATAGCTAGGCCAAGCATTCCAAAATAAAAGTTTTTAAACTCTACACCATGATAGACAAAAGGGTTAACTGTTAAACTAATCTTATCAATAAGTAAATCAAAAAATAGAGTTGGCTTCTCACTCTCTTTATCATCTGATTTGGGTAGAGTCTCCAATGCACTAATAATACCCTCTAACTCAACACCTTGTAGCTCTAATTTAGTAATATGAACTCTATTGTGTCCCAAGGCAAAAGGATTCCAATATATAGTAGCAGAATTGACTAGTTTTCTACCATTATATTTTAGTGAAGAGACCTCTATTCCAGTAAATAGATTTCCTGAAATTTTTTTATAACTTATACCATACTCTCTTAAAATATCTTTGGTAGCGATATTAATAGTTCGTGAGTCTGTTATAACAAATAGTAATATTGTGCCAAGGATTAATAGAATCTCTATAAGAACCATTAGCCAGTAGAAGAAACGAATCAAAAAGATTGACCTATCTGAAAATGTATAGCATTTTCACTATATTTGTTAACATTAAATCCAAAATCTATCTTAAATGGGCCAATAGGTGTCATATAACGAAAACCAAAACCAGCTGAGTAGATAACTTTATCTGTAAATTCCCAAACTCCCTGATTTTCACTTATCATCGTACTATCTGAAAAAAATCCCATATAGATACTTCTATAGAGTGGAAAGTTTGCCTCTAGCGTCAAGTTAGCAATATTATAACCCCCCTCATTCTCCAAAGTCTCTGTAGAAGATGAGGTAATCCCAATCCTATCATACCCATAAGCACGGTTAGAAAAAGCACCCCCTGCAAAAAACTTTTTTGATTCAGGCAGTCTATTATCATATACTTGAATAGCTCCTATTCGACCTATACTAGATAGTGTTAAATTATTGAGCGTATATATAGCTCTAATCTCCTCCAAATACTTAAGATATGTTGTACTATCAGGTGAATAGGGTAGACCATACTCCATCTCATGTGAAAAGTAAAATCCATTTTTTGGGTTTACTTTGGAGTCTCTTAGGTCATAGATAAGCTTCATAAATGGATAAATAATAAAGAAATTTTTGTCATCTGATATATCTCTGTTTTCTATGCCAATACCTATACTCTGAAACCATTTATCTCCTCTATGAAGTAGATATATCTTATCATAAATAACCTTTTCATCATAATCATGAATATTTCTCTCCTCACTATAACCTGCACTGTTTTGAAAATCCATATGATAATCCCAAAGCATCAAAAATGCAGGATTGAGAAAGTTGTTCTCTATCTTTTTCTGTTTCTGTGAGTACAAAATATCAAAAAGTAGTTTTCTAGCTCCACCATAAAAGTTTTTATACTCCCAGTGATATTTTGCCTGAAACTCTAAATCAGTAGCATACCCCACCCCTATGCGTGAGTGACTCTTCTGCTCTATCTCTTTGAACTTAACAGACATCGGTATGTTACTCTCTCTTGTTTTATTAACATTTTCATAAAGTTTATCAAAAGAGTCTGTCTTATAGATAGATTTATATTTTTCTTTAATCTCTTCAATAGTTAATGTATTGTTGGAGTTTCTATTCTCTTTGATATATACTTGGTCAAAAGCCTCCATTGCATAGAGTGAGTTATAACTCTCTTTTATCTTATTTATATCAAATACATCTCCCTCTCTAAAATGAAGCCTAGAGAGAACTACATCATCACTAATACTCTGAGAACCATCTATATCTATTTTACCAAAATGGCATAGAGACCCTTTATTTAATTTTATCTCTATTTTGGCACTATACTTTTCCAAATCAATATAAGCTTTTGTCTTTAAATCATAATTGCAAAATCCACTCTCTAGTAACCTATTTTTGATGGCTGATTTAGTCTTTGATAATAGCTCTGCTCTAAATCGTCTCTTTTTTCTAAGTTCTATTAAATCATCTATATAAAAATCACTTTCTATATTTATCTCATTGACTTTTATATATCTGTTTTCTTGTATAAAGAAGTGTATACCATACTCATCAACTTTATGGCTTATATTGGTATCATAAAATCCCTCTTTTTGATAATATAGTTTAAAAATTTCATCAAGTTTAGGGATATATAGAGCATTTATAGTAGCTCTGTCATCTTTCCATAGTGCAATAGGTGAAGCTCTCTTTGCACCTATAACCTCCTCCAATGAAGAGGTATCTATGTTCTTATTTCCCTTAAATGTAATAATAACAGGTACATTCATATTTTTTGCATCAAGAGTCAATGAAAATAGTATAAGTAGGGTCAATATAACCCTCCCTCTACCGAGTCTGCCCATTCCCATATATCTTAAATTTATAAGTGGTTAGCTCATTAATACCCATAGGCCCTCTAGCGTGTAGTTTATTTGTAGAGATACCAACCTCTGCACCAAATCCAAATGCACCACCATCTGTAAACCTTGTACTCGCATTAACATAGACACATGCCGCATCTATAACACTCATAAATTTTTCAGAAGCAGAGTAGTTTTCTGTAATAATAGCCTCAGAGTGTCCAGAGCCATACCTATTAATATGTGCTATAGCTTCATCTATACCCTCAACAACTTTGATATTTAACTCATTTGCTAGATACTCTGTATTGAAATGTTCCTCTGTTGCGTAATCTATAAATATAAACTCTCTAGTCTTTAGACAACCTCTTAGCTTTGTTCCTGCATCAATAAATGCTCTATAGAGAGATGGAAGAAGAGTTTTTGCTATTTTTTTATCTATTATCAGGGTCTCCATCGCATTACAAACTCCTGGTCTTTGACACTTGGCATTAAGTGCAATATTGATAGCCTTTTGTGGATTTGCATCTACATGAATATAGGTATGACAAAGCCCTTTATCATGTTTCACAACAGGTACAGAGGAGTTTTTGGAGATATATTTGATAAGAGCCTCACCACCTCTAGGCACGATGAGGTCAACAAACTCATCCTCTAGGATAAGTTTTGCAACCCCCTCTCTCGAACTATCAGGAAGCAGTGATATAAGCTCTTTTGGTAGACTATTTTTCATCAAAACATCTTGAAGCACTTTAGCGATAGCTTGGTTTGAATTCTCTGCCTCTTTTCCACCTTTGAGTATAGCTACATTTCCACTTTTGAAACACAAAGCCCCCACATCAGAGGTAACATTTGGTCTGGACTCATATATAACACCAATCACACCAATAGGTACAGAGACTTTTTCTATTCGTAAATTATCATCAGTAACCCAACCATCAAGAACTCTTCCCACGGGTTCTTTTAGTCCTGCTATCTCAATAAGTGATTTTGCAATAGACTTAACCCTCTCCTCATCAAGCAGAAGTCTATCAAGCAGAGCAGAATCAAGACCATTTTTTCTACCCTCATTCATATCTTTGCTATTTTCAGCAATAATATAACCTCTATGTTCAAAAATAGCATGAGCCATCTCTGTTAATATTTTATCTTTTGTTTTACTATCAAGGGTTGCGATAGTTTGTGTTGATGCTTTTGCTTTTGTTAAAAATTCTCTCATATTTTAGCCCTTTTATTTTTTATGAATTATATCTTTTTTGACTTATGTTTCCAAATGTAAATATTGGCTCTATATTATTTTACAATCTATAAATAATAACTATTGGCTAAAATGATTGTTAATTAAGCAATACCTCAATTACCTATCCTCTCAAAACACATAACGATGAACCTTAAAAAAATAATTTTCAAAACTCGTTATGTATTCGGGAGGATAGGTTGGTATGCTCCTTAGTGGTTTGATTATGAATTATAGCATAAAACGGAGTAGGTCGGGTTGCCCTCATCCCGACAATAATCGGCACAAAATAAAATTCTAAATTTTAATGGAAATTGTGATGTGTAGGTTAACAGAAAAAATCACAAGAGGTTAAAAGAGAATAGAGAAAAATAGCGTTTTGATAAAATATTTAATTTAAAATGATAAATCTATTTAATTTTTATTGTGTTTTTATGCTCATTGATGTATCATAAGTATATAAAGGGAAAAACTAGCCAAGAAATAGGAAACGCCTTATTTTAATCAAAAACTAAAAAGTATTATATTAGTTGGGTAGTTAAATCTATAAAAGGGAAATAGTTAAAGAGTTTATAAAATTCTTAAAAAAAAGTCAAATTTTTTCCAGATAAAAGAATGGGTAAGAATATCAGTATAAAAATGGAAGATGTTGTCTTATCAGCATTTAGCATGTTCCAGATGCAATCGGTTAGCTTTCTAGCATTCCAAAGAAAGATGGAAGAGAGAGAAGGAAAGAATAATGCAAAGAGTCTGTTTGGAATAGAGAAGATACCAAGCGATAATCATATT
>FPHE01000148.1_pt1 | contig 58315 bp, 46 predicted proteins | sample 1057201 | NCBI WGS metagenome assembly FPHE01 (sample SAMEA4473311, study PRJEB15554) | hydrothermal vent metagenome | biome: marine basaltic hydrothermal vent biome; feature: marine hydrothermal vent; material: water | place: Pacific Ocean | collected 2011-06-14/2011-07-23 | depth 1155 m
CATAGTTTACTCCTTTGTCCTCGTTAGGTATTATAACATAACGAGGACAAAAAGAACTGATTATTTGATGGAAATAGCTATATTATGGGGCTTTTGGAGGTTTTTAATTGATTCCTCGTTAGGTGTTTTGGGAGGATAGGTTTAAAAAAAATAAGTTTTTTTCACAGTCTCTAATGAGTGGGGATTAATTAACCTCCACAAACTCCACCCCATCTTTTGACCCAATAAGAGCAAAACTTCTAAGCTTTGGAATAGCTTTGATTTTATCCAATTCCAAATACTCCTTGACCTCTTTTACTCCTTGATTTTTCATACTCTTATAGTTATCTTTTGATTTTGCCCATTTGAGTTCAAATAGATAGTTGTTGGGTACTCTTGGGTCTCTGCCAATAAGCAAAATATCGGGATATTTTCTATTTTTTTCAGGTTGAGAGTCTATAAAATAAAAATTGGCAAAGCTCAATAGAGAAAGGGTAATAACATGAAAATGCCTCTCTTTAAATCCATAATGGTCTCGATTTGATAATGTTTTTATAACTCTATCTAATTGCTCTTTAAAAGAGTCTAGTTTTCCCAACGCTAAATCGGTTAAAATAGAACCCATATCTTCTGCTTTTAAATTGTTTCTTCTTTTTAACTCTATGGCAAAATAGTTAAAATAGAGCATTTTTATAACATAGTTTGGTATCTTAAAGATATACCTATCATCAAATAGCACCTCTTTAATCGTTATAAACCCCATAGAATAAATTAATGTTATAAAATCATCTCGACTAAACTCTTGGTTTAGGTCATATCTATCTTTTATAACCCCTGTTAGAGAGTTATCCTCTATTAACTCCTCTAATATTTTATAGTTTCTATCACTATCCCCAATATTAAAAAGCTTCATTATCGCTCTGTAATCACTAGCTACATTTACATCTAGCATTTTTGTGGGCATAGTACATCGTTTATAGTCATATTTAGAGATAAAATAGTTTACTAAAGTTGAGTTATAGATTCTATGGTTTGCATTTATATTAAAAATATATCCATCATACCAAACTTTTATCTTCTCTAGTAGCTCCTTTTTATCTATATCTGGACATCTTTTAAATATTGACTCCTCTAATGAGTAAGCCACCTCTTTATGAGTAAAACCTGCCATTGCATTAAAGTTTTCTTCATTTGAGATATTGGAGACGATATTAAACCCACTACTTAGACTATCTAGCGTAATAGGAGTAACACCTGTAATAAACATCTTCTGCACTACACCTGTCTGTGTTGCTCCTTTTATGACCTCATAAAAGCTTCTTACAAACCCCCCTTTGCTAACTACTTTTAGAAAATCTTCCATGCTATAAGCCAATATTGCATTAGCAAACTGGTCATATTCATCTATAAGGAGATAGATACTATCATTTTTAATAATCTCAAAAAACTCTTTTAATATATCTGATGGTTCAGCTAATACTCTTACTCTCTTAATATCCTCTTTTTTATAGCCATAATTATCCAAATATCGTGATAGAGCTACTTTTACATTAACCAAAAAACTCTCTTTTATCTGAGTAATGGTTCTGTTTTCAACCTCTATTCCACTAAACTCAAAAAACAAAATCCGATAACTACTTTTTAGAGGAGTTGGATTACGCCCAATATAGGTATTATGAAATATCGCTTCAAACTCATGAGCTGAATTTTCATCATAATAGTATTGCAAAGTAGAGAGAAATAGGGATTTACCAAACCGTCTTGGGCGTAAAAAGATTAAAAAGCTCTCATTTGTACTCTCTATTTTCTCTATATGTTGGGTTTTGTCTATATAAAAGTAGTCATTATCAATTTTTATTTTTTTAAAGTTGCTTTCGCCATATATTATTTTTTTCATTTTTTGCCTTTAGAGGTAATAGAGAATTATAACATATTTGATTAGATAACCTATTGCTAACTTTTTTTCTATGAAATTTTTGCACTATTTCTTAAGTATCAAAAACACCCACAGCTTTTAATTCCTGTTGATGAGTAGTCTATACCTGAAATCATTTTATAAAAAACCGTAGGTCGGGTTGCCCTCATCCCGACAATACCTGAATGGTTTTAAGATAACTATTTTCACTCAAATAGAGATAGAGTTTACCTAGTAGCTCATCTCTTTGCACTTGATTAATAACAGTTGATTCATCAAGTTGTCTCTTTAGCTGTCTCTCTATCCAGTTGGTATCATACTCTATATCATCGAGAACATCCATAATATTTTGAGACTCAATTATCTTAGAGATAGTATACTCTCCACTCTTGTCAAACTCTATGGTAGCCTCTGTAGGGTGAGTAAAAAGATTATGCTTCATCCCCAACACCTCTTGGTATGCACCTGTAAGAAAAAATGCCAAGAAGTACTCCTCTTTGGTTACATCTATATCGTGCAGATAGAGTGGCAAGTCTCTTTTAAACTCAATCTCTCCGTCACTATCACAAGTAATATCCCAAATTGTAGCAGGATTGGTTGGTTTTATATCGAGTTTGTCTATTGGCAGAACAGGAAAGTGCTGTTTTAACCCCCAAAAGTCTGGTAGAGATTGAAATGCAGAGAAGTTTACAAGGTATCTCTCTTGGATTCTATCTTGTAATCTTTGTAGTTCATCTGTGCCATCATTTAGTAGAGCTATGGATTTTTTGATGATTAGATTTACTAGTATCTCTGTGTTTGAACGGTCTTCTAGGTCGATATATCCCAAATCAAATAGGGTTAATAGACTCTCCATGTGGTCTAGGCTATCATGTAGATACTCTCTAGCATTTGTTCTATTTATTGATACCCATAGGTCGTAGAGTTCAGTGATGAGTGGTGGATTTTTCTCTTTTAGTCGTAGTGATTTTTCATGATACTCTTGTGAAAAGAGTTCTAGTACAGGGGTGATTAAGACTGCATGAGAGGAGGCTATAAATCTACCAGACTCTGTAAAAATATCAGGCTCTTCTATCCCTTTGCTTTTGGAAATCTCTTTCATTAGGAAGATTACATCATTGGAGAACTCTTTTAGTGAGTAGTTCATCTCTGTTGCATGTTGGTGTTGGCTATACTCAACGGCTAGTCCTCCACCTATATTTAGAGCATTTAGTGCAACTGCACCTCTATTTTTTAAATCAGCATAGATATTTCCTGCCTCTCTTAGTGCTTTTTTGAGTGGAGCTATATCTCCCATCTGTGAGCCAATATGAAAATGAATCATCCAAAAATGCTTTAGTAGTTTATGTTTTTTGAGTAGCTCATAAGCTTCAAGCAGTTCTGTAGAGGTAAGACCAAACTTTGAGCCATATCCTCCACTCTTTGCCCATATACCTACACCTGAACTGTGTAGACGAACTCTAATGCCTATCTTTGGGACTGTTGGAGTTTTGAACTCTCTATTTACCTCTATAATAGTCTCTAATTCACCTAACCCCTCTATGGTAATGGTGATATTATGCCCCATATTGGATGCGATAAAACAGAGGGAAATCATCTCTCTATCTTTAAATCCATTGACTGTAATGGGTGAACCTATGGGTGTATGGCTCATTGCGATAGTTAGCTCTGCTTTGCTTCCTGCTTCTAATCCGTAGTTGTACTCTTTGGAGACCTCTATTAGTGAGTTTACAAAGTTGGGGAATTGATTAACCTTTAGTGGAAAAAGAGCTTGGAAATTGCCTTGGTACTTAAACTCCTCTATAGCTCTATTGAACTCGGAGTATAGTTTAGAGATTTGCTTTTTGATGAGGTGGGGGAATCTTAGAAGTAGTGGGCCTCTGTAGCCTCTGTTGCGTATATCTTGGGTTATCTCTAGTAGAGAGGGTTGGTTTTGATGGTTGATATTTATGGTGTTATCTTTTATGATGAAATTATTATCTGACCATATATTTATACCGTAGGGATTGTTCATTTATTTCTCACTTAGTTTTTCAGCATGTATTTTATATCAAATTAAATAAAAAGTAGATAGAGTATAGTATTTCACTTTTATTGTACTAAATTACCTCTCTTTTCTCTTGTAACCTTACTACACAAAGAGATAAACTACCTCTAAAATAGTGTTAGATAAAGTAACAATATAACAACCAATAGTATAGAATGTGATATTGAAATTTAACCCAAAATAGGAGACATTAATGTCATTATTAGCAAATTACAAAGCACACACAGCAGACCGTGCAAAACTTGGTGTTCCACCATTAGCACTTACAGCAGAGCAGACAGCTGAGTTAGTAGAGTTGTTAAAAGCAAGTCCAATTGCAGAGAGTGATTATGTAATGGATTTGTTCCAAAACAATATCCCAGCAGGTGTTGATGATGCAGCTTATGTAAAAGCAGCGTTTTTAAATGATATTCTTCAAGGTAATGTTACTTGCGAAGCTATAGACAAGACAAAAGCCTGTAATATTTTAGGGGCGATGCTTGGTGGATTTAATGTTAAACCACTAGTAGAAGCACTAAAAGATGATGAGATTTCAGCAGTAGCAGCTCAAGAGCTTAAAAATACAATCCTTATGTATGATGCGTTTAATGATGTAAAAGCACTTATGGATGAGGGAAATGCAAAAGCAAAAGAGGTAGTTGAGTCTTGGGCAAATGCAGAGTGGTTCTACAACAAGCCAGAGATGGAAAAAGAGATTACAGTAACTGTATATAAAATCCCAGGTGAGACAAATACAGATGACCTCTCTCCAGCATCAGAAGCGTTTACAAGAGCCGATATTCCACTACATGCTAACTCATTCTTGGTTAATAGAATGCCTAATCCACTAGAGACTATGGCAGAACTAAAAGAGAAAGGTCACCCACTAGCATATGTTGGTGATGTTGTAGGAACTGGTTCAAGCCGAAAATCAGGTATCAACTCTGTTCAGTGGCACATAGGTAGAGATATTCCAGGAATCCCTGGCAAAAGAACTGGTGGAGTTGTTATTGGTGATATTATCGCTCCAATCTTTTTTAACACAGCAGAAGATAGTGGATGTATCCCTATTCAAGCACCAGTAGGTAAGTTAGAGACTGGTGATGTGATTACAATTAAGCCATTTGATGGTGTGATTGAGAGAGATGGTGAGGTTGTATCTGAATTCAAAATTGAGCCAAATACACTTCCTGATGAGATGAGAGCAGGAGGAAGAATCCCATTAATTATCGGTAAAGGTCTAACTGTAAAAGCTAGAGAGGCTCTTGGTATGGATGCAGGTGATATTTTTATGACTCCTGATATGCCAGAAGATAATGGCAAAGGATTTACACTTGCACAAAAAATGGTTGGTAAAGCTAGTGGAATGGCTGGTGTTAAACCAGGTGTCTACTGTGAGCCTGTATGTACAACGGTAGGTTCGCAAGATACAACTGGAGCAATGACTAGAGATGAGATAAAAGAACTCGCTGCGTTGAGTTTTGGTGCTGATATGGTTCTACAGACATTCTGTCACACAGCAGCCTACCCAAAACCTGCTGATATTGAGCTACAGCACACACTTCCAAAATTTTGGACAGAGAGAAAAGGGTTTATTCTTCGCCCAGGTGATGGTGTTATCCACTCATGGTTAAATAGACTCTGTCTGCCTGATACAGTAGGAACAGGTGGAGATAGCCATACTAGATTCCCAATTGGTATCTCATTCCCTGCTGGTTCTGGTCTTGTTGCATTTGCAGCTGTAACAGGAAGTATGCCTCTTACAATGCCTGAGTCTGTACTTGTAAGATTTACAGGAGAGATGCAACCTGGAATTACTCTAAGAGATATGGTAAATGCTATTCCTCACCAAGCTATTAAAGATGGACTACTTACAGTTGCAAAAGCTGGAAAGAAAAATATCTTCTCTGGTAGAGTTCTTGAAATAGAAGGCTTAGAGCAACTTAAATGTGAACAAGCGTTTGAGCTAAGTGATGCATCTGCTGAAAGAAGTGCGGCTGCGTGTACTGTTAAGCTTGACAAAGAGCCAATCATCGAGTACCTAGAGTCAAATATCGTTTTAATAGAGGAGCTTATTAACCAAGGTTATCAAGATGTAGCAACACTAAAAAGAAGAGCTGACAAGATGAGAGAGTGGATAGCAAATCCTGTACTCCTCGAAGCTGACGCAGATGCTGAGTACGCAGCTGTTATCGAGATTGATATGAACAAAATCACAGAGCCAATCTTAGCTTGTCCAAATGACCCAGATGATGTTAAGACACTTTCTGAAATTCATGAAGCAGGTCTAAGAACAGAGATTGATGAGGTATTTGTAGGGTCTTGTATGACAAACATAGGTCTATTTAGAGCTCACGCTGAAATCCTAAGAGGTGAAGGTGCAGTGGCAAATAAACTTTGGATTTGTCCTCCAACAAAAATGGATGAGAAGACACTTCAAGAGGAGGGTTACTACTCTGTATTTGGAATGGCAGGAGCTAGAACAGAGATTCCAGGATGTTCATTATGTATGGGTAACCAAGCATCAGTTGCACAAAACGCATGGGTATTTAGTACAAGTACAAGAAACTTTGATAATAGACTTGGAAAAGGAAGTCAAGTATATCTTGGTTCAGCAGAATTAGCAGCAGTGGTTGCACTTAAAGGTAAAATACCAACTGCTTCTGAGTATTTAGAGATAGTATCTAACAAAATCAAGCCAGAGATGACAGATGAGATTTATAAGTATCTTAATTTTAATAAAGTCTCTAAAGATGAGCTTGAGGCTATGGTTAGATAAGTGAACTAGGCTGTTGAAAAAATGCTATTAAAGTTTTCTTCTTATACCCATTTTTTGGTATTCAAAACATTGAATTAAAATCGGGGTCTGGTGTTGAATGTTTTGCGTAACGAAGTGAAGTGAAACATTCAATACCTAAACCCAGTACCTGCCAGTGCTGATAAAACCTTACAAGTCTGGGTTCAGGTAAGGAATCTTTCCTTTGTTTCACTACGAAAATATTCCTCATCAGACCCCGATTTCTAATCATCCAAAGGCTAAAAATGACAAATAATCATAATATTTTAAAACTACTAAAAGAGATACTAATAAAAAACCAAAATCTAAAAGAAAACTATTTAAATATAGATGAGTTGCTATCATTTTTTAAATATTTAATAAAAACAAGAGAAAATTTTAATAGTGCCTATTTACTAAATTATCTATATCAAAATATTTCAGCAAAAAATGTAGCAAAAAGAAAGACAACAGCTAGAGATTTTGAGGACTATTTAGGCATACTTTTTAGTGGTAAAATCACAGATGAGACAAAACGACAAAATAGTGATAATCAAATAGAGAAAATTGAAAATGATTTTATAACAAACTTTATAATTTCAAACAAAAGAGAAAAAGCTGATATTCTATTTGAAGATGATTTTGCACTATCTGTAAAAACTTTAATGTTAAATAACAGAGAGATAAATCTAGGTTCATTTGAAAAAACAGCACTCTTTTATGAGCTTGATATTTATGATTATTTGGGCGAGAGAAAGGGAAAAGAGGGAGTATTAAACGGTGAAAAAGTAAAAATTGGATTGGGTTCAAAAGTACTACTTAAAAATTTACTGCTTTTATTAAAAGAAAAAGGGAAGTATGATACTTTTAAAACTAGATTTCTAAAAATGGCAAAAGAGATTTTTGCTGATGATATGCTTATAGCTATTAAAAATGATTTAGAGATGGATTTGTACTTTATCAAGTCAAATGATTTTTATAATCTATTTAAAAACAGCATAGATAATATTGATGATTTTATGATGATTGTAAATCGTTGGGAAGGTAACTCTATTAGAGTTGATAGAGCAGAGTTTTTAAAAATAGCAACCCATATAAAATTAGATTTTAACTTCTTAAAGGGGTCTATTTTACGGTATTTTACAGAGTTTGAAGATAAAACTACCAATATTTTAGTCAAATATATAAATGATATAGATAACAAAGAATTATATCAAAAAGAGATGTGTAATGAAATAGAGCAGATTATAAACCTTATAGAACAAAAAATTAAAGGGATAAGCTAATGAAAGTCATATCTCTATTTTCAGGTTGTGGTGGGGTTGATTTGGGTTTTGTCAAAGCTGGAGCTACTATTTTATGGGCAAATGATATAGATTGTGATGCTGTAAAAACATATAAACAAAATATAGCTAATCATATAATCTGTAAAGATATTTATGATGTAGCCGTAGAGGAGATTCCAAATGGTGCTGATTTGATTGTTGGTGGGTTTCCTTGTCTTGGCTTTACCGTGGCAAAAGGGAAAAGTAGAAATATAAACGATAGTGTAAACTTCTTGTATAAAGAGTATATACGAGTTTTAAAAGCAAAAAAGACAAAATATTTTTTGATTGAGAATGTCCCAGGTATGAGAAGTGGCAAAGAGTTTAATAGCTTTTTTGAAAATATGCTAAAAGAGTTTGAAGAGGTTGGATATAGAGTCAAATATCAAACTCTTCTAGCTTCAGATTATGGAGTGCCACAAAATAGAAGAAGGATTATAATAATTGGAACTAGAAATGATATAGAGATTGAACCAAATTTTCCTACTCCAACTCACTCAAAAAATGAAAATTTACTTTTAAAGCCCTATGTAACTATCAAAGATGCAATATCGGATTTACCAGCAGATTATGATGAGATAATAGCCAATCATACAGGCTCAAAACATAAAGTAAAAATAAATGGTTATGTAGGCAATAGACAGCTTGATTGGGATAAACCATCTCCTACTATTACAGGAAGAGGTAGCAGAAGTGGAGGAGCAGTAATCCACCCTCATCCAAATAATAAGAGAAGACTATCTGTTAGAGAGTGTGCAAGGTTACAAAGTTTTCCTGATGATTTTATTTTTAGTGGCTCAAATGGAGCAGGGTTTGCTCATATTGGAAATGCTGTTCCTCCAATATTGTCATTTTATTTAGCAAAAGAGTTTATAAAGATAATTGACAATAAAGAGGTAAATTTTAATAGTGAAGATTGGGATTTGCCTTGGTTAAATCAACTTTAACAAAAGAGCCAATAAACACAATACAAATTGGAATAAAAATGAGAACAACATTCTCTTTTGGCGAAACAAAAGAGTTTGGCATCTAATAGAATTTTCAAACAAAAAATTAAAAAGGTAGCTTGAACCTTAGTCATAACAAGCATCTTTGTGATGTTTGCGATTTTAATCAAGAGTATGGATTTACTAGAGTAAAATTATTTTAAACACACTTACAGTCACTCTCTGTAGGTGAGATATTATCACAGTGGAGAGTCTTTTTATCGGGACAGAAAAATTTTGGAACACTCTCTTCTACTTCTGATAACTCATTTGGAATTTTGTAATAGCTTACTAGTTCAGTATACTCCCCATCTTCATCAAAACCTGAATCTACAATTATAGGTTTTTTACCATCTATTCTCTGCTTCTCCATCTCCATAGTAACATCCAATTTATACTCATCATCAACTTTTAATATATCTTTTTTCTTTTTAATATTTCTTGGTTTTAATTTTGAATAACATTTTCCACCTATACAGTAATCTCCTGCCTCTACAGCAAAGATATTGCTTGTGACCAGTGTGCCAATAAGTAGTACTGAAATAACTTTTATCATTTAACTCTTCTCCCTTAATCATTGAATTGTGATGTAAACCTATATTATTGTAATATATAAAAGTTAAGAGAAGTTAATATAATAGTCTATTTTAGTGATTTTGTGGAGAAAAAGTGAATTTCTCTACTTTTTAAGTAGAAGTTAAACATACAGTATAGTTAAATATGATTTAATGTTTCTCCCTATTTTGGAAATTTAGCAAAAAGTTTAGATATAATTCGTTGATTAAAATAGAGGATAAAAAAGATGTCATTTCATAAAATTAGGTTAGCGATATATTCGCTTTTTTTAACTAACTTTTTTGGTTTAAAGCTGAGAAAAGTTAGAAAAAAGTTAGAAAAAAAGAGTATGAGGATTGATTACTCAGAGACTCTTTTAAAAAGATTAAAAATAGATATAGAGGTTATAAACAGAGAAAAAATTCCACAAGATGGACAGTATCTTTTGGTCTCTAACCATAGAGGTATTCTTGACCCATTAGTTGTAGAGATAGCTCTAAAAGAGAGCAGTATATTTGGTTTATGGATTGCAAAAAAAGAGCTTTATAATTCACTATTTTTTGGACTTTTTGTTCGTAACTCTGGGGGGATATTACTTGATAGGGAGAGTAGTCAGATGAGTGGGTTTTTTTCTGATATAAAAAGAGCTGTAAAAGAGGATAATTCTTCTATTTTTATCTTTCCCGAGGGGACGAGAAACAAAGGGGAAGATAATCTTTTAGAGTTTAAAGAGGGTGCTAGGATTATTGCTTTGAAAAATAGATTGCCAATTTTGCCAGTCTATATTAAGACACATACAGATAAGGCTTTAGGTAATAGCCTAAATGATAAAAATATAGAACAGACTCTTCGGATTGTGATAGGAGATTTGATTGATTATCGTAAAAAAGGTGATTTAGAGAAACTTTATAGAGAAACTTTTGATGATTTACACTAAAGCTAAGTATATTTGGGATAAAATTTCGCTTCAAATTAATGCAAGGATGGTTAACAGTTATGAAAAGAACCTTTCAACCACATAACACACCAAAGAAAAGAACTCACGGATTTAGAACAAGAATGAAAACTAAAAACGGAAGAAAAGTTATATCAGCTAGAAGAGCTAAAGGCAGAAAAAGATTAGCCGTATAAAACATTTTAGTAGCATAAAGACTACTAAAGAGTTCAATAGAGTTTATAAAAACTCCAAAACAGTTCACACCTCACAATTTGTACTCTTCTATCAATTTCATAAAGAGGAGTATAAGCTTGGAGTGGTTGCCAGTAAAAAAGTTGGTAACGCAGTTGCTAGAAATAGAGCAAAACGCCTACTTCGTTCTCACCTCATAAATCATATTGATAAACTTAATAGAGGGAGATATATATTGGTTGCTAAACCACTACTACTTGATAGTAATTATCAGCAGATAGATAAACAGTTTTTTAATGCGTTAAGGCAACTAAAAGCCTTGAAACAATGATGTTTTTAAACACTTTTTGATATAATTTCTAACACAATTTAAATAAGATTCTTAACTAAATAATATAATTTAACATATGAATAATATTTTTTAACATTAAAGAATAAAAGGCAATTTCCAGTGGAACAACAACAAGATTTACAAAAGCGACTCCTCTTAGCATTAGTACTTTCATTTGCAGTATTTGTACTGTTTGATATGTTTATGCCTAAGACAACAAAACCTATTGATAGCAATAAAACAGTAGTAGCAGAGCAGAAGACACCAACTACTATATCAAACCAAACACCAAAAGCTATTACAACTCAATCAACTGGAGCAGTTCAAAATATTCAAACTACTACAAATGCTCCTGTAACAACAGTAAAATCACTAACAACAGTAACAGCAGATAGATTTATCTTCTCAATTGATGAGATGGGTAGAGTAGCACAGGCAAAACTTTTAGAAGATAAATATCTAGTCGATGGTAAACAGCTAGAGCTTTTTAATCCAACATGGGTGAGACCTTTGGAGATAAGATTTGCAGATATTGAGTTAAACAAAGAGGCACTTAAAGTACCATATACAACGACTTCAAATGCTATTAATTTAAGTAACAATCAAAATAGTGTAACACTAACTCAAAAGCTGAGCACCACAACTGTTATTAAAAAACTCACATTTTATCAAGATGGTCATTATGATATAGATATAGAGCTGACAAATCCAGTACAATACTTTATAACAACAGGTCAAAGACCAGATGCTGACCATACTAGGTATATGGTTGTTAATGGTTCAATGGTTAGAAAATCAAACTCAACAACAGAGGTTTTAGAGGACGGTGATGTTGATGAAAATACTCCTACCTCTTTTCCTAATGCTAAGTTTGCATCTGCATTTGATAGATACTACGCCTCTATACTCTATAACTTTAAGACACCACTTAATGTCTCTGTTTTGAGAACCAAAGAGGATAATGCTCTTCTATTTGTTCAAGGTGAGCAGAAGCTATCTCTTCATGGTTATATTGGACCAAAAGAGTATAAAGTATTTCAAAATATTAATCCAGAGTTAACAGAGGCGATTGGGTATGGTTGGTTTACTTTTATCTCCAAGCCACTTTTTTCTGTATTGCAGTGGTTCCATAATCTTGTTGGTAACTGGGGTTGGGCGATTGTTTTAGTTATACTGCTGATTAAACTTATACTTTTCCCACTCTCATATAAGGGTATGATGTCTATGCAGAAGCTAAAAGATTTGGCTCCTCAGATGAAAGAGATAAAAGAGAAATATGGCAAAGACCCTCAAAAGATGAATGCTAAGATGATGGAGATGTATAAAAAGCATGGAGCAAACCCAATGGGTGGTTGTCTTCCGATGATACTACAGATTCCTGTCTTTTTTGCAATCTATAGAGTTCTACTAAATGCAGTTGAGTTACAGGGTGCAGAGTGGATTTTGTGGATTACTGACCTCTCACTCAAAGACCCATTTTTCGTACTACCAATTTTGATGGGTATATCTATGTGGTATCAGCAGAGAATTACACCAAACAGCATGACCGACCCAATGCAACAGAAGATTTTCCAGTGGCTACCTGCTATTATGACTCTTTTCTTTGTATCATTCCCAGCAGGTTTAGTACTATATTGGTTAGTCAACAATCTTTTGACAATTGTACAGCAGTTTGTAATTAACAGTTCTTATGAAAAATATAAAGCAACAAAAGCCAAAGAGCATAAAAAATAGAATTGATGGGGGTATTATAATATGAATATGAAAAGAATTGAAGCGACAACCCTAGAAGAGGCATACAAAGAAGCATCAAAAGAGTTTGGTTGCTCTATAACAGAGATAAATTATGAGATTATTCAGCATCCAACAACAGGGATGATGGGACTTTTTAAAAAGAGTGCCATTATTGTAGCAGTTAAAAAAATAACAGCTATAGATAAAGAGGTCAAAAAAGATAAAGAGGTCAAAAAGAATATTACTAAGGTCAAAAAGTATGAGGGGAAGATAAAAAAAAGACCTAAAGTAATTAAAGTAGAAAAGAAAAAAAATAAAGATATTGAAGATAAATCAGAATCTATAAAAGATAAAATACTAAAAGAGCAAGAGAATGACAAAGTTCTTGATAGTTTTTTTGAAAATAGAACTGCTACTCAAAAAGAAGAAGAGGTTAAAAAAGAGAAAAATCCTCCTCTTAAGTTTAATGATGATAGAGAGTCCCCTAAAAACAAAGCTTTATCTTTGGAGATAGAGAAAAAACTTGCTGAGCTTATGAAAACAGGCTGTTTTGATATTGATACGGTTGAAGTGGATGTATTTAATGGTATTGCTCATATATTTATAGATGGTGAAGATGCGGCACTTCTGATTGGTAAAGAGGGTTATAGATATAATGCACTCTCCTATATGCTTTTTAACTGGATAAATGCACACTATAACTTATATATAAAACTTGAAATAGCAGAGTTTATACAGTCTCAAGAGGAGATGATAGTCAATTATCTAAAACCAATTATTGAACATGTTGAGCAAAAGGGTAGAGGCAAAACCAAGCCACTAGATGGAATCCTTGTTCAGATAGCACTAGAGTTGCTTCGTGCAGAGTTCCCCAATAAGTATGTAGCTATTAAAACAGCTAAAGATGGTAGAAAGTTTATAATTATTAATGACTTCAATAGTAGTAAAAAGTAGAGATGTCTAGTACCATAGTTGCTATTGCTACAGCATCTGGTGTCTCCTCTATCTCCATTGTTAGAGTAAGTGGGGAAGATGCCCTCTCTATTGCTAAAAAAATCACTCAAAAAAATATCATAGAGCCAAGAGTTGCTCATTTAAGTTCTCTCTATAATTATGAAAATCAACTTATAGACCAAGCAATTATTTTATACTTTGTCAATCCAAAAAGCTTTACAGGTGAAGATATAGTAGAGTTTCAGTGTCATGGTGGAGTGGTTGTTGCACAAGAGATTTTGGAGACTGCTATCGCTTATGGTGCTAGATTAGCCCAAGCAGGAGAGTTTTCAAAACGGGCTTTTTTGAATGGTAAGATGGACCTAACCAAGGCAGAAGCTATAGCCAAACTCATAGAGACAAAATCGGTTGAGGGTGCAAAAATCTTAGCAAAACAGCTCAAAGGTAATTTAAAAAACTTTATAGATGAGAGTAGAGAGGCTCTGCTTCGTGCTGTTGCTTATTCTGAGGTGATGATTGATTATGCCCAAGAGGATATGCCTGATGATATACTAGAGAATATTGTAAAACAGCTAGATGATTTAACAGAACAGATAGAGAAGATAGTAGACTCTAGCCATAGACGAAAAGGTCTGATAGAGGGTTTTAGAGTAGCAATTATTGGTAAACCAAATGTTGGTAAGAGTTCTCTTCTCAATGGACTTTTAAGTTATGAGAGAGCTATAGTAAGTGAGATTGCAGGTACAACTAGAGATACTATAGAGGAGCAGGTGCGAATAGGTTCACATATTATTCGTCTTATAGATACTGCTGGTATCCGTGAGGCTAATGATACCATTGAGCAGATTGGTGTCAAAAGGTCATTAGAGTCTATAGAGGATGCCGATGTTATTATCGCACTTTTTGATGGAAATAGCTCTTTTGATAATGAAGATGCAAAAATTTTAGAAATATTAAACAGTAGTAGCGATAAAGAGATAATTGTAGCACTAAATAAGTCCGATTTGGAGCAGAAATTTGATATTGAAAATCTCAAAAAATATACTCCTATTGGAGTGAGTGCAAAGTATAATTTCAGAGAGCTTACAGATAAGTTAGAAGCACTTTTTGATAATATAGGTAGTGATGAGGAGTTGATGCTTATCTCAACTCGACAGATAGAGGCTGTAGAGAGGACAAAAGAGGCTATTTTAGATGCAAAAGAACCTCTTCTTAATGGTGAGTTAGAGTTTTTTTCATACCATCTCCAAGATGCAATAACAGCTCTTGGCTCTATCTCTAAACCTTATGATTCAGAAGAAATTTTAGACAAGATGTTTGGTGAATTTTGTTTAGGTAAGTAGATTTTTGATATAATACATAAAAAGGAAGTATTTATGTTCAGAAAAAAATATACAATTCTATTAATAACAGCGATAGGTTTTACCTCATGTAGTACAAAGCCACAAACAATCACCGTCTCACAAAATAGTAGACCCATTAAAGCTACAAAAGCTCCTATAACATCTCCTATCAAAGAGGAGATTTTGATTAAAAATAATCCTAATTTAGGTACAAGAGTAGCTGTACCACAAAATAGACCAACTCTTGGAATAAAAGCATTAGGTAGCAAAGAGGTAACTTCAAGTAGTGAACTCAATGGTGAAACTATGGAGAGGATTCCTTTTCCTGAAGAGGAGTATAGTCGTCTAAGAAAAATTGGACACTATACAGTCTCTGGAAAAATCTATCTCCAAAGCAGTATTAATGATGAAAAAATCACAGATAGTAGAATTAAACTCTATCTAAATCCAGTAACTAGTTACTCAAAACAGTGGTATCAGCAGAGTTATCTTGGTGGATATAAGTTATCTCCAGTTGATAAAAGACTCAATAACTATTTAAAAGTAGAGTATACCACAGATGGTGGTGAGTTTAGATTTTTTGGTGTACCTAGAGGGGATTATTATCTGATTGGTCAAATCTCTTGTGGGCAGAAGTGTGGGTTTGCTACAAACAAGATTACTCGCTTGGTCAAAGAGATTTCAGTTGGTTCTAATGTAACTGATATTGAGTTGATGAAGATAGTGCCATAACACCAATAGGTGTTATGATGGATAAATCTCTTCTAAAGCATTATATAACTCTACAGGTGTAATTTCACTATTTTTGTTTAAAATCTTTTGCATTACAACATTATCCTCTTCTCCATTCCAAATCTTGATATAAGTACCCTCTTTATACCCATGCTCTTGACGGAACTTATTTAGTATATTTTTACCAATATATAGTTTGTATAGTTCAGGCAGTTTTAGATTAAGTTTTGAGGACATTATTAAAAATGAAGCTATTAAGCTATTTATATCTTTATCACAAAGAGCTATTCGTAGCATATCTTCAACAACGGCAATTTGGGCATAGTTATCTATCTCTCTAGCTTGACTCTCATCGGCAAAACTTCTAAATTGTAGCATAGTACCTATAGTTGTTGCTAATTCACGAATTGAGCCTCTCTTTTCGATTTTATAGAGCCGAAGTGCTTCACTCATAACAAAATGCCATATATCAACTATCTCTATTTTGATATTCTCATAATCAGGAGTCGCATCTATATCTTTCCAGTGTTTCCAAGGATAGGATTCAACTAGTTCAGCAGATTCAAGATAGATACATCTTCTCCAATCAATTTTTTTGCCATTTTTTGTGACCCCATATTCCCAATTTTCTCCATTAGTTGCATCATTTAGATTCTGTTGAAGCTCTAACATCTGTAGTATTCTATTCATTTTTTTCCTTTGTATAATTGTGGAACCGATGGCTTTAGCCTCGTTTTGTTCGGGGCTAAAGCCTCCGATTCCAAGAATTTTAATTTAATAGTCCCAATCCCAAAGCCCGTATCTCATCTACTTTGTGAAAGTGAAACGATTTATAATCTTTGGTTTCAGGCTCTAACAGTGTAATATTTTTATAACTATTTTTTATATGTGTTTGTGTCTGATTATAGATAAGCAGTCGCATAGATTTCTCAAACATCTCTAAAACATTACTTGTTTTAAAAAAGTTATCAGGCATCTCTTTTTGAAATGAGTTTTCTCCCATAACATCTACTGCCAAAATATTATCAAAATCACTCTCATTGATACCAAGATTTTCACATAGAAACCCATCACTATATGTCTCTCCTCCTATGATATGTTCATCAAATATGCCAGGAATTGCCATAGTGGCTAGTATGGCATCTTTGATATATATATCATCTTTCCAACTAAAAACTCTTTTATGTCCATTGAGTAGATTGGTGGCAATAAGCTTAAGTGGGATAGTAGTATCTTTCATTTTTTTATCTTTGAATATATTTTCAAAGATATTTTCTATTTTACGATTCTCTACAATAGCATTACCAGAGAATGAGAAGCTTATCCATTTATAGACAGATGAAAACTCTTTTATATATTTATGTATCTCTTTTTCTCTCATTCCTATAGCAAAACATGCTCCAATAATACCACCCATGCTTGTACCTACAATCTCTTTTGGAGCTATATTCTCTTTTTCTAAATCAGCCAATACCCCAAGATGTGCAATACCCAAAGCACCACCACCAGAGAGAACTAGTGTAAAGTTTCTATTTTTTATCATCTTCTATTTTTAACCTCTTGTAGATAACTATAGATAGCTTTAACCTCTTCATCTGTTAAGTAGTACATGGGCATTATTTTATGTCTAATCCGACGATTATTCTCATCTCTATATCGGTTTTTTAGACTGGCTTTTAGCTCTTCTAGGGAGTAACCTGTAATATCTAACCCCTTTAAAATTTTTGGATTTTTATATTTGTCATAATATTTAGCAATCTTTTGACCTCCTTTGCCCTCTTTGCCGTGGCATTTACTACAGGATATGCCTCTAGGATTACGATATAACATCTTCCCATACTCAACCTCTGATAGAAAGCTATCTGCTGTCTCCGTTCTGTTTTCAGAACCAATATTATCATCTTCTATCATTGCATTGCTATCTGATAAAAGATATAGTGGTAGTAGAAGTAGTAGTAGTCTCACAATAAATAATACCTCTTAATAAAGATTTTTTGATATAATAGCGAAAAATTATCAAAACGAGAAAAGAATGCAACTTATTGATGGAAAATCCTTATCTAAAAAAGTTCAAAATTTTGTTCATGCCGAGGTAGAGGTACTTAAAACTGAAAAAAATATTGTTCCAGGTCTTGCTGTAATTATTGTTGGTGATGACCCTGCTAGTCATGCCTATGTCTCTATGAAAGAGAAAGCGTGTAAAGCAGTGGGGTTCTACTCTATTACTCATAAGATGCCCAACACTATTAGTCAAGATGAGATTATAGCGATAATAACTATGATGAATAACAATCCTCATATTCATGGAATCTTAGTTCAGCTTCCATTGCCAAAGCATATTGATACCAACAGGATTTTAGAGGTGATAGACCCCAAAAAAGATGTAGATGGATTCCATGCATATAATGTTGGTAGGATGGTAACCAATCTTGATAGTTTTGTAGCTTGTACTCCACTTGGTGTTATGAAGATGTTTGAGGAGTATGATATAGCATTAGAGGGCAAAGATGTTGTAGTGGTTGGAGCTAGTAATATTGTAGGAAAACCTATGACATCTTTACTATTAAATGCCAATGCAACAGTAACTGTAACACATATATATACAAAAGATTTAGCACGACATACACGAGAAGCAGATATAGTGATAGTTGGAGTTGGTATTCCAAACCTTATTAAAGAAGATATGATAAAAGAGGGTGCAGTAGTGATAGATATTGGTATCAATCGTTTGGATGATGGTTCTTTAGTTGGTGATGTTGATTTTGAGGCTGTAAGTCCAAAATGTTCATATATTACACCAGTACCAGGAGGAGCAGGACCTATGACTATTGCTATGCTTCTTGAAAATACACTAAAATCAGCAAAACAGTTTGGGGAGTGTGCCTAATGAGATTTTTAAAAGCTTTTCATAGATTCTCTAGCAGTTGGACTGGTACTATTATTATTGTACTTTTTCTTATCTTTTTTGTGATTCAATCATTCGTAATTCCATCAGGTTCTATGAAGCGAACTATGCATGTAGGTGATTTTCTCTTTGCCAAAAAATTCTCATACGGTATACCTATACCTACAATTCCATGGTTACAGATGCCTATTGTCCCAGATTTCAATGATAATGGACATCTAATAGAGGGAGATAAACCAAAGAGAGAAGATATAGTTATATTTCTCTTTCCTCATAATCATAAAGTTCACTATGTAAAACGATGTGTTGCCATAGGTGGTGATGAGATAGTATATCAAGATAAACATCTCTATATTCACTTTTCTGAGGGTGATGAGTATATCACAAAAAATTATTCAGCTCAAAAAATTAAAAAATTTCGTGGAAAATTATGGGTAGATAATCCTTATATGGATAAGTATCCAGGGATTCAATATGTTCCTGATAATCATGATAATATATTTAAACTTCTAATGAGAAGCTATATGTATGGTGGAGCAGACAATATAGATATGATACCTATCTATGTGCAAGAGTTGGGTGGTGAGGTTTTAAATATTAGAGAGAAACCAGCTAATGCACTCTATAAAAAGGTAGAAGAGGGTAAGTACTATATGATGGGAGATAACAGAGACAACTCTAATGATAGCCGTTTTTGGGGTTCTGTGCCATATAAGTTGATAATAGGTAAACCTTGGCTTATATACTTCTCATGGGATAATGAAAATAAGAAAGTTAGATGGGATAGATTAGGTACATTTGTTGATGATTTACAGCATGAAAAGCCAAGATACTAGTCTTTTTTAGTGAATAATGAAAAATGAATAGAGAAAAATGGAATTTAGTAACCCTAAATCATAAGGAGTTAAAATGAGATTTTATATAGCTACAGACCATGCAGGATTTGCTTTAAAAGAGTTTACTAAAAATTATGTTATCTCTAAGGGGCATGAGATTATTGATTTAGGGCCTGATAGTGCTGATAGAGTTGATTATCCTGATTTTGCTAAAAAGTGTGCTAATGCTGTTATATCAGACAAGGGTAGCTTTGGTATTCTTATCTGTGGAACTGGTATTGGTATATCTATCTCTGCCAATAAAGTAGCAGGGATTCGAGCAGGTCTTTGTCATGATGCTTATACAGCTATGGCTACTAGAGCTCACAATGATGCCAATATCTTATGTTTTGGTGAACGAGTGGTAGGTAGAGGTGTTGTTGAGAGCATGATAGATGCTTTTTGTGATACCGAGTTTGAGGGTGGACGACATGCAGGGCGTGTAGAGAAGATAGAGGGGTGTAGTCTTGGGGCTGATTTGGGTTAAATTGGAAAAAAAATTAATAACCCCATTAAGCACCTTTTAGATATAATCGCGACAATAATACCAAATATGGACTACTTATGAGCGAAACAAAAAAAAATGTATATAATCCAAAAGAGATAGAAGATAGCTATTATAAGCTTTGGGAAGAGCGAAACTACTTTGAGATAGAGGGAAACCAAGCTATTCAAAAAGAGGGTAAAAACTTCACTATTATGATGCCCCCACCAAATGTAACAGGTAAACTACATATAGGTCACGCTTTGACCTTTACACTCCAAGATATTATTGTACGATATAAGCGAATGGATGGTTACAAGACTCTGTGGCAACCAGGAGTTGACCATGCAGGGATTGCTACTCAAAATGTTGTGGAGAAACAGCTAATAGCAGAGGGAACTACCAAAGAGGAGATAGGGCGAGAGGAGTTTCTAAAAAGAGCATGGATGCAAAAAGAGAACTCACAAGATGCTATTACTACTCAACTGCGAAAGTTAGGTGTATCTCCTGCGTGGAGTAGAGAGAGATTTACGATGGATAAGGGTTTAGAGAATGCAGTAAAAAAAGCCTTTAAACAGATGTATGATAATGGATATATTATCCGTGGTAACTATATGATTAACTGGTGTACCAAAGATGGTGCATTGAGTGATATTGAGGTGGAGCATGAGGATGCTATGGGAAAACTTTATCATCTCAAATATCCATTATCTGATGGGTCAGGGGAGGTTGTAGTTGCTACTACTAGACCTGAAACATACTTTGGAGATACGGCTGTAATGGTTCACCCTGATGACAAAAGACACAATCACCTTATCGGTAAAAGTGTTGTATTGCCACTTATTAATCGAGAGATAGAGATTATAGCAGATGAACATGTTGATATGGAGTTTGGAACAGGATTTGTAAAGGTAACACCTGCTCATGACCCAAATGACTATGAGGTAGGAAAACGGCATGATTTGGAGTTTATTACTATCTTTGATGAACAGGGTATTCTCAATGAGCATTGTGGTGAGTTTGAAGGGCAAGAGAGATTAGAAGCTAGAGCTATTATTATGGCAAAGCTTGAAGCAGAGGGGTTTGTAGAAAAAGTAGAAGACCACGCTCACCAAGTAGGTCACTGCTATAGATGTAAAAATATAGTAGAGCCTTATATCTCAAAACAGTGGTTTGTCAAAAAAGAGTTTGCACAATCAGCAATAGAGAAAGTAAACAACGGTGAAGCAGAGTTTTTTCCATCACACTGGATAAACTCATATAATGCTTGGATGAGTGAGCTAAGAGACTGGTGTATCTCTCGTCAGTTATGGTGGGGACATCAGATTCCAGTATTTTACTGTAACGATTGTAACCATGAGTGGGTAGAGGAGGGCGATGCTCCAATAGTTTGTGAAAAATGCTCTTCGAGTAATATCTATCAAGACCCTGATGTGCTTGATACTTGGTTTAGCTCTGGTCTATGGCCATTCTCTACGCTTGGTTGGGGTAATGGTGATGCCTTTAAGGGTGAACTATGGAATGAAGATGATATGAAAAACTTCTATCCAAACAACTTACTTATTACTGGTTTTGATATTCTATTCTTTTGGGTTGCTAGAATGTTAATGATGGGTGAGAATATTACAAAAGAGCTACCATTCAAAGACATCTATCTACACGCACTTGTCAAAGATGAAAAGGGTGACAAGATGAGTAAATCAAAAGGAAATGTAATAGACCCTTTAGAGACCATTGAGAAGTATTCAACTGATGCACTTAGATTTACCTTGGCTGTTTTGGCTGTTCAAGGGCGAGATATAAAACTTAGCAAAGATAAACTAGAGCAGAGTAGAAACTTTACCAATAAACTCTTTAATGCTACAAACTTCTTACAACTAAACCAAGAACACTTTGATGATTTAAATCCTGATAATATTAAAACACCTCTTGGAAGATATATGTTAGCACGATTTAATATCGCTGTTAAAGAGACACGAAATTATATGGATGTATATCGCTTTAATGATGGTGCAACAACTCTATATCGTTTCTTGTGGGGTGAATTTTGTGATTGGGGAATTGAGCTTAGTAAAGCCTCAAAAGAGAGTATAGGTGAGCTTGGAAGTATATTTAAAGAGTCGATGAAACTTCTGCATCCATTTATGCCATTTATTACCGAAAATCTATATATGAGACTATCAGATGAGAGTTTGGAATATGGAGAGTCTATTATGGTTAAGCCTTATCCAACACTAAACAAGGTTGATGATGAGGTTATTAAACAGTTTGACCTTATTATGGAGGCTATTGTATCTATTAGAAGATGTAAAACTTTAGTTGATAAAGCCAATCAGAAGATAGAGAAAGCCTCTATAAAACTTCCTACTGATTCTGATGAGGTTATGATGAAGCCATTTATTGAGAAGCTTGGTAAAGTTGAAGAGTTGTCATTTGTCTCTGAAAAAGTAGAAAATTCAGTTACAGATGTTTCTGATAATTTAGAGAGTTTTATCTCTACAGATGATATAGATATGTCTGCTATTATTGGAAAGTTGACAAAGCAAAAAGAGAAACTTAAAAAAGAGATAGCAAAACTAAATGGGATGTTAAATAATGAGAGATTTGTTGCCAATGCACCTGAGCATATTATAGCTACTAACCGTCAAGCCTTGGCTGATGCTATGGAGAAGATGGATAAGGTTGAGGCAGAACTTAAATCATTTTATACCACACCAGATTTTTAGTAGAGCTATCAAACTCTACTAAACTTTTTGACCATCTCAAAACTATCTCCCAAATATATAAATCAAATCAGGAAACAGCACAATAATCAATAGTGCCAATAACTGTAACCCAATAAATGGAATTACCCCACGGTAAATCTGCCCTGTAGTTACCATATTCCCCGAAGCCCCCTTAAGATAAAATAGAGCAAATCCAAATGGTGGTGTTAAAAATGAAGCTTGTAAATTAAGTGCTATTAAAATCGCAAACCAAACAGGGTCAATTCCAAAGGCATGGACAATGGGTACTAAAATTGGAACAACCACAAATGCTATCTCAATAAAATCTATAAAGAACCCAAGCAGAAATATAACTAACATTGCAATTAAAATAAATGTCCACTTATCCCCTAAGTCACCTCTAAAAAACTCCATCGCCATTATATCACCACCAAGCTCATTAAAGACTAGTGAAAAGGCAGTTGCACCAATAAGTATCATAAATATCATTGAGGTAAGTTTTACTGTCTCTATAGAGGCGTATCGTAATAGTTTAAAAGAGAGTTGCCGATTATAAAATGCCAATAACAACGCCCCTATTACCCCAAAAGCGGCCGACTCAGTAGGACTAGCTACCCCTGCAAAAATTGACCCCAAAACAGCTATAATCAGTAATAGAGGTGGAGTAATAAGTTTTAAAGCTTTTATCATCATTTTACCATAATCCTCATCACTCTCAATCGCAGGGGCAACGCTCTTATCAAAATGGGCATAAATCAAAATATACAAGATATAAAGTATTATCAAAATCAACCCAGGTACTACAGCGGCCTTAAATAAATCCCCAACACTAAGGTGCATCTGGTCACCTAATATAATCAAAACTATAGAGGGTGGGATAATCTGCCCCAAAGTTCCACTAGAGGCAATCGCTCCTGTTGCTAGTTCAGGGGAATATTTGTATTTGAGCATTAGAGGCAGAGCAATAAGACTCATCATCACTACAGAAGCCCCTACAATTCCTGTACTCGCGGCCAAAATCGCTCCAACAACCACCACAGAGATAGCCAAACCTCCACGCACTCTACCAAAAAGTTGTCCCATAGAAAAGAGTAAATCTTCTGCCATTTTGGACTTCTCCAAAATCAACCCCATCAAGATAAAGAGAGGTACAGCCATTAGCGTAACATTACCCATAATCCCATAAACACGATAAGGTAACATCTCTAAAACATGCAAACCCATCTCATCAGAAATTAGAGCAAAAAATAGTGCAACCCCTGCAAAGACAAATGCCACTTGGAAACCACTCATCAATAAAAATAGAGTTAATAGAAACATCAACCATAGAGGGTCAAGCAGAAAAGGGAGATTAAGTGATGATAAGATGAAAAATAGAGTTACTATCGCCAAAGAGATAAATAGTCGTCTCTTAGATTTTAACTTCCTATAAGCTTTGATAATCTCTGAAATGGCTTGAAGCACCAAGAGAACAAATGCCAAAAATAGTACACCCTTTATCAGATAACGGTGAGTCAATCCCCCAGGGTCGGATGAAATCTCATTTTGAATAAAAGATTGTACTGTCATATCAAAGGAGCCAGTTAGAAAAAATAGTGAAAAGGGGATAAGTAAAACTAGCATAGAGAGGATTTGAACTATTGATTGTGTCTCTGTTGAATAGTTAGCAAAAAATATATCTACCCTGACATGTTTATCATGTTTAAGAGCATAAGAGAGTCCAAGAAGGAAAACAATATCAAAGATATGCCACTCTACTTCTTGTAGGGCAATTGAACCTTCTGAAAACAGATAGCGAACTGTTGCGTCGTAGCCTACTAGTAGGGCTAGGATTAGGGCTAAGATGGCTGTGAAGAAGCCTATTTTTTTGGTTAGGGTGTCTATGGTATAGGTCATTTTTTATACTTTCTCATAAATTAAATTTTAATTATTTTTTCCCACTTTATAATTAATTTCATTGAAGCCTCTTTTATATAAAACTCGGAGCATCATTAGCAAACAAAATCAAATCCCCTGTTCTAGTCTCCTCTACCAACATCTCTTGCATCTTGTCTTTACTCTCCAATTTTACCAGTTTATTAGCATCTATATGCTCTTTAAATATCTCATAGTTTAAATCTCCAGTAACAACTACCAAGTCAAAGACCTCATTAGCCCTCTTGGCTACCTGAATATTGAACTCATCATCTACTTCAACTAAACCAGGGGTGATAACCACTTTTCGCCCCTCATAAGTAGATGCTAGATTAAATCCCTCTAACATCCCATCTATATTTCCATTGAAACTATCATCTATAATCACTTTACCACCTGCATCCATGCGTTGTAGTCTGTGTGGGGTTGGTTTTAGTGTCTTTAACTGTTTTTTGATGGTCTCTATATCCATATCTAAAGCTTTTGCTACTTTTATAGCCACTGCTATATTCATCGCATTAAATGAACCTAAGATATTGACATGATAATCCTCTCCATCCATCTCAAAGTCCAAACCATCGAGAGTTGCTCTGATATTTGAAATCTCTTTTCCAAAACTATGCACAATCTTTTCAGGTTTTACCATAGCAGAGTCATGTACCCATGCCTCTTTAAGTCTCTCTGTTTGCAGTATCTCCATCTTAGTATTTCGTATATTTTCCAAAGAACCAAAATACTCAATATGAGCAGGACCAATCTTCCCAACTACTACAAAATGAGGATTAACAAACTCTGAAATCTCTTTAATATCCCCCTTGCCTCTAGCACCCATTTCAACAACATATACCTCTGTATCTGTTGGCAAATCATCATTGATATCTTTGAGTATTCCACCAAAAGTATTGACAGAACGAGGTGTTGGGTATGTCTTATATTTAGCCGACAAGATATGAGCAATATAGTTTTTGATACTAGTTTTTCCGTAACTTGCAGTGATGCCAATCACTATCATCTTATCCATAGATTTTAGCTTCTTTTCTGCCTTTATCTGAAAACCTCTAAAGAGCATCGCCTCCATCATTATAGAGGTGAGATACGAGAGAAGAATAGGGATAAGAACAGCATAACTATCATACTCCATCCCAGTAGTCAACATAATCGTAAATGCCATAAAAAAAACCAAAGAGGCAAAAAATCTTTTGACTCTACCTGTAAATACCAATGGTTTATCTTGCTCTGCTCTCCATCTGTAGAGCATAGCAATATATACTATAGTCATAATGATACTAAGATTTAGTTTGCTTAAAAAGAAATATCCCAAAAGAGGAACAATAAAATAGGTGATGTGCCACCAACTCTTGGTATGGTGAAAAATCACCCTCTCCAATTTGTAACTGTACCACTGCATATTGGTCATAAAATAGTAGCCAAGGGCTAATACAAAAAGTATGTTGCTAAGTATCTCTATCTGAATCATCTGATGCCTTTAAAATTAAAAAGAGTATTATATCAACAATAGATGTTGAGATTACTTATGCTATGCTATTGCTTATCTCAATCTTATTTTTACCTAATCACAAATAACTTCTTAGTCACCCACCAAACACCATTGGCGATATATCCTAGTGGACCATAAATAGTTTTCTCTTCAAAATTTATCTCTATTGGTGAGAGTGCTACGGCATTTTTTAGGTATTTCAATTGACCTTGGATAGCATCAATCTCTGTCTGTACACGCCCTAGTTCTCTCTCTATTTTTAGTATCTCTTCTATTTTGGTGGTTTGATTCAAAAGATTTTGCATCTTGTCTCTAAATAGAATTAGATTTTTAAGTCTCGCTTCATGGTCAACAAACTGGTTAGTGACATCATTTTGGTTAATGGATTGAGATATTTTTTCACCCAATTTGGCTATCTCATCTAGTGTCATGATTAGTTTATCAGAGGGTACTTTGGCTGAGGCGTGGTATCTATCTTCATAGAGACGGGCATTTGTGATATAACCTCCACTCTTTTCAAGCAGGGTTGTGAGAGCCTCTTTTGCCTCTTCAATATTATCTACATCTACGCTGATATTGGCTCTTTTGGTAATGATTCTTTTTAGTGGAACAGCTCTTGTTGAGTATGTGTCATCATATACGATTGAAGGAGCAGAAATAGCTTGAATAGGATAGTTTGTTGTGGAAGTTATGTTGGAAGATTTTGAGCCACATCCTATAAAGAGTATTAGTATGGAGAGCATTAAAAGTTTTGAAATATTTATCATGTCAATTCCTTAGTTTTTTGATATTTTACCTAAAAAATCTTCTCTTGACCCAATCTATACAAAGCAAAGTCATATTTAATAGGGTCAGTTGCATCAAACTCTTTTAACTTCTCTGTTAACTCCAAAGTTGCTTTCATATCATAAGTTTTTCGCTTCAATAGTCCAAGCTTTTGAGATACTTTAAAGGTATGGGTATCCAGAGGCATAAGCAAATCTTTTTTATCTATCTTTGACCATAAACCCATATCAAGTTTATCTTCTCTAACCATCCAACGCAGATACATCAAGTAGCGTTTGTAAGTTCCTGCCAAGTTTGGTTTTTTGGGTACACTTCCCACGAGAAAATTGTAACCTCTACTCTCATAAGGGTAAATCTCTTTGAGTGTTGTGATAAAATTCCATAGACCATCCAATATATTTTGCTCTTTTTTGTACCCTCTATAAAAAATATTCTCTATACTATCTATCTCTTTAAGCCGTTTAAGTGCAATAAACAGAGCTACCACATCCTCTGATTTTTGAAATCTATAATAGTATGAGGATAACTCTTTTTGTATCATCTCGTCAGAGGCTTCAAGTAGTGAAAAGTCTAAACTATCTAAAAATTTGATAATTGCTTTGACATTTCCATAAGCAAACAAAGCACAAATCAGGGCGATAGTCTCATCTTGATATTTTGAGGCTATAAGCAGTGGGTCTGGTTTGTCATAAGAGAGTTCATTGTGACTGTTTCGTGCTTCTACCTCTTGGTCTAATCGACTCTTAATATCCATAAAATTACCCCAACTTGCATCACCACAATCAACCAATAGACCAACTGAAATGACCTTAATTTTTTTTTGAATTATAGCATAATGAGTAATAAGCTTCTAGTTAGGATGAATAAAAAGCGAAGTAATGAGATTTGTATCTATTGATTTTTTTAGATTTCTATAGAAAACAATCCCATTAACAAAATCTGCACACTACTAGGAGAGATAGTGAAAAATTTAAAGATAAATTATTTGATAAGTTTTTTACAATCTTCAATTAACTCATCTAAAAGCTTTACTGATGTTTTAGCTTCTGCTTTTATCTCTTCTAAAAAAGTAATTTCACTTTTAGAAATATTCCCATCTTTGAGAATAACTTCTCTAAGAATTTCAACCTCTTTTTGACTTACATGTCCATCACCTAATGTCACTACTTTTGCTACTTTACGCCATTCAGCCATTTTATATCCTTATTATTTTATTTTTTGAGTAAAACTCAACGGCGTTAGTATACAATAAAATATAGCATTTTTATATAAAAACTTTTTAAATAGAGAGATTGATAGGTTAAGATGTAAAAAATATGACCTTAAGTAGATATGATGTTATAATCTTAGTCATAACAAATATCTTTGTGATATTTACAATTTTAATATTAAAAACAGTCGATATATATTATAATTTTCTGTCGTTATGAACAAAAATCAAAAAGGAGTATTTTTTATGACAAAAAAAATCTTATTGGCTACTATGGTTGTAGCTTTTACATTTTCAGGATGTAGTCTATTGAGTGATTCTCAACCAGCTACAGATAAAGCAGCCAAAACTGTAAAAAAAGTTGGTGATACTGCTGATAAAGCAAAAGATGCTACTGCAAAAGCAGAAAAAGCAATAGATGCAGTAAAGGGTGCTGAAGCAAAAGTAGATGCAAGTGCAGAATCTGCGTTACCACAATCTTCTATGAAAGACCAAGTGGTTGAAGAGGTAGTAGAGGTTGCTGACAAAAAGACAGATGGTGCTGCAACAAAAATTATTGAATCTGTAAAATAAGTTATAAACCTATCCAAAAATTATCTAATTTTGGATAGAATATCTGACACTTTTCTAAACAATATACAACATCACATATTAAAAAACTTCATAAACTATAATCACTATAAAAAATTTTTGTTACTATAAGTGTCAATCCATTTTGATTAATTTTATCCTCTACAGCTATTTGCAAAAATGAGTATAAAATTGTTAGGATAAAATATGGAAAATAAAAAAACAGTAATCACTTATGGGACATATGATATGTTGCATGTTGGACACATGAACATTTTGAAGAGAGCAAAAGAGTTAGGTGACTATCTCATTGTAGGGGTGACGGATGAAAATTATGACCGTTCACGAGGGAAGCTCAATGTAATTGAGAGTACCAATAAGAGGGTAAAAGCTATTGAGGCGTTGGATTTTGTTGATAAGGTTATCGTAGAGAAGCATAAGAAGCAGAAAGCTGAAGATATACAGAAGTATGATGTTGATATTTTTGCTATTGGAGATGACTGGGTAGGGGCATTTGATTATTTAAACGAATATACACTAGTTGAGTATCTACCACGAACAGAGGGAATCTCTAGTACTAAACTTAGAAAAGAGAACTTTGATATTATAAAATTGGGTGTTGTTGGTTTGGGGCGTGATACACAGGCATTTATAAATGAATCAGAGTATGTCTCTAGTCTTAAAGTGGATAGAATCTATGCTGATGATTTTTTAGCTGTTAAAGCTTTTACAAAAGATAATGGAAAAATAGAGTTTGGGCATGATAATTATGATGATTTTTTAGATACTGATATAAAGGCTGTCTATATTGATACCTCTTTAGAGAAACATTATATGCTTATCAAAAAGGCACTTGAAGCAGGAAAACATGTACTTTGTGAGAACCCTTTGGCTATTGATAAAGATGAATTAAAAGAGCTATTGTCTATTGCAAAAAGAGAAAAGAGAGTTCTACTATCTGCTCTTAAAACTGCATTTTTACCAGCCTTTAATCAGCTTCTTAAAGAGCTTGACAAAGGTATAATAGGCGATATAAAAGAGGTTCGTGCTACTAGAACTAGTCTCTATAGAGAAAAAGATTATCCTGATGAGTTTATGGCTCAAGGTGCTACCAATATTCTTTCAGGTGCTCCATCACTTTTGGTCAATAAAGTATTGGGAAAACGAAAAAGTATTACATTCTTTGACCAAGAGGAGAGTGGATATGATATAAGTAATCTGATTGTAACTACCCATAAAGGAGGAGCAGTTGGGGTATCAACAGTAGCAACTGGTATTAAATCAGAAGGTGATGCCGTAATATCAGGAACTAAGGGGTATATTTATATTCCTGCACCGTGGTGGTTGACAAAGACTTTTTATGTGAGATTTGAAGATACACATAAGAGTTATACTTTCAATTATGAGTTAGAGGGGTGTGGATTGCGTTATATGATTGCAGAGTTCGCTTCACTTATACAAAGAGGTAATCGAAAGTCTAAGATGCTAACACCAAAAGATATGGTAGGTATCAATAGAGTATTAATTGACTATGCAGATACTAAAAAAGATAAAAAAAATAAGGAGAGTTAAACATGATATATGAGGATTATTATATTTTTACACCAGGACCTGTTAAGATGTCCGATAAGATTTTAGAGATAGGTGCAAAACAGACACCATATTTTAGGAACTGTAAGTTTTCGGATGTTACTTATGCTTGTGAAAAAGGGCTTTTGAAGATGCTAAATGCACCAGAGGGTTCAAAAGTTATATTTTTAACTGCATCTGGGACAGCAGGTATGGAGTCTGTAGTGATGAATCTACTCACAGAAGAGGATAACGCTTTGGTGGTTCATGGTGGTGGTTTTGGTGGAAGATTTGTAGATATATGTGCTGCACACTCTGTACCTCATTATGATTTTATAGTAGAAGATACAAACCTTTCAGATATTGAAATAGTAGCTCCAAAAGAGAATTTTACCTCACTTATAGTAAATGCCCATGAGACAAGTATTGGTCATATTTATGATTTGGATGCGATGGGTGCTTATGCTAAAAAGAGAGATTTGCTTTTTATCGTAGATGCAATCTCTATGCTTGTCACCGACCCTATTGATATGTCTGCTCAAAATATAGATGTAGTCATTGCAAGTAGTCAAAAAGGTCTTGCTCTTCCTCCTGGATTGACTATGGTTGTTTTGACTCCTCGGGCTTTAGATAGAGTTCAGTGTATAAAGAGTCTCTACTTTAACTTCAAAGACTATCTGCATAATGGTGAGAGAGGGCAGACTCCATATACTCCTGCTGTGACTATTATGCTTCAACTAGAGGCTAGATTGGCACAGATAGAGCGAAGAGGTGGGGTAGAGCAGACTATTCGGTCGGCTAAAGCTATAGCAGAGTATTTTCGTGAGAGCATCAAAGATTTACCTCTAAAAGCCTATACACCATTTATGCCAAATGCTATGACTACTCTAACACCGACGGATGGAAAGTCTGCTATGGATATAGTCAATGCTCTTGAAGATGGATACAAGGTCATGGTTTGCCCTAATGGTGGAGCAGAGAGAGATATTATATTTAGAGTTTCACATATGGGTGATATGACTAAAGCATATACAGATGTGCTTATAGATGCACTGCATGACTATTATGGTAAATAGTATATATGGCTAAAATCGACCCAAAGGTTTTAAGAGAAGCACAACTAATTATGCTTGAGATGTTGGTAGAGTTTGATAAGATTTGTCAAAAACATAATCTTCAATATTGGCTAGACTCTGGAACACTTCTAGGTGCTGTTCGTCATAAGGGATTTATCCCTTGGGATGATGATATTGACCTATCTATGCCTGTAGAGGATTATCGTAAATTTGCACGAATAGCAAAAGATGAGTTGCCAAATGAAATCTTCTTCCAAAACAAGGAAACAGACCCCTCATTTCCTTTTGACTACATGAAGCTTCGCTCTCAAAAGGCTACTATTGTCGAGTTTCATGAAGCTGGAAAAGAGGTAGAGTATCATCAGGGTGTTTTTGTGGATATATTTCCGATGTTTGCTATCAATGAGACAAAGTTAAATCACTTTTTTTATGAGAAAGCATTCTCTATGATTCGTTTTTTCTCTGCTAAGAAGTTTGATTGTAAACGAATCAGAAAAATTCTCAAAAAGAGTTTGGAGAGACTCCATTTAGGTTGGGATAAGAAGATAGGAACCAATGTAATATATAGTGGTAAGATGCCAGATGTAGCAGGAGCATTTAACTATGATGCTATCTATCCACTAGAGAAGATAGTGTTTGAAGGTATAGAGTTTTATGCACCAAATGACCCACATCACTATCTAAGCACCCTATACTCGTTTGACTATATGGAGTTACCTCCTCTTGATAAGAGAGCTACTCATGCTGAAGAGATGAGGATAATTAAAAAAAATCAGAGATAACTCTGCAACTTAATAAACCCACCATAGAGAAGTAGTTCTCTATTGGTAGGTGAGCTACTCTTTAACCTCAACTCCAACTCCAAAAGATGTTCAAATATTTTTAATAGAGTAGAACTTTTTACTCTAAGAGCTAAACTAGCTTTCTGCTCCTCTATCTGTTTTGGTAATTTATATCCTAGTATTGCTTTGGAATCTATGTGACCATGAAGTTTCTTAAATGCATAAAATAGAAAGATTTGATTGGTGAAAAACTGGGTAGAACGCAAAATGGAGAACTCATCAATCCCTAGTTCAAAAAGTCTATGCATAGTCTCTATAATAGGTTTTTTTTCAAACAGAGCAATAAGAAGTTGCTCAATAGCTAGTGGTGCAGTGGAGTAGACTAATCTATCTATATCTTTAGCTGATACTTTGCCCTCTAATATGGCTAATTTATTAAGTTCATTGGCACAGAGTGTTAGATTGTTATTGAGTATAAGCATAAGATGTTGCAATGCATAGTGGTCAATCTCTAAACCAATTTGCCTTGCTTTTCTCTGTAATATATCTATACTCTCTCTCATCTTTGGCTCAAATAGTCTAACCCAGTTTGCACCTTTTTTGGGTGAGAATGAGTTCTGTAGGCTTTTTGCATCTTTTGCTTGACCTTGATACTCAAATATGAGATAGTTGTTGGAGTTTTTGTTTACAAGCTCTATTAGAGTATCTAGCTCTTTTTTGGGTATCTTTTTATCTCTTTTTATAATAAGAAGGTTAGTTCCTCCAAAGAGGGAGTTTTGTGATAAGTAGGCTTTTGCACTTTTGAAATCATACTCATCAAAATATTCTCTTCTTAGAGACTCTGACGCATCAGTTATATTGATATAGTGTTGGATATATGAGCTGATTAGGTAGCTATTTTCTCCATACAATAACAGTGCTTTTGGTGGGTTACTTCTAAGTATATTTTCAAATTCTCTTTGATACATTTATAATTATAACATAAAAAATAAAAATAAAAAAGAATAAAAATAAGTATTTATAAAAGTAAGCTTAAATAATGATTTTATTATTTAAAATAAGCTATAATTTATAAAATTTAAGAAATTATGGATTTAAAATGAAAAATGCGTGGAATTATAGACGATTAGAACTTATAACTTGGTTTGTTTTTGCAGTGTTGGTAACAACTTCTATCTTGATACTCTATCGCTCTTATAGTGACTATAATAGCATTGTTAGTTCATCTATCTCAATGAGTGGAGCAATTGAATCTAAGATTATTATGTTTGTTGCTTCTACTGTGCTTCTTTTTTCTCTGTTGATTATGTATCTCAAAAGAGACTATTTCTTTTTGAAGACAACTGATAATACAGAGGCTTTGGAGCAGTTACTAGAGGATATTAAACACTCTTCTGATGAGAGTAAAATTAGAGAGTTTAAATCTATGTTAAAAAAGAGAAACCATACAGAGATATATTCGCTTATCTCCAATATGATTAATGAACTCCAAGAGAGTAAAAAAATGGCAGATGAAGCAAATAGAACAAAGAGCCTCTTTCTATCTAATATATCTCATGAGATTCGTACACCTCTAAATGGTATTGTAGGGTTTACAAAACTTCTAAAATCTACAAAACTAGACCATGAACAGTTTGATTTTGTTAATACTATTCGTAAAAGTTCTGAAAACTTGATAGGAGTGGTTAATGATATACTTGATATTTCAAAAATAGAGTCTGGTAAGATAGAGCTTGAGAAGAGCTATTTTAATATTATGGATGAACTTGAAAATGTTATTGAGACTTATGCGATAGAGGCTTCAAAAAAAGATATTGATTTCTCCATTTGGCTAGACCCACAACTCTCTAATATACTAGTAGAGAGTGATTATGGAAAGATTAAACAGGTATTGATAAATCTTATCTCAAACTCTATTAAGTTTACAGATAATGGTGGTAAAATAGGTGTATCTATCGAAAAAGTGAGTATGAAAGGTGATAATATTGAGGTTAAATTTAGTGTCAAAGATACAGGTATAGGTATATCAGAGAAGCAAAAAGATAGAGTTTTTGATGCATTTACACAGGTAGATGATAGTAGTATGAGAAGATACGGAGGTACTGGTTTGGGTCTCACTATCTCACTAAATTTAGTAAGAATGTTAGGTGGAATACTACAACTAGAGAGTAAGCAAGAGGTTGGAACTACGCTATCATTTTCACTAGATATGCCCCAAAGAGCTATTATCACAGAGTATAACTATAAAGCCATGAGCGTAGCCATATACTCCCCTGATACTGTTAAAATTAAAGATTCAGACTACCGTATAGAGAAGTATCTTCAATCTTTTAAAGATATATCTACACGAAGATTTAAAACATTTGTAGAGTGTCAAGATGCAAAGACCGACTCATTTGATGTACTCTATATACACTATGATGAGATAGATAAAAAAGAGCTACAGAGGATAGTAGCAAGACATAATTCTGATAGTCAGATAGTACTAGTTACGAAACTAAAAAATAGAGACAATACTTTAGATATTGCACCTATATTTTCACAAGTTATCTATGAACCAATATCATACTCCAAAATTGAAAACTCTATTGAGATGCTCTCCAAAAATAAAAAAGATAGAGTAGATATTAGCCCACATATGTTTCATGGACTAAAAGCTCTAGTTGTAGAGGATAATCCTATAAATCTAAAGATGATTATAAAAACTTTAGAGAATTTAGGAATCAACTCAGACTCAGCAGAGAATGGAAAAGTTGCTGTTGATATGTATATGAAAAACTCTTATGATATAGTTTTTATGGATATTCAGATGCCTATGATGAATGGAGTGGATGCCACAAGGGCTATCCTAGAGTATGAGAAAAAAAATAATCTAGAACATACCCCTATAGTTGCAGTTACAACTAATGCTCTAAAAGGTGATAGGGAGCGATATCTAAACTCTGGAATGGATGAATATATAGCAAAGCCTATTGACCTAAATAAGTTTATAACGGTTCTAAAGCAGTTCTATTCAACAAAACAGAAAGAGGTAGATGAAGATTTGGAAAAAGATATTCTCCTCTATAAACAGACTCCTACAGAATCAAAAGTTGTTGGTGCTATTCTCGGAAAATTTGGTTATAGTGTAGATGTAGCCAAAAATATTGATGAATTTAAGAGTATGATAGATATTAATAGTTATCGGTCTCTTCTTTTGGATAGAAGTGATAATGATAGCACTCATAGTTCTGTAACGGATGTGATTAAGGAAAAGAGTGTACCAACACTCCTTTTTGTTGATGATAGTAGTAAAAACTTATTGACAAGTGATATAGATGCTTATAGATTTATTATTGATAAATCGTCTAATTTTAATTATATCAAAGATAGAGTTGATGAGATGATGAGGGTATAATTTTTCATAGATTTCTCTTTTTATAAAAATATGATAAAATACTCATATTAAAATAGAAAGAATAGAGATATATGAAAATAGCATTTATTGGAGATATAGTAGGTAGACCTGGTAGACTTATGGTTAGAAAATATCTCAAAGAGATAAAAGAGAAGTATAAAATAGATTTTGTAATAGCAAACTACGAAAATGTAAGTCACGGTTTTGGAATAACCCAAAAAAACTGTGAAGAGCTTATTGGGTATGGAATAGATGCTATGACAGGTGGTAACCACTCTTGGGATAAAAAAGAGATATTTGAGATGTTTGATAACTACCCTCTAATTCGTCCTATTAACTATCCTGATAACTCTCCTGGTAAAGGGATTTTAGAGGTACAGATATTGGGTAAACAGGTTGCTATTATCTCTGTAATGGGTCACTACACTATGCCTATGGTAGATAATCCTTTTATAAAAATAGATAAAGTAGTGAGAGAACTAAGAGAGCGAAAGATAAAACATATTATAGTTGATATACATGCAGAGGCTACTAGTGAGAAGTTGGCTATGTTGCATATAATCAAAGATAGAGTCTCTGCTTTAATTGGAACACATACGCATGTTGGGACTGATGATCTGATTATTGCTGATGGATGTTGTTATGTGACAGATGTAGGGCTTACTGGATGTCGTGACCAAGTGATAGGGATGGATAAGCAGATACCAATTAAACGATTTATGACAGGGCTAGGGGGGCATTTTGATATTCCTAAGAGTTGTCAGGAGATTTTTCAGTTTGTGGTATTTGAGCTTGACGGAGATGGTAGAGCAACAAAAGCTAAAAAGATTAAAATATATGATAATGGAGAGATTGTTAAGATAGATGGAAGAGTTGAGAATTATTAATAGATTTTAGTTATAATACCGATATTATATTAAATAGGCAGATAACCTATATTTAAAGGATAGCCGTTGCAAGGTAAAGTTTGGAAGTTTGGTGATAATATTGATACAGATTTGATTATTGCTGCTAGATACCTAAATACAAGTGAGCCAACAGAGTTGGCAAAGTATGTGATGGAAGATGCAGACCCCCAGTTTGTCACAAAAATGAGTGAGGGGGATATTATTGTTGCAGGTGAGAACTTTGGTTGTGGCTCTAGTCGTGAACATGCTCCTATTGCATTAAAAGCCGCAGGGATTTCAGCTGTGATTGCTCCTACATTTGCAAGAATATTTTATAGAAATGCTTTTAATATGGGTCTGCCTATATTTGAGCTTGAAGAGTCATATGAGATTAATGAAGGTGATACTGTTAGAGTAGATATGGCTAAAGGGGAAGTGATAAATATCTCTCAAGCTAAAACATATAAATTTAGACCTATTCCTGATTTTATGCAAGAGTTGGTTGATGTAGGTGGACTTATAGCATTTGCCAAAAAAGAGATAGCAGTAGAGGAGATGTAAAAGATGGGAAGAAATTATAAAATAGGTATTATAAAAGGTGATGGTATTGGACCAGAGGTAGTTGATGAAGCTATCAAGGTTTTAGATGCATTATCTGCAAATATGGGATTTAATTTAGAATACGAAGAGATGCTAATGGGTGGTGTAGCAGTAGATGAGATAGGTGTACCACTACCTGATGAGACTATTCAAGGTGTAAAACAGTGTGATGCTGTACTGTTTGGTGCTATAGGTGGTCCAAAATGGGACAATTTAGAGCGACATCTTAGACCAGAGAGTGGACTACTTGCACTTAGAAAATCTATGGGAACTTTTGCAAATCTTCGTCCTGCTATGGTCTATGATGAGTTGGTTAATGCCTCTACGCTAAAACAAAAAGTTGTTCAAGGTGTAGATATTATGGTAGTTCGTGAGCTTACTGGTGGTCTCTACTTTGGTGAACCAAGAGAACTAGGTGTTGATAGAGCTTATAATACCATGGTCTATACTAGAGAAGAGGTTGAGCAAATTGCAAAAGTTGCTTTTGAGATTGCAATGAAACGAGATAAGAGAGTCTGTTCTGTTGATAAAGCCAATGTTCTTGAAGTGAGTCAATTTTGGAGAGAGATAGTTATAGAGGTGGCAAAAAATTATCCAGAGGTAGAGCTTACTCATATGTATGTGGATAATGCAACAATGCAACTTATCAGAGAACCAAAGCAGTTTGATGTGATTTTAACTGGTAATATTTTTGGTGATATTCTCTCTGATGGTGCAAGTATGTTAAGTGGCTCTATTGGACTTCTCCCCTCTGCAAGTATAGGTTCAAATGTTGGGCTATATGAGCCTATCCACGGTTCAGCACCAGATATTGCAGGACAGGGTATTGCCAATCCATTAGCTACAATATCAAGTGCTTCAATGATGTTGAGATATGCTCTTGGTGAAGAGGAGGCTGCTGATAAGATTGATACAGCGATTAAAAAATCACTGGCTATGGGATATAGAACTGGTGACCTCAGTGTGTATGATGCCAAAGAGATATGTTCTTGTACGGAGATAGGTGATATTATTGCCAACTATGTTTGTAAGTCTGGAAAGAAGTAGAATTGGATTAAATTTTTGGTATTATACTCAAAAAAATGGATATAAAAGAATATGGAACAACGGGTAAGAGTACTAATAGATTGTAAAGATGCCAAAGGGTTGGTTTATAAAATCTCAAAAGTTTTTTATGATAGAGATTTAAATATCGATAATAACCGAGAGTTTGTTGATAAAGAGCAGGGTAAATTTTTTATGCGTACAGTTGTATCAGGAGATTTTGATATAGATGAGTTAGAGGGAGCGATAAAAGCAGTTATCTCTACTTCAGCTAATCTTCGAGTGATAGAACCAAAAAGAAAAAAGATAGTAATACTAGCAACCAAAGAATCTCATGCTCTAGGTGATATATTGATTCGTCATGAGGCAGGTGAGTTGGATGCTGATATAGAGGCTGTGATTGCAAATCATAATACGCTAGAGCCTCTTGTACGACGATTTGATATTCCTTTTTTTTCTGTTTCAGCAGATGGAATGAGTCGTGAAGAACATGAAGAATTTATAATGGAATTAATAGATAAACAGGAGTTTGATATTATAGTTTTAGCTAAATATATGCGTATCTTAACCTCAAATTTTGTAGCAAAATACCCAAAACAGATAGTCAATATCCACCACTCATTTCTACCTGCATTTATAGGGGCTAATCCTTATAAACAAGCTTATAAACGAGGTGTAAAAATCATTGGAGCAACAGCTCACTTTGTGACTGATGATTTGGATGAGGGACCAATTATTGCTCAAGATATTATCCCTGTTACTCACCGTTTAGAGTGGAAAGATATGCAAAAAGCAGGTAGGGATGTGGAGAAGATAGTTCTATCTCGTGCTTTGAATTTAGTGCTTAATGATAGAGTTTTTGTGCATGGAAATAAGACGATAGTATTTTAAAATAGAAGTTTACTTTTTCAACTTTATCAAGATAGAAGAGTCTATATTATAATTTAAAAAGTTTATAAACTCATTTAGCTTCATCTAAATATAATTATCGTTTTGATATTATAATAATTCAAAAACGATAAAAGGTTAAATATGTTTGTCAACCGTAAAAAAGAGCTAAAACTGTTAGAAGAGGAGTACTTAAGCCGTGATTTTAGGTTTACTATAATGTATGGACGACGACGAGTAGGCAAGACAACCCTCTTAAAAGAGTATATTTCTTCTAAACCCTACATCTACTTTTTAGTAACTCTCGAAGCATTGCCTATTGTTATAGAGCGTTTTGGAAACTTGGTGGCTGATTTTTTAGAAGATGAGTTTTTGAGAGATATTAAATTAAAGAGTTTTGAACAGATTTTCTCCTATTTAGCCAAACAGAATTTTTCTAAAAAAATCGTGGTAGTTATTGATGAGTTCCAATATCTTGGAAAACTTGATAACTCTATCCCCTCTCAATTTCAATATATTGTTGATGAAATACTCAAAAACAAAAATATCCATTTGGTGCTTTGTGGCTCTATTATCTCTATGATATATGAACAGACACTCTCTTACAATTCGCCTCTTTATGGACGCAGAACTAGTAGTATTAAACTTGATGCTTTACGCTTTGAGTATCTCTCTGCTTTCTTTCCTACCAAAAATGAGATTGAGTTGATTGAACTCTATGCTATTTTAGATGGTGTGCCTAAATATTTGGAGCTTTTTAAAGAGAGCAATAGTATTTTTGAAGCCATAGAGAGAAATATTTTAGATAAAAATGCTTTTCTCTATGAAGAGCCTAGATTTATTTTACAAAATGAGGTCAATGAGCCGATGACCTACTTTAGCATTTTAGAGACCATAGCCAATGGAGAGCATAAGCTAGGCAATATCGCAGGAAAGCTCAATAAAAATGTTCAAAATATCACTTCATTTATAAGTAAACTAATTGAGTTAGAGATTATCTACAAAGAGGTTCCAGTTACTGAAAAGTTCCCTAACAAAAGCAAAAAAGGACTCTATTTTATCAAAGATAACTTTTTTAGATTTTGGTTCTCATATGTTCTACCCTACAAAAGCCAGTTGGAGTTAGGAAACAGCAACTATGCTATGCTCAAAATAAAAGAGAACTTTTCAGGTTTTATATCAAAGGTCTATGAGGATTTATCAGTAGAGTATACACTCAAAAACTACCCTCTGTTAAAAGCTGGTCGTTGGTGGAGTAAAGATGAAGAGATAGATGTAGTAGGAGTTAGCGAAAAGTTTATCTTGGTAGGTGAGTGCAAATACTCCAACAAAAAAGTAGGCATTGATATACTTCAACAACTAGAGAGAAAAAGTAAAAAGATAGAACTCAACTTACCTATTAAACAGTATCTTCTATTTTCTAAGAGTGGATTTACTAAAGAGCTTTTAGAGATTGAAAAAGATAGAGATGATGTTGTTTTGATAGATAGCTTTTGATTCTCCATTTTTTACTATTCATAACATTTTCCTGTTATATTTAGATAGCTAATCATAACAAAAAAGTGTTATGAATATCTTTAACTCCCATATTTCTCTTTTGCCATTATCAATGCACTATGAAGTTTGGCTTCCAACTTTTCACGAGCAGGTAACACAGTTAGATATTGTGCCACATGAATATTACTCTTGTCAAGCTCTAGCAACTCTATCTGTTTGCTGTTTTTATCGGCACATAAAATAATGCCTATTGGGGAGTGTTCTCCCTCCTCTTTTTCATACTTGTCTAACCATTTTAGATATAACTCAACTTGACCTTTATAAGAGGCTTTGAATTTACCTAGTTTTAGCTCTATCAAAATCAGTCGCTTTAACTTACGATTATAGAAAAGTAAATCCATTTTAAACTCTTCATTGCCTATCTGAATTCTCTTTTGTCGCTCCACAAAGGTAAAACCACTACCAAGTTCGAGTATAAACTTCTCTATCTCTCGTAAAATTGCATCTTCTAGGTCAACCTCTAAGTATCTATCTTTTAGCTCTAAAAAGTCCAAAATATAGGGGTCTTTTAAAACCATTGGGGGTGTAACTTTTCCCTTTTTTAAATTCTCTAGCTCATATTCTATAAGTTTATTGGGCTTTTTGGATAGTGCTGTTCGTTCATAGAGCATAGAGTCAATACGATTTTGCAAAACTCTTACACTCCAATTGTCTAGTTTGCACATTTCTATGTAAAACTCTCTTTTTTGGTCATCTTCGATGTAAATCAAATTTTTAATATGTGTCCAACTCAATTGTGCACTCAGTGAATGCACAATTGCCTCATCATTAAAAACCTTAAAAAACTTGACCATATTAAGCAGATTTCGTTTAGAATATCCTCGCCCATACTCTTTGGTTAACTGCTTACTAAGTGTTACAACAACCTCTTTTCCATACTTTGCTCGTTCACTTTTGAGTATCTCTTTGTCTATATGTTTCCCAATATGCCAATACATTAAGGTCAAAGAGCTATTAACAGTAAGCGTGACTCTTGCTTTAGTCTCTTCTATTAGATTTTTTATGGTTATGAAGAGGGTGTTAGTGGGTTTTAGCTCTTTCATTTTTACTCCATATTTTTGTATCGGTTATTTTAACCTATTTTGTTTAAATATGTTTTAAATATGGCAAATTGTCACGGTTTAAACAACAAATTAAAATTTTATATATTCTGTAGGGTGTCGAAAAAACCTATTTTTCTATTATAAAGTTCCTGATTTTTGACTGTAGGGGCAATCCCTTGTGGTTGCCCTAAACATGGAACAATATTGATAAGGGTATACATAAAAGAATACCTCTACATACCGAGAAAACTATATCTTGTTATGATTTAAAATATTTTTATATGCGATATTTAGGGTAGCCACAAGGGCGAACCGTAGGGTGTTTTCCCTGAAAACACCGTCAAAATAATATTCAATTTTTTTTAAAAATAGACTAAATTTGATGGTGTTGTGAGGCACAACACCCTACTACAAACCAATTATAAAAGATGCCGAATATTTTTTAGTAAAAAAATAGTTAAAAGTAACTATAATTATGGAAATTAAAACAACTCTTAACATATAGAGCAGACCTCAACTGAAGGAAAATATATTGAGACAAAGCAACAGAAGTAATCGAAGGCATAAAAGAGGGAAAGAGAAGCTATTTAGTTCAAAAAGAGTCTTTTTACTACTATTTTTTATATTTATTATTATGGTTATTGTTCGGTTTATGGCGATTAAGGGATTAGATACAGAGTCAAAAGATAATTTTATATACTCTCTCAATGGTGATATTTATGCAGATTTTTATATTGAAAATAATCAAACTTTTATAAGAGATGGTGAGAAAAAAAAGCGTCTCTACCCCTATAGTTTTGTGGAGTTGAAGTTGGATTCAAAAAAAGTGGTCTATCAACTACTCCCTGATAAAAAGGAACATACTCTATCGCTTTTTACTCGCTCTAAATGGTTTGAGGTGATTGGTGGGGATTATAAAAGTCGAGATGGTGATTCGCTAGTTAGGCTAAAAGCAGGGGATGAACCATCGCTATTGATACTCAATAGTAACAAAAAACGGAGTCTATATGGTGCAAAACAGCTAAAAGTTGTCGCTTTGAAGAGTGGGTACTATTATCAATCTTTGGATAATAGAAAAATCCCAATACCTGTATATAATGGCTCATTGAGAAATATCCGAAATAGTGTTACTTGGAATAGGCTTGAAGGGGTTGATATTGGGTTAGGGTATATTACCAATGGTAAGGATATTATCAAAATATATCTAGGAACTAAAAATAGAAGTGTTTTAGTCAGCAAAAAGCCCAAAAAATATAATTTGGTAAAAGGTAAAACAATAAATATCTCTATTGTGGATAAGAAAACTCCCTCTTCTACACTTGAGTTGGTCTATGCCGATAGAGGGCTTTATCGGAAAAGACTCTCATATAATTTTATACGAATTGCTCATCTTCTTGTCACTTATGGGATAGATAATGCAAAAACAACTATTACAAAAAATATTAACCCTCAAAATTTTCTAAAAGATGAGTTGCTTGAACTGATTGATGATAATATACGAGAGAGCCATTTTTATCAGAAGTATCTAAAGAAGAGAGGTAGTTTAGGTATTGGAGAGAGCAAAAAACTAAATGATAAACTGCTTAGATATGTCAATGATGGAGACTACTATAGGACAAAGATAGCTCTTAGAATGGGGGCAGATGTCAATGTTTTAGACACCGAAAATAGAGACCTATTAACAGTTGTCCTCTCTAAACAGAAAAAATATCTGGAAATTCCCAAAGAGTTAACATTTGAAGATAATAGATTGATACTTAGAGGTAATAAAAAGGTTTTTAATAACTCTACTTATGCTAAAGGGGGATATTTCCCTATTAATGCTCCTATTTTGGATAAACCTAAAATTCCAAAAAAATCTAATCTTAATGTTGAGAAGTTAAATGAGTTTGTTGATGTTATGCATATGAATGGACTCTATGTTAGTGATAAGAGTGCTAGAGTTTTTTATAGCAAAACAGCTAATAATTTTATACAAGAGGCAGAGATTGATTATCGAAAAGCCCCACCTCTCTTTTTATATAATAGTGAGATTGAGGGAAAATTTGTAGCACCTGTTAGCAAGATTAAGGGGAAATTTTATTATAAGATAAAAACCAAAAAAACAAAAATAAAAGTTGCATTTAATGGTAAAATAAAACATAATGGAAAAGTGCTAAGTAGAAACTTTAATGAAATTTTGCCATTTTATGATACGCATACAGTCAATGTTAGAGGTGGTGAAGCTATCTTGGAGGTCTATTTGGATGATACTATTTTGCCTTGTGGTGTAATCTTCTCTTCATCTAAAAAGCTAAAAAATTTCCAATATAGTTATAATGGGAGATATTATAAGAGATTTAAGATTATCAATAGAGGTGATAGATATGATTATCAACTACAAAGAGATTCATCTAAAGCGTTTAAATCCTATTATCTTAAGGTTAAAGCCGACGCAGTAGGAGATGTGAAATATTTAGGAAATGGTAAAAGATATAGGATTGGGCGAAAGGCTAAAACTATAGGTTACTCACCAGCACTTAGTTGTTTAAGTAGAGAGAGTGAGAGTCGTTTCTTGTCTCTCTATGACTCTGATAATATTATGGAGATTGTACCAAAATCCTATAGTGAGTATGGGATGATTCCTAAAAATAGAGCAAAGGCGATTGCAGGAGAGGTAGAGGATAATACCACAGCAGATATTTTATCTAAAAAACTACTTCCTATCTATGGTGATGGTATCCATCTAGGTTTAACCTCAAAAGGTCTAAAAGCAGATGAGCTAACTCTTGATGCTAGTTTCTCAAAAGAGGTAGCAGATATATTTGAAGAGGTGATTAAACCTCTAAAATCTAATGCAAATCGAAAAAAACGAGAGAAGTATAACTCTATGTTGGAGGGGGCAGTGGTTGTCTTGGCAGATAAAGGAAAAGATAATCTTCAAGTTGTCTCTATGTTCTCTTATCCTTACCCTAAAGATTTGGATGTAAATAAAAAAGAGCATTATAAAAAAGAGATATTCAAATATATGTTAATGGATGAGTTTAACAATCCAACAAGTAGCCTAAGAAATAGGGCTTTGGATATGAGAATTCGCCCTGGTTCGACCTTTAAAACGGTTACTGCTATAGCAGGATTTAAAGAGAAGATTATAAATAGGCTTGATACACAATATAGACAATATATTGAGGGGAAACCTGATGTAGATGGTAGTCCATTTAGAAATGGTACAACTCTTGATTTGAGACTCAAAAACTTCTCATTTTCAAATGGATTTACAGAGCGAACAGATAATGCCACTTTCCAAAACTCATTTAAGATGTCCTATAATGTCTATTTTGGTTATTTAGCACTACTACTTAACCACAAATTAGATAATGGATTTAGAAAGACACTCTATCCAATTAGTAATGAACTAAAAGATAGAGAACAAGAGTTCCCACTGCTAAAAGTAGCAGATGAGTTAGGGTTTAACAAACCAATTTTTCTATCAAAAGAGAAGAAGATTTTCGCTTCACCATCGGTCTTTCCTAACAGTTTTATACTCTCCAAAGAGGTTGCCGATTCGGCTATTGGACAGTTTGAAGTGGCCGCAACACCTATGCAGATGGCAATTGTCGCCAATACAATTAGAAGTAGAGATGTAGAGATACCAAAAATTGTAAAAGCTGAAAAGAGTCAAACCATTCATAAAAATTATATTGATGTCCCAACACAAAGAGCCATAGGTGAAGCTATGGGGATGGTTGTCTCGGACAAAGATGGTACAGCCAAATGTGCCTTTTATAGCAATACTTTTATGGAACAGGCTAGAGCGTATAACAGAAGAGTAGAGCCAAATCGCAGAATAGGTGTTCCATGTTATGGATATAGCAGTAAATTTAAAAAGGTAAATCCAAAAGATTTTGCTTTCTCTGATGTCAAAGTCTATGGAAAGACAGGAACAGCAGAAAAGGGTAAGGGTGGACTCTATGATGGGTGGTTTATCTCCTTTACAAAAAGCAAAAAGAGAGGTGATATTGTGGTGGCAACAGTGGTTAGAAACTCAGGAACAGGTGGAACATATAGTGCTACTATTACAAAACGAGTGATTGAGGCTTGGTATCAAAAATTAAATAAAAAAGGAAAAAAGTAGTGAATATTTTTGAATTTCCAGATAGTGTACTTTTTATAGAGGCGTTGGATATTACAGGTTGTGTGTTAGATGGTAAAAAAGAGGATATAGATTTAATCTCTAAACATATATGGGAGGGGAGTCGTAATATTTTTAGTTTCTTTTTTGGTGATGATGGGTGTAATGGGATGAAAGATATTTTAAATGATTGGATGCAAGAGAGTATTCAATCTGTTATCTTTTATGTTCCTCGAACTACTGGCAAAGAGATTAGAGCCTCTTTGACTAAAAAGATGAGAACACATACACTTATAGAAAAGATAGAACAGTATATTGAGACACAAGTTAGAAAAAATATACCCGATTTTGATTTATATAATCTCAATACGACTCCAGAACTTGAAGCTATTTTTGATGTAAATCTATTAAAAAGAGAGCTAGATAGAGACTCTAAAGGGGATGATAAAAAAATCTATATGATAGGGCTGAAATTTAATCTGATGAGTAATAATAGAGTTGGATTTTATCTCAATAATAGACCTATAAATGAAGAGAGTGGAGTGATTTATGGAGAGTCTAAAATCCTGAAAAATAGATTAAGAAGAGGATTTATGACAATCAAGGCTGATGAGGGTGTGGAGATAGATTTTTATGATACCGATAAATTTAGCTGTAAAGATTATGATATTGGTTCAGATTTAGAAGATTTTGATTTCCAAGAGGAGAATCTATGTTTTGAATTAGATAGAACAGTTCAACATGTAACTCTCCTATCAAATCATAATGAAAAACTGATTTTCTCTTTGAAGCGAAACAAATCATATGATGAAGATGAAAACCGATATGAATACGAGAGTACAGAACCCATAGCCGATACTCCTATCTCCAAAGCAGAGCGAGAGAGTAAAATCTATATGAACTCTTTTTTTATTCCACGAGATAAGGGTTTAGAGGGTATTAAACTTCTGCTTATCAATAAAAATGGTCAAAAAATTATTGCAGGGGGTGAGTATCATGAGGGGTTGGAGCATTGTAAGGTTATTGCTGAACTCTCTATTGAGTTAGACAAAAAGAGTGTTGTTCTTACTAACCACTCTAATAGTGATTTGACATTTATAAATTTTGATAATAATTTTTGGAAACTGGATGAGTCGAGTGGTTCAGCCACTTCTAATATAGATAATTCAGGAATATATACTAGCATACTGCTTGATGACACATTGCAAGATGATGATGACCTCAAAACAACGGTTGGAGATGTTGAGAAGATAACTACAGACTCCAATATAACTGTTAAATCAGGTGAAACTTTTACTTTTGATGCAAGAGAGATTGAGTTTAATGATTCTAATGTCTCTTTTGATGAGACAGGTCTGCTTATTATCTACTCCTCGTTTATAATTGCTCAATTTAAAAATGAGTTTATATTAAATAGAATGGCATACAAAATGTCAAATAGTGGTACTATTATCGACTGTTTTGTAGGGAGACCCAAAGGGAGAGATTTCAGATGGGGTGGGAAAATATATGATACCCACTGCGACATCTTGGGTCGTGCTATCTCTAGTAAACCTGTTTTACTCAAAAATACTCCAGATGGTATGTTGATTGAGAGTGGACTCGATTCGAGATATTATATTTTGCAAATCTCCTCTCTCTCTCAAAAATATATAATAGAGAAGGGTGATAAACCTCTATTGATAGCAAATAATGAGCTAAGAGATTTAAAGATAGATATTATCAACAAGGGATATACCAATAAACCATTGGTTGAATTTAATATAGAGGTAAATTGATTATGAACAGTAGTATAGAAGAGATTAAAAAATTTCTAAAAGATTGGATAGATAAAGATACTCCACCAGATAGTTTTCTATCTATACAGTTTAACAATAGTACCAAAGAGTCGATTGTATACAATTTGGGGCTTTACCTCTATAAAGAACTCACAAATGAAGAGTATAGTGGAGTTTTGAAAAGAAAAGAGGTACAACAACCTAGAGTATATCAATTTTTAAATATAGTTTTAAAAAAGGATGAAAAAGAGAGAGAGGTTGACCCTCAAATACTTCTCTTGACAATTGGTTCTCAAAATAGAGATATTATAGAAGAGAGTATCGACAATGGAAACTATAGAGTTGAGAAATTCTCTACAGTGGGTTTGACTCGTCTTCAAAATCAAGACTATTTAGGGACTTTAGAGTTAGATAATGCTTTAGTTTTAATCGTTGCTGATGGTGTTGGTGGGGCAGAGAGTGGAGAGATTGCTAGTAAAATAGCTGTTAATTTTATGAGAGACTCTTTTAAAAATAGCTTCTCTTCTCATATGGAGAGTAGGGCTGTTCAAGATTTTTTAGAAGATATAGTTTTTCAAGCCAATCAAGAGGTTGTAGAGTATTCAAAAAAACATAATATAGATATGATGGGTACAACTTTGAGTGTGGCAGTTATTGTTGATAGGATAAATCTCTATATAGCACATGTGGGAGATACTCGTATCTATGAGTTGGAACATCATTCAAAAGTGAGACAACGAACACCTGACCACTCTGTACGAGAGATACTTTTTCGCTCCAATAAGATAACCCAAGAGGAGAGAGAAGAGTATAAAAAAAATATCTTGGCTTACTGTCTTGGTAAAAGCAATCTAAAAAGAGAGAATATTTTTGTTGAATACTCTATCTTGTATGAGGATAGTCAACTTTTTCTATGTAGTGATGGTTTTTGGGAGAAGATAGTAGTTAAAAAAAATACCTTTGAGCTATCATTAGAGGAGTTAAAAGAGCGTATCTATGCGACTATACCTACAGATAATGTCACCATTATTAGATATTTGCCAAAAGTATATAAATCTCAAGCTATCTCTGTTCCTTATGAAGAGGATTATAGTGAAGAGGAGGAAAAAATATCCTCTTCCAATAAAAAACAGTTTTCAAATAGAAAGATAAATCCTGATAAAATCAGAGCAAAAAAGATAAATCGTATCAAAAGAGTAGTTATGTTAGTTACAGTTATTGTGATAATTGCTGTAGTTATTATAAAATTCTCTCTATGATTAAATAAAATTACAAAAGGGAAAATATGGAGAGCAATGAGCATTTAGAGATAGGCTACAAGATAGGTGGTCACAATGAAGTTGTCAAGGTTTTAGGTCAAGGTGGTTTTGGTATAGTATATCTAGTCAAAGATACCCATAGATTAGATGCTCTCTTTGTTATAAAAGAGCTATTTTCAAGAGATTTCTCTTTTAGACATCGAGATGGGAAAACAGTCTACAACAAAGCCGAAGCAAAAAATATCTTTAAAAAAATTCAAGAGGATATTATATCAGAGGTCAATATTCTACAGAGAATAAGAAACCCCAATATTGTAGAGGGGTATGGATTTTTTGAAGAGAACAACACCATCTACTCTATTATGGAGTTTATTGATGGTGTTGATTTGGACAAATACCTCAAAGAGACACCACCTTTTACAGAAGCAGAGGGAAAAGATTTACTATTACAAATCATAAATGGAATCAAAGAGATACATGCTCTGAATATTCTTCATCGAGATATGAAACCATCAAATATTATGAGAACCAAAGATGGTATCTATAAGATAATAGATTTTACGACAAATAGAACCTATGTAGATAAGCAGATGACAACAGTTACTTCATTTCAGAGTCCTATCTACACCCCACCTGAACTTAGTGGTAACAAAAAATCAATTATCGGAAAATTTAGTGACATCTACTCTATTGGTATGACTATATGTAGGGTACTTGCTGAAGATGAAGAGATTTTACCTAATATTACAGATAGATTTATAGATGACAGTGATTTCCAAAGAACAATAGAAAATCTCGATATAAAAAGAGAATTCAAAGATATTCTCAGAAAAATGACAGAGATTAATCCAAAAGATAGATTTCAGAGTTTGGATGAGGTTGAAGAGATTCTAAAAAATATGGATAGTAGAAATAGCCAAGAGAATTGGATAGATACTCCACAACCAAGAGAAGAGAGAAGCAAAAAAGTAAAAGCTAAAAAAGAGTCAAAATCATCTTGGACTACAACAATAGGTATTGTTCTATTGGTTATTATGATAGGGTTAGGTCTCTATGCTTATAAGATGATTCAGGATAATAAAAAGAGTAACAAAAAAGAGACTATCGAAACTGTAGCCACAGAAAAGTTAGAAAAAGCAGAAGAGTCAGAAGAGGAAGATATTCCTTTTCATAAACCATCAATTAATCAAGAGGAAGAGGTTGAGGATACGGAAGAAGTAGTAGAAGAGCCAGAATCTACCCCCGTAATCAAAATAGAACCAAAGCCACAATCTAACCCTTTTGAACAAGAGGCAGTGAATCAACCAAATATCTCATTAGGTACAAGAATCGAGGATAATAGAAAAAAACCTTATATCTCACTTGGAGAGAGAATTGGAGGAGAGAGTTCTAATCCGACACTAGAGTTTAATCGTCAAAATATAGAGAGATTTTTGAATAGTTTTTTAGCTTCAAGCGAAAGCCCCTCTATAGATAGACTTTTGTCCTATTATGATTCTCATGTGGATAAATATTTTAATTTGAGAAATGTCACCCATGCAGATATATACAGAGATAGAAAGAGATACGGTAAAAAGTGGGTTCAAAGAGAGTTTACTCTATTGAGTTTTACTATTTTGCGTACTTACAAAAAAGATGGTGTAGAGTATTGTCACCTACAAAAGAGTATCAATTATAATGTAATCTCTTCGCGTGGTAAAAGAGCATCAGGAGTTAGTAAATCATTTATGACACTTAAAAAAACAGCCAATGGATTTAAAGTGAAGTCCATTTATACTATAAAATAAAAGTCAAAATTGGAGAGACCGTGTATATCATTATTACCCTATCTATTTTAGCCTTCTTAACCATATTTATATGGTTTTTTTCAAAAATATATCTTGATATAAAAAAGAAGAACAGTAGCACAAAAAACGCCTATGGTATTTTGATTGGACTGCTTATGTTTTTTGCATGGATTATTATTACTGTTATCTATATTGATTTATCTATATACAAAAAAGTAAGTTTTGTTGATAGCTATACATTTCCCATCAACAATCAAAAATCTATAACAATTGGTAGTGGTGATGAAGATGGTAAACATACCTATCTCACAAACAGATTAGCAGTCAACAGCCATCTACTACTAAAACTTGATAGCAAAAATAGCAAAGATATAGGAACATTAGAGCTATTGACCGACAAACGAAAAGCCATTGTCAATAGTACTCTCCTTAGAAATATGTCAGAGAGTGAAAATATCATCCAAGAGCAGTTAGAACTTAGCTCTCACAATAGAGATGAGAGTTATATTAACAAAATCAAGGTTAAAAATGGAGATTTCATAAGGATTGGCTACTCCAATTATAAGATATATCGAGAAGATAACAGTGTCATACTAGATAATATCTCTCTAAATCTCTACTCACCTGTCAACCTCTTCTATCTATATACTACCACAACCTACCCCGATATACTCATTGGAGATAAGCAGGGTGTAGAGACAACTAGTATCTTTTGGTTATGGCTTATTACATCTATTATCTTTGTTCTATTTACCTATATGCTCTTTTATATCGTTACAAAAATAACCAACTATGCCAAAGGCGATAACTGGGCTATTGCGTATCCAATTCTCTATTTTACAATTATCTTAGAGTTTCTATTTTTGGCATCCTATATAAATTTTACCGTTATGTACTTCTATCAATTCAATGTTTATGAAAAAGGGAGTCTCTTTACCGAAATTGTTGTCTTTGGGATGATGACCGTTTTTGTTATGGTTGTCTACCTTTTGTACCAAGCCAAAGATACACTAAAAGCCTCAAAAATAGCAATGGGTATCTATTTTGTTATACTTCTGCTTTTTGTATTTATCTTCAAAGACAATATCTACTCCTCAACCTATATAGCATCTATCCCAAAATCTACAGGGGTTTTTCTCGGTGAACAGCTTTTTATCTTTGCTCTCTTTATGCTTTTTGCAAATTTCCTAAAAAACGGAGAGGAGTATATCTTTATTGAGAGTTCACGAGAACATATCAACAACGACATCTACAAACATATTATATTTGCAAGTATCTTCCTACTTGTAACCATATTTGTACTCTCTGCTGTAGGACTAATAAAAGAGGGGCAAGGCATGGTTTTTATTGAGAGTACAAAACTCTTTATATTTCTCCTTGTCACACTACTATTTCACCACTCATTTGGTAAAAATAGAGCAGTATATCTCACCTCTCTATCGCTCTTTTTTATAGTTCTACTTGGTACTATCTTTGCCATCAAAGACAAAGGTTCAGTCCTACAGGTAGCTTTGGCTCTAACCATTATCTTTGTACTCTTCAAAGATAACTTTGCCATCAAAAAGAGATGGTTCTTCACAGCAATTGGAGTTGTGATTGTTCTCTTTGTCGCTTTCTATCACCTAGAACTCAAAGATAACATCCGATACTCCATGTGGACAGAGCCATTTTCTCAAAAAATAGAACCCTCTACACAATATTTTCTCTACAGATATGAACAGGTAGCCAGAGGTATATTTCTAATCAAAAACAGTAGCTTCCTACCATCTGATTTTATCAATAATAGCTTCCTACCCCTCCCTGCCATCCATACCGATTTTATATTTGCCTTTTTCAGCAATGTCTTTGGTGGGATAGGTGTCTTGACCCTACTTTTTGCACTAATGCTACTATCCCTATCATTTAAAAAAGCGATGGAACTATACAGTGGAGAAAACGAAATCTTTAAATTCCTATATGGAATCAATAGCGTATTTATAGCCTATATGCTCTCCTACTATATTATCAATATGGCTTCTGTGTTGCAGATTATCCCCCTAACAGATGTACCACTGCCATTTTTGACCTATGCTAAAGGGATTTTGGTTCTGTTTTTGATGTTGTATCTGTTTGTGGTTGTTTTTAATGTTAAATATTTGAGGCATTTTTATAGGGGGTAGGGGGTTTGGTTTGGGTTTTTTTTGATTGTTTGTATTAGGTTTTGCCTCATTCCAATTTTTTTGTATTTTTTAAAGATTAGGGCATTTAGAATTTATTTTATCGTGATATACTTTGATAATAGTTTTTGAGAAAAAAAGGATTAGCATGTTTTTAAAAAAAATACATATATATAATTATAAACTTTTTCATGATATCGAAATGAATTTTGAAAAAAGTGATGATATTCCAAATGTTTTTTCTATTGCTAGTGTTAATGGTGGAGGGAAAAGTACACTTTTACAATTTATTTTTATTATGTTAAATTGTTTTATGGATGAATCTAAAAAAGTTTACATTAAAAATTTATTAAAAGACATTAGTTTTGAAAACGATGGTAAAAATGAATTAATTAATTTTATTATTAGTCATAAAGATAAAAATTATAATTTCAATTTTTCTATAGTTCCTTCTAATTTTGAAGATAAAAATTTTGATTTATATGAAGACGAAAAAAGATTAAAAAATGAATTAGAATATTTAACTGGACAATTAATACCGTATAATAATCCTTATAATAAAATACAACAAAATAAAGAAGCTAATCATATTACAGAATTAAGAAAAAAACAAAAACTCGTAGAATCAGAGTTACATTTAACTAGAGATGCTTTGGAGAAATTACTATTAAATTTAGAAGAGAATAATTTATTATATATCACACATGTTAATACTAATAATATTCTTTTACTAAAAACTAAAATGGAAAATGAGTTATTAAAGAAATTAACAAAAAAAATATTTTTAGCATCACCTAGTTCACAAGTATTTCATTTCTTTAAAGATGAAGAGAAAAATTTAATTTTCAAATCTTCAAAAGAAAATGAACAAACTTTAGAACATAATCCATTATTTAAAGAAACTAACTCTTACTTTAATACTATTAAATATACTAAACAAAATATTCAAAATTTTTTCACTTATGATTTTTTCTCATCAGATATTATTTTAGGGGCATTTGAAAAAGCATTTGAAAAAGATAGAAAACTTAAGATTTCTGGTGGAGAATATGGAGATAATCTTGATAAATTAGGAAAAACACTTAAAGATTTTTTAGAAGATAAAGAAATTTCAGTTAATGAAGATTTAACTAAAGTAATTTATAGATTAATAGAAAGCAATGAAGATTCAACTAAAGTAAAAATAAAACAAGAGTTGTCAGCAACTGATTTAAGTCATGGAGAATTAAAAAAGCTTAGTATTTTTATCTGGTTAAACTATTTAGTTGAAGAGGATTCAATTGTCTTAATGGATGAAATAGATATTGCACTACATCCTAGTTGGCAATATGATTTAGTAGATAATTTAAAAAAATGGTCAACAAATACACAATTTTTTCTAGCTACCCATTCCCCCCAAATTTTAAGCTCTACATATTATAAAAATTTGATTTTACTAGATAAAAAGAATAATTCTGTTCATCAGCTTGATAAGCCCTTGGATAATAATGATATAAATAGTGTAATAGATTTAATTATGGGAGCAAATCATTTACCTAAAACACTAGATAAATTACATATAGGTTACAGAAAGTTAGTAAAAGAGGGAAAAGAGGGAACAGAAAAGGCAGAAGAACTAAAGGAGGAGATTTTAAAATGGGAGAGTATAAGTTCATCATTTTTTAGACGAATTGATTTTTTTAAGAAGATGAGAAAATGAGATATATCCAAAAATTAGATACTCCCAATTTTTTTACAGAAGATACCCAATTATTAACTGATTGGAAGAACTATAAAAAGAAAAAAAAACTCAAAGAATATATTTTAAAGAATGAACAAAATTATCTTTGTTGTTATTGTGAATCAAAAGTTACTATTTTAGGAGATAAAGAAAAAGATGGTTCTCATCTTGAACATATAAAACCCAAAAAATTTTATGCTGATTTAACATTTTATTACAATAACTTATTGGTCTCATGCCAAGGAACTTGTCATAACAGTGAAAATGATAAAACACGATATAGTTGTGGACATAAAAAAGATGATGAGTATATAGATAACAAATTTTTAAATCCAACAATAGTTGAAGATATAAGAGATTATTTTAAATATGAAACCATTGAAAATGAAAAGGTAAAAATTGTTCCAACAGCTAAAGATTCTAATAAAGCTGAATATATGATTAATCTTTTACATTTAAATGATGATACCTTATTATATGCAAGAGGTAAAGCTCTTAAAGATTTTGAAGAGTTTTGGTTAGAGATTGAAGTAGATGATATAAGAAGTATGTTGACAGAAGATTTGGAATTTATCTCCTTTTTGCGATATGAGTATAGTTTTTAATTATATAGTTCTATTTTTGATGTGGAGAGTGGAAGTTTAAATAAATGTAAGGAGAGACCGTCACTCTTTTATAGAGTCTGCAAGGTACACTTTGGTGGCACAACGGATTATTTCCACCCCTTTTGCTGTTTTCATTATAGTCTAAATTTTGTTAAATTGAGCTAAAAATTCATAGGGTGTTAAACACCTCACTTTTATTAAAATCTGATAAGATATATTTATGAATTTTATACTTAAACCTCTCTCTATTTTTGCACTTTTTTTCTCACTTGCTAACGCTTCATTTTCTGATACCTATCACTTAAATCAAGCCTATAAAAGCTACCAATCAGAGGAATATAATGCCACAGAGTCATATTTGAAACAGATAAAAAAACCCTCTCTACAGAGTAAAATAGCTTTAGCAAATACATATTATAAACTGGGGAAATACAAAAAAGCTATAGAGAGTTACCAATCTATCCAATCTACATCTATAGAGATAAAACAGCAACTCTACTACAATATCGCCAATGCTTATGTTAAACTATCTCTATATAAAAATGCAAAAATCTACTACGCCAAAGTATTGCAATTGGGCAGAGATAGAGATGCAGAGTATAATCTAAGGCTTATTGCCCTTTTGAGTGATAAAAAAGAGGCAGAGTTGGGTATTACTCACCCAAAGTCAGGAAACTCAGCTTCTAGTAAAAGTGAAAAAACGGATAGCAAAGAGACCAAAAGGGATGAAGATAAACCAAGCTCTGGAAGCAGTGGTGATGGCAAGAGTAGTCAAGAGAGAGAGCAAAAGAAAAACAGACTAAAGAGCAATCACAAAGAGGAGAAACACCCTCTAAGCTCTAAGGTTTATGAGTTGATTAATGAGGGGTATATTTATGAGAAACAGCCTTGGTAAAATAGTTATTTTTCTGCTAACTATCTCTATAGTTTACGCAGAAGATTTTACTTATAATCTTAAAGTAGACAACAAAACACCTTATCTCAAAGAGGGAGTTATCCTCACAGTAGAACTAAATCAGACCAATCCAGATATAGTTCTATTTTTTGACTTTGAGATAAAAAAGAGTGATAGATATAGTTTTACAAGATTAGATACTATAGAGACAGATACACACCATAATGCAAAAGTTAAGTATCTCTATCTACTCTATCCACTCAAAGATAAAGAGGTAGAGATAGAGTTTAACCTTATCAAAAAAATAACAACAGATGAGAATGTTGCATATAGTTTTTCAGGAGATAGAGATAATGTTAAAGGTATAGTTACTAAAGATACACCAATCACTCTGCCACCACTCCAATTAAATGTAAAAGCTCTACCAAAAGAGACTCTCTTGGTGGGAGATTTTACTCTAAACTATAGTATTAAAAAGCACAAAGCAAAAGCTTATGAGCCTCTGCCTTTTCAAGTAACCATAGAGGGTAAGGGTTATCCTCCACTACTAGACTCTATATTACCAAAAGATGGAAATTTTACAAGGTTTGAGGATAAAGCTATAGTAAAATCTAAAGGCACTAAAAATAACATAACTTATCCAATGGCACTTTCACACGCCCAGAGCTTTACTCTACCTCCTATTGTTCTTAAAGCATTTAACCCCAAAACGGAAAAATCTTATGAGCTAAAGATTCCCAAGCAGAAGTTTGAGATTAAAGAGGTAGCTACTCAAGATTTGATTGATAAAAGTGATTCACCTGCTCTTTTAGAACAAGATTGGTCTTGGTTGAGAACGCTACTAAGTTATATTGTAGTCTTTATAGCTGGGTATTTTACAGCTTTTAGTATAAAATGGAGAAAAAAAGATACTATAAAAAAGAGTAACCCTTTGAGAGTCAAAATAGAGAGTTGCAAAGATGAAAAAGCACTCCTTCAACTTCTTATGGCTACAGATAGTAAGCGTTTTATCTCAACTATTGAAATTTTGGAGAGAGCATTATATCAAGGTGCAAAGATTGACTTCAAAAAGATAAAGCGTGAAATTAAAATATAAAATCTATAAAGGATAAAAATGGAAAACAGAGACCTATTTGCTCATAAATCAAAAGAGTGGGATATGAATAGCAGACGAGTACAAGGGGCAAAAGCGATTGCCAACTCTATACTAAAAAATATTGAGTTAACTAAAGATATGCATATTATGGATTTTGGAGCAGGTACAGGGCTACTTAGTTACTGCCTCTCACATACTGTAGGCAGAGTTACAGCCATAGATAACTCTCCATCTATGTTGGAAGTTTTTCATAAAAAAGCTTCACTCTTTAACTGCCCTACAGAGGTGATAGAGTTGGATTTGAGCCAAGAGATTCCCAACACTCTACTATTTGATGGTATCGTCTCCTCTATGACTATTCATCATATCAGAGATATAGAGGATATGTTGACTAAGATGTATAATATGTTATCAGATGATGGATTTATAGCTTTGGCTGATTTGGATATTGAGGATGGAACATTTCATAGTGATAATGAGGGAGTATTTCATTTTGGATTTGATAGAGATGAGCTTGTAGAGATAGCTAAAAGAGTTGGATTTAGAGATGTGGAGATTGAGACAGCTAATGTGATTGAGAAGCCTCATAGGAGTTTTGAGGTATTTTTAATGAGTGCAAAGAGATAAAAATGAACCAAAAAATAAAAACCCTAAAAACTGAACTACACAAAACAATAATAGGACAAGAGGAGATGATAGAGGGTCTAATCATAGGACTTCTTTGCGACGGTCATATTTTAGTAGAAGGAGTCCCTGGACTAGCTAAAACTTCAACTATCAATGCTCTATCAAAAGCGATAAACCTAGAGTCAAAACGGATACAGTTCACCCCTGATTTATTGCCATCTGATATTATCGGAGCTCAAATCTATAACCCCCAAGACCATAGCTTTAGTATCAAAAAAGGTGCGTTGTTTACCAATCTACTTTTAGCAGATGAGATAAACAGAGCTCCTGCCAAAGTACAATCGGCTCTACTTGAAGTGATGCAGGAGAGACAGATAACCATCGCAGAGGAGACATTTAGACTAGAACGACCATTTTTGGTAATGGCTACTCAAAACCCTATAGAACAAGAGGGAGTTTACGCACTGCCTGAGGCTCAACTAGATAGATTTATGATGAAGATTGTTGTAGAGCATAATAGTGAAGATGAGGAGTTGGAGATTATGCGTAAGGCTTCAACTAAAAGCTTTGGTGTGGTTGAGGCTGTCTTTACAGTAGATGAGCTATTTAAGCTACAAAATAAGGTAGAGAAAATTCATATAGATGAAGCATTAGAGAGGTATATGGTGCAACTCATTACAGCTAC
>FPHE01000014.1_pt1 | contig 55565 bp, 51 predicted proteins | sample 1057201 | NCBI WGS metagenome assembly FPHE01 (sample SAMEA4473311, study PRJEB15554) | hydrothermal vent metagenome | biome: marine basaltic hydrothermal vent biome; feature: marine hydrothermal vent; material: water | place: Pacific Ocean | collected 2011-06-14/2011-07-23 | depth 1155 m
CAATTTCAAAAATAATATAGCCAAAAGAGTCTAATTATCTTGGGTTATTTAAAGTGGAGATTCAACGGTAGGGGTGAATGGTCCTTATTATTAATAATTCATGACATGGTATTTGTTTTGAAGGAGGTACAAATATAAAATAAAAGGCTTAGAGTTATATGAAGAAAATAGAAAATACTGTATGTTTGTGACTTGACCCCTCTTCTTGTGTTTGTGACTTGACCCCTCTTCTTGTCTTCTTGTAAGTCACTTAATCATATTTCATTAAATTTCTATCTTCTAGTTTTTAGTGTTTTTATACGATAATATCGTATAAAAAATACTTATTTTGGAGGATATGGAGCTTTAGTTTTCTCTTATTTCCATCTCCAAAAATATATTTTCCTCAAAAAAGCTTAAATAATCCTCTACTCTTTCACAACTATTAGCCTCCATTTGTCTATGAATATATCGTTCATAAGAAAAATCTAACTCTTTAGGAGTTAAGAGCAGTTGTGTTGCAAAATCATTTTGAAAACTAATAATCGCTTCTTTCATTGCATAATGCAAAGATTTGTCTTCTGTTAAAACAATATCCCAACGCCTTGTAATATTTAAAGCGTTAACAATATTCTCAGAATTATAAACATAACCTGTAGTCTCCAAAAATTTAAACTCCAAATCCAATAACATCTGCTTCAAGTTAATAGGTTTTAAAATTTTAAACAAAAAATAAATATCAAACAAATCTTTAATGGTATCGGTTCTATCACATAAGGCTTTTAGTTTGTAGAGTAGTAGGTTATAAGCATTTTCAATACGAGGAAAATCATCATGAACCATAAAGTCTAAATCTCCAAATCTATCAGTCGTAAAGTTCAAAAGCTCTATTTTAACAATCTCGCTAGTTCCCTCAACACCACAAAAAATACGATGTGTTCCATCTTCTGTTCGTTTATGTCGTATATCATGTAATCGGCTGTTTTGAGTCAAAGTTTTAATAACAGTTCGAGCCAGTTTTGAACTCTCTTTACTACTCATCTCATAAGCCACAAAAAAATCCAAATCTTCTGACTCACGATACTTTTTATCTAAAAGATAACACTGAACAGCCGTACCACCTGCTAAAAATATCTCATCTATTCCTTGTAAAGTTTTCAGTATAACTTTTTGGTTTACATAAACCTCATCCCAATTACGCAACTTTTACTCCTCCATTTCGATACATCTTCACAACATTTCTCCAAAATAGAGCCGTCTCTTCTTTAAAAAGTTCATCTATAGTTGGTAAAAGTTTCTCTATCGCTTTTATAGGTAAAATCTTCAAAATATCCCCATAGAAAACATTCTCAAAAAATGGCTTTACAAAGTTATGGTTTCCTCTTCGTACCTCTTTAAGTATATAGCTAACTTCATAGTTTTTACCCCAAAAAGCAACTTGTATCTCTTTTTTTAGTACTTCTGTTAATTTTATAGGTGTTTGTTTTAATTTAATCTGATGTCGTCTAGGGTTTTCTGTAAAAGCTATCTTTTTTAGAAGTACAAAAGCAAAGTTAGGAACAGAGCCATTTCGTTTCCAACCTGCTACCGTGTCATAGGGTATATTACTCTTTTGGGCAAACTCTTTTTTTGTGATGTTGTGGTATTTTAGGGCTTGGTCGAAAATGGTTGCTTTGTTCATTTTTTGCTCTTTTATTGTTGTATTAACAATATTATAACATTATTAAGTTATGAAAGCAAAATATATAATAATCCTATACAACCACTACCTACAATACCTATCATAACTTTATAGATACTATTTTCTGAAATATTAATATTATTTTTCCACCTAACACCCCTGCCGTTGAATCTCCACTTTTTTATGATACAATTTCAAAAATAATATAGCCAAAAGAGTCTAATTATCTTGGGTTATTTAAAGTGGAGATTCAACGGCAGAGGTATATTTTAGAAAAAATATCTGCTGGGATTATAAATTTAAGATTATTTTAATTTTATGGTTGAGGAGTTATATCTTTTTAATTTAGGGGGTGCAAATATAAAATAAAAGACTTAGAGATATATGAAGAAAATAGAAAATACTGTATATTTGTGACTCGACCCCTCTTTACTCGACCCCTCTTTACTGTTAGACTTTTGTCGCCTTAAATCTCAATCTTACATGATTAATTACCCAACCATTTTCTTCAGTATAAATCATTGGTTTTAATATTCTGCTAACTTCTTGTTTAAAATTTAATTGCTGTTCATTTGTTAAATGAGAAATAATCCCATTAGCAAACATATCTAGCCAATTTGAAATATCATCTATTTTTGTTGCTCTTGATATCAATTCAATATATTTAACTTTAAACCCATTTTTTTCTAAAATTTGCTTATAATCTGTATCTTTTGGAAAATACCAAGGATTATTAAACTTACCATATTCTTTGTTATCTTCAAATACTTTTTGCATTGCATAAAGTGGTTGTTGTATATCTCCATATCCTCCGAATTCAGCAACAAATCTTCCATTATTTTTTAATGAATTATGAACTTTTTTTATAGCCATTTGGCTATCTTTTACCCAATGTAAAACTAGATTTGAAAATACTGCATCAAATTCATTTTTGAAATTTAGCTCAGTAGCATCCATTAAATAGGCTTCAATACCTCTTTTTTTTGTTTTTTTAACCATGTTTTGACTTAAATCAACTGCAATAACTTTTGCATTTGATTTTTCTATTTTAATTGCAAGTGTACCATCTCCACAACCTAAATCTAATATCTTTTCATCTTCTTGTGGATTTAATAATTCAATAACAGGCTGTGCTAATACAAAATTTGTATGCTTATTGTATTTATCTGCATTCCATTGATTTGTGTTACTCAATTATGTCCCTTTGTAGTCTAACTATTTATTCAAGGAACATTATATCACCAATAAACTAAACATTACTAAATAACAGACATTTAAAGTGTCTGTTATTTTGCAAAAAATATAACAAATTGACATATTTTTAACATTATTAAATATTTTATGTTAAAATACTTAAATAACAAATGTCCTTTTTTAGGATATATATTCAATAACAGGACATTTCGTTCTGTTATTTGTTAAAAATCCCATTAAAAGGACAAAATGTCCCTTAAAGATTTTAGGGTCTGATGATGAAAACAAACTTTTAAGATAAAAATTTCATTAACAATATAACTATTTTACAATAAAATATCTAAAATATAATAGTTTTACTAAAATCATAACTATTTTTCTAAGGAATACACATTATGAAACTAAAAGCAGTCGGTTATGAAGCTTTGATAAAACAATTCCATATTGATACTATACCCAATTGGCATTGCTCTTTTGTTGCACTAGATAGTCACACTCATAAGGTTGAACAAAAGGGTAATATAATTCATGAGATTTATCCAAAAAAGTACATGATAGATGAGACAATAATGAATCATTTAGAGTTTGCTTTAAAGTATGATGGGGTTAATTTAACTCTTTTGATACAGATTTTTGAACAGATAAAACCAAGAGAATTAATTGAGTATATTATCTCAAAGCCTACAGGTAAATATGTTAGGCGACTGTGGTTTTTTTATGAATTTTTGATGAATAGAGAGCTTCCTATAGAGGATTTGAAGCAGGGAAACTATATTGATTTATTGGAAGAAGAGCGATACTATACTGCTCCTAACCCCAAAAGTATAAAACGACAACGAGTTAGAGATAATCTTTTGGGTGTTAGAAACTTTTGCCCCATGGTGAGAAAAACAGATAGACTTAAAAAATATGAGGAGTTAAATCTTTCCCAAAAATCAAAAGATATTTTGACAAAATATCCTGATAGACTCTTAAAGAGAGCATTGAGTTATCTCTATACAAAAGAGACCAAATCATCATTTGAAATTGAACAGGTTAAACCCTCTAGTTCTAGGATAGAAAAATTTATAGTACTTCTCAAAGAGGCTCAAAAGGATGATTTTTGTACTAAAGAGAAGCTGTTATTTCTTCAAAATCGTATTGTTGATAGTCGTTTTAGAGATACCGATTATCGTACTACTCAAAACTATGTGGGAGAGAGCATCAGTTATACAGAGGAGAAGATACACTATATCTCTCCTAAACCTGATGTATTGGATGAATTGATGGATGGATTAATAACTGCACATCAAAAGATAAAAAATAACCCTAGTTTAGCTGTAGTTCATGCAACTGTTATTGCTTATGGATTTGTCTATCTACACCCTTTTGAAGATGGAAATGGTCGTATTCATCGTTTTTTGCTTCATAATATTTTAGCTAATGAGGGCTTTACACCTAAAAATATGATATTTCCTCTCTCTGCTGTTATGCTCAAAAATCCTAATGAGTATGAAATTTCATTGGAGTATTTCTCTTCAAAACTTCTCTCTTTGATTGACTATAACTTGGATAGTGAGGGGAGAATGGAAGTTTTAAATAATACAACGCTTTGGTATCGTACCATAGATATGACCCAACAGGTAGAAGCACTTTATGGTTTTATTGAAAAGACCATAGAGGAGGAGTTATATCATGAATTGGAGTTTATAGTTCGTTATGATAACTCCAAAAGAGCCATTCAAGCTATTGTTGATATGCCTGATAGAGCCATAGACCTTTTTATCCGTTTTGTAATGCAAAATGGAGGAACACTTTCTGCAAATAAACGCAAAAAGTATTTTGAATTTTTGAGTGATGAGGAGATTGGATTGATGGAAGAAAGTGTCTATTATATCAATTAGAGAAGTTGGGTATAAAATGGTTTAATTCGTATTAAATCCATGTAAATTTCGTAATATACTTCCAAAAATTTCGTAATTATGGTACGATAATATCGTAAAGGATAATTTATGATAGAGAGAAAACTTCTACCCATTATATTAGAAATGTTATCAGTCTTTAGAATAGTAGCTATTAATGGTCCTAGACAATCAGGAAAAACTACTTTACAAAAACTGATAGCCAAAGAGAAAAATATAAGATACTTTTAATAATGGCAAGTTTTAATCTGTTTCCTCTCTCTTATGCTGAAATAAATGGTCGAAATATTAATATTGTTGATAAACTTTTTTCTGATACTTTTAACTTTTTTGATTTAAAAGATATACCCAATGAAGCATTTATAAATGCTGTTCTTCGTGGTGGCTATCCTGAAGTGTATCAACTCCCTTTTAAATCAAGAAAAGCATGGTTTGAGTTCTATATTAAAGCTAGAATCACAAAAGATATAGCAACCATTGAAAATCTTGACCTTGGCAAAGTAGCCTCTATAAATAAACTACTTAGAGTTTTATCGGCACAGATAGGTTCAATCGTAAACTATAAAAATATCTCTAATATTATTGGTTTAGCCGATAAAACTGTTGCTAAATATATACAACTTTTAGAAGCCTTATATATCGTAAAATTAGTTCCAGCGTATGCCAATAATCAATTAAAAAGAGTGGTAAAAAGTCCAAAAGTTCAATTTATAGATACAGGTTTAGCTAGTATGCTTCTTAATGTAGATGTAGAGGGAGCCATGACCAAACAGGGAGAGTTTTATGGTAATCTTGTGGAGAGTTTTGTTTATAGTGAACTAATTAAACATCAATCTTATGCTGATGTTACTATGAATATTTATCATTATCGAGATAGAGATAAAAGAGAGGTAGATTTTGTTTTAGAATCAAGTGATGGTTCTATAGTTGCATTAGAGATAAAATCGGGTTCAAATATTAAAAAAGAGCATTTTAAAGGTTTAGTTGTTTTGGCTAAAACCCTTAAAAACAAACCCTTTAGAGGTATTATCTTTTATGGTGGAGATAATGTTTTACCCTATAAAATAGATAAATTCCAATTTTGGGCTATACCTTTGAAAGTTTTGATTTAGTTTTGTAAAAAAACTCTAATTAATATCTCATAATCTCAAACATAAGGAATCGACATAAGAGGTCGGGTTACAAATACAAAATAAAAAATACTGCATCCATTCTATTTAAATATTTGGAGAGTGTTAGCCAAGAAGCACCCACAGCAGAGCTAAGTTTTGAGACATTTAGCTCATAGGGTTAAGTAACTGTCACCAAAAATCTTATTTTTTCTAAAAAAATCTAATGTTTTAAATTTGATTTTTGTTTAAATCTATATAGCATCAATCTCACGCCAAAATCCATTAAAGAAAGAATCTTTAGTACTCTTTTTTTGCATTTTGTATCTTTTATTAACGCTAGAACATATACTATTTTCTATAAAGAAAAGAGTCTCTTTGAGCATAGATTCATCTCTATCTCCAAAAGAGTGAAAAATATCATCAGATACACTACATGTAGGAGTTATACCATCAAAATAGTCACCATAACCATCTGCATTGAGTAGTTTAAACTCTATAGGTGAGAGATGCTTCCCACAAAAATCTTTACCTCTCATACCAATAGGTTTACCACAAGTGGTAGAACCAATCAGATGGACATCCATATATGGTCTCAATCCATTAATAATCATCTCACTTGCAGAGCAGGTCTTATCTGTGGAGATAATAAATACTCTATCTAAATTTAGTCTATTTTTCTCTTTTGTAAAATTAATAGTACTATTTAGCTTTGTGTATTTATCATTAAATTCAAGTCTCTCAAAAAGAGACTCATCTCTATCCTCACCTATTAGACTAGCAAGATAGTTAGCAACAGAAATTCTACCACCTCCGTTATATCGCATATCTATAATAAGCTCATCTATGCCATCTTTTTTGAATTTCTCAAAAACTATCTTTAATTCACTGCGTGTCGGTTCTATAAATCTATTTAGCACAAAATACCCTACCCTCTTACCATCTATATCTATAATCTTGTCACCAAATATAGAGTAGGTCTTAATAATCTCTTTTTCTATAGTAACAACTTTCTCAACACCACTATTTACGATTTTAAACACTCCTGTAGTGCCAACTCCACCATTAGACAAGAGATTTTCACTCTCTATCTCACTAATAGTTTTTTTATTGATTTCTAAAATCTCCGTTCCTCTTCTAAATCCTACCCTATAAGCAGGTGAATTTCTATATACAAACTTAACAAAAAGCCTATCATCATACTGCTCAAATGAGAAACCAAATCCACCATAGATACCTCTCTCATAGTAGTCATTATACTTGGTAGTTGTCGTTATATAACTCCACCTATCATACTCTCTATATTTTAAATCCTCTAATAGGCTCTCTGTACTATTATATTCACTATAATCTACATCAGGCACATACTCATACCACAGATAGTTATTTTTCATAGTGCTATAGAGTATTCTGTTTTGCTCTTTTTGTGAACAGTCAGATTGAGTTATACTACTGCTCTTTTTGTCTCCATCAGAATATATATAGGTAGAAAAAATATCATTTTCATCTAAACTAGATGTGTCATCAGATGATGTTAAAGAGTCACTACCACAACCTATAAATATAATAGATAGAGCTATATAATATACTATTTTTATAAACATTATTCTATCCTTTTTGGAGTATATCATATCATAAAGTATCAAAAAGCAATAGAAAAAAATATAATTACACAAATATATACAGGGGATAATAAGATAGAAAAGTTAAGAACGAAGGGTTTTAAAAAAATTTTGACTATTTTTTACACTTTAAACCTTAATATAATATTAAACCATGTCATAACTATCACGAGGTATTATATCTTTTTATAATTTTAGTTCACACTATTTTGTTCTCTATCACACAAAAAATGTATTATCTCTTTACCTTGACCTCTAGCATACTTCACTATATCCCCAGTCCCTCCAGATTTATGGTTAAAACTCCCATCCCAAAGAGCCAAAAGAACATCCGACTCATCAGCGATATATACCCCCACACTTTTATAGTTACAACCTTGACTGTTCTCAACTTCAATTATATCATACGCTATTTTTAAATAGTCCAAAAACTCTTTTTGTGAACTTTTGTCAAAATCCTCTATATATCGCTCTTGGTCAAATGGCATTGGTACAATCAACTTTAGGTTTTTATGCTTTTTTGCTAAATCCAAAAATATATCGGCTACAAACCTATCTGCCCCATCTGCTAGTGGAGAGAGAAGTGTTATCCTACTCTCTTGGTTTTGACTCAATATCTCGGATAGATACTCTCTCACATCTCTTTTTAACTCTTTAGTCTGAACTATATCTCGGTGACCTGTTATACCTATCTTAATATCTCTTTTCATCTTAATACTCCTTCATTATATTTTGATAATCTAATTTTAGCAGGTTTGATTTGGACTTTTTGGATTTTGACTTTTTGCATATTTTAATATTTTCGAATTTTATCTTACTAAAAATAATCTTAAAAGTGAACTTTTATCTTCATTTTCTAAAAATGCTTAACCTCACCTCTTGACAAACTAATCCATTTTATACTATACTTTGCAAAACAAAGTACTTTGAAAAGGAAAACAATGAGTGAAAAAGAGGAAGTCTTACGACAAATCAGTGAGATAAAGAGCCATCTAATAGATAAACAGAGCTTTTTCCCATATAACTACAATGCTTGTTATATTTGGAGCATTATCGCTTTAATTTTAACTCTAACCATGCCATTGGTTTATGGATATGGTGTTTTAGTAGGAACAGTTACTGTCTCTGTATTGATGAGTTTTGGATTTATTGTTGAGGGGATGATGACCAAAAAGGTCAATGAGAGTTATGATATAGATGACTGTACGGCAAAACAGGAGTTTATCACCAAAAGTTTTATGATGATTTCATTTTTTCTTATTGCATTAAGTGCTACTCTTGCTATATATCAACTCTATACTCTTATCTATCTAAGTTGGTTGGCTCTTATCTCATTTGGATATTTTTTGGTAGGGTTTGTGGTAAATGTCAAAAACTTTAAAATCATGGCACAGTTCAATGTCTATCTCTCTATCCTACTATTAGCCTTTGCTTTTTTTACCAATCAGCTAGAGGGGAGTGAATCACTGCTTTTTAGGGTGGTACAGATAGCTCTTATATTTGGATTGACTATCTTTCCTGCTATTATTGCATGGCAGAGAAAGCAAGAGGAAGCGTGTAGTGTTTGACCCTCTTTTACATCAACCCATTCGGTCAAAACTGGTATCACTGTTGATTAGCAATGAGGAGTTGCCATTTAAAGCTCTAAAGGAGTCTTTGGGGGTCACTGATGGAAATCTCTCCAGCCATCTTAGCAAATTGGAAAAAGAGGAGTTCGTTTTGATAGAGAAGACATTTGAGGGGAAGAGACCAAAAACAGTGGTGCATATCACCCCAAAAGGCAGAGAGGCATTTGCTCAATATATTGAAGCACTCAAAAAGTTTATAGAGGAGAATTAGGATGAAAAAGATACTATTAACAACTATACTCACAGCTACAAGCCTAATGGCTATAAGTAACCTAGAGTTAGCAAAAAAAGCAGATGGGGTAATGGATGGGTTTGAGAGTTCTATAGCTCAAACAGAGATGACACTTATCAATGCTAGTGGTCAAAAGAGTGTGAGAGAGTTGGAGATGAAGACCCTAGAGGGAGAGAGTGCAGACAAAACTATCTCTACTTTTCTCTCTCCTGCTGATGTTAAAGGGACAAAGACTTTGACACATGAGCATATAGATAGAGATGATGACCAGTGGTTGTATCTTCCTGCTCTAAAGAGAGTCAAAAGAATTGCATCACGAAATAAATCAGGTTCATTTATGGGGAGTGAGTTTAGTTATGAGGATATAGGAAATCAGAACTATCAGAAGTTTACCTATGAGGGTGAAGCCAAAGAGGTTGAGCTAGATGGAGTTAAATGTTATAAAGGAGCTAGAGTTCCAAAAGATAAGAACTCAGGATATACCAAGCAGATTACATGGATAGACAAAGAGAATCTATTGATTCAGAAGATTGAGTATTATGACCGTAAACAGGAGTTGCTAAAAACAGCAATATTTTCGGACTATAAACAGATAGATGGTATATGGCGTATGGGCAAAATAGAGATGAAAAATCACCAAAATGACAAATCCACCATCCTAATTTGGAAAGAGGATAAAATCAAAGCAGGATTAACAGCTAAAGAGTTTAACAAACGGGTACTGAAACAGTAATGAGAAAATATATTATTTTATTGTGTTCGGTGTTACCGAATCTATATGGATTTGAATACAAAGGAAATATAGGCATAGAGTCCTCCTATATAGAGCATGATATAGAAAACAAGAGAGACAATCAAAATGCTTTGCGTCTTGATGCAGAGATTCAACAGAGTTTTGCACAAGGAAAAATGGTCATTAATCTTAAAGTTGTCCGTGACCTAAACGATAAAGAGCGAAGATATTTTGATTTTAATGACTTCTACTACAAACACAATTTTGAAAATGGAGATTTGCTAATAGGTCGAAACACTAGATTTTGGGGAGCGATGGAGTTTTATAACCACACAGATGTCTTTAATACCAAAGATTGGCTAGATAACCCATTTGATTATGATAGTAAGATAGGCTCAAAAAATATAGCCTATACACACTACTTTGATAACTCTGAACTCTCTGTAATTGCCAAATTACATGAGGAGACACAAAGTGTTCAAGAGAATAAATCGGTCAATAGATTTCTACCAGCTATCTATAATGATAAACTAATCACCCAAAAAGATAGAAATCGACCAACTATTTATCTCAAATATAGTGCATCAGCAGAAGAGAGACAACTTGACTACTCATTTATTTATCAAAATGGATATGATGAACAACGCTACCTAACCCAAGTAGGAACAGAGTTACGACAACACGCCTATATAGTCAATAAATTAATGGGCTATGCCACACTAGTATCAGGTGAGACTATCTACAAAACAGAAGTTGCTTATACCAAAAGTGATGATGATTTGGTCTCTGATTATGGACAAGTTAGTTTGGGATTAGAACATACACTCTATGGTATTTGGGACAAAAGAGATTTGGGGCTTTTGGCTGAATATTATCGTTATGTGTCTGCTGATAATAAGAAGCTAGGAGCTAAGGAGTTTGGAAATCTTTTTGATGATGATATTACGCTTGGGTTTAGACTCTCCATGAATGATAGCTCTAGTTCAGAGATATTAGGAGGGTTGGCGATAGATAGGGATAACAAAGAAAAGATACTCTTTGTGGAGTATGATACACGGCTGTTTGAGAAGTATAAACTTGGGTTAACTTATCAACACCTTGCACCTAAAGAGGATTCATCATTTGAGGAGTTAGATAGAGTGATGGTTGAGTTTGGGTACTATTTTTAAAGGGATAAAATGAAAAAATATATAAATTTTCTACAAAAGTTCAGATGGCTTATTGCTATAGGATTGCCTATAGTGGTTTTGCTACTAGCATCAAACTTAAAACATCTACAGATGGATGGAAGTTACCGTATATGGTTTGGTGAGGGTTCTAAGATTTTAACAGAGTATGATGATTTTAGAAGCACCTTTGGTAATGATGATGCTCTTGTTATTACTATCAAAGATGAGAATGGAATCTTTAATAAAAAGGCTCTACAAAGTATAGACAATATCACCCAAGCACTCTGGAGAACAAAATATATAGCTAGAGTTGACTCTATAACCAACTACCAATATATCCACTCAAATCCCAATGAGCCTGATGATGTTATTGTAGAGGATTTTATACAAGATATTGACAAAGCTACTCCAGAGTATTTTGCAAATCGTAAAGAGATAGCAACCAATGACCCACTTATTGTTGATGGATTTATCTCTGCTGATGGGACAACAACTATGATTTCGGCTCGTCTTACACCAAAGGTCAATGATGATAGTGACAAGAGCATGGAGATTATGGAGCTTGTTGATAAGATTTTGGCTCCAGAGAGAGAACGAACAGGTTATAAGTATTGGCTCAATGGTGGGCCTCCACTTAATCATGCTTTTATTACCATGGGTGAGGGTGATGCTACCACATTTACACCTCTGATTATTATCCTCTCTATGGTGCTGTTGCTGTTGCTATTTCGTCGTGTTAGTGGGTCATTGATTCCAATTGGTGTGGTTATATTTACCTTTTTGACGGTATTAGCTGTTCAGGTACTTTTGGGATATAAACTCAATAACTTTACTGCCAATCTACCTGTGTTTATTATCGCAATTGGAATTGCAGATGCTGTTCATATCTATAGCGTTTGGATTTCAAATAGAAAAGAGGGGATGGGGAACTATGATGCTGTTTTAAATAGTATGCAGAAAAACTTTTTGCCAATCTTTTTGACCTCTTTGACTACGGCAATAGGGTTTGCTACTTTGACTATCTCAAAAGTTGTTCCTGTATTTACTTTGGGTATTGCTACTGCTAGTGGGGCTATTTTGGCATTTATTATCTCTGTTGTTTGGATGCCATCTATACTTTTGATTTTGAAAAAAAAGGTCAAAAGAGAGGTAGTAAAAGCTACTGTAGAGAATAAATCTATCAAGTATGGGGCATTTATTATCAGAAACAGCAAAAAAATTATAGCCATTAGCTCTATTGCTATTGTTCTTTTGTCTATTGGACTCTTTCAGGTCAAAGTCGATAGCAACACCATAAGATATTTTGACAAGAGTGTGGAGTTTAGAAAATCTACAGAGTTTATGATGGAGAATCTTACAGGTCCTATGACTTACGAGATTGTGGTCGATAGCAAAAGCAAAGATGGAATCAAAGAGCCAAAGTTTATGAGAACCGTTGAGCAGTTTTATCAGGATTTTCAGGCAAAATATTCAGAGGCAAGACATATTAGCTCTCTAGTAGATACTGTAAAACGGTTTAATAAAGTGTTGAATGGTAGCGAGACCATACCTGAAAGCAGAAACCTCATCGCCCAATATCTACTTCTATATTCACTCTCTTTGCCACAAGGGATGGAGATAAATGACAAAATGGATATTCATGAGCAGAAACTTCGAGTCACTGCACAAATGGATATTGTGGATACCTCCAAAGATTTGGAGATGTTGGCATATATAGAAGATTGGTGGGATAAAACAGAGTATAGTGCATCTATCCAAGGTCAAACAAAGATGTTTGCACATATGCAAAAAGATGTGACCGATACGCTTATCTACTCTCTCTCATTGGCTATTGTTTTGGTATCTGTGGTGATGTTGCTGATATTTAGACGCGTTAAACTTCTTTGGGTATTTATCTTGCCAAATATTTTGCCTGTTCTTTTGGTGGTTGGTCTTATGGGGTGGTTAGGTATAGATATTGATATAGGTGTTGCTATATCAGGAGCTATTATTATTGGTGTGGCTGTTGATGACACCATTCACTTTTTGGTTAAATATTTTGATGCTAGAGAGCGAGGGCTAACGCTAGAGGATTCATTTGATGAGGTGATACGGTATGCAGGTAGGGCTATTATATTTACTACTATTATACTCTCTATGGCATTCTCTATTTTTGCCTTTTCTCATTTTGTTCCCAATCAGAACTTTGGGATTGTGACGGCGTTTGCTTTGGTTGTTGCGTTAGTGATTGACCTACTTCTTCTTCCTGCTATTTTGAGCATAGTTGATAGGAGGAATACGGCTTAAAAATTTCTTAATTAACCTGAATTAAACAGGAATTATACTAAAATTTCCAAATTCGTTTATAGACTATGGAGAAAAACATGAAAATATTATTAGTAAACAATAATCCAGTTGTATCAAGATTAACAGCATTAAGTGCTAGAAAAGAGAGTGTAAAGGTAGATGAGATAAAAGATATATCTGAGCTAAAAAATAGTGATTATGATATAGTTTTTGTCGATTTAGAATCATATAGTGATACATTATCTAAAGCTTTAAGTAACTCAAATATTCAAAAAAGAGTACTTTTCCATACGCAAAATGAGAGAGATAATCCAAAGATATTTAATTTAAGTATAATAAAACCTTTTTTACCTTCTGAGGTATCAACCATTCTGCGTGATACTAAGATGGAAATAGATGAAAAAGCTAATCAAATGGAGGAAGAAGAAGAGTACCTAAATATTGATGAGTTAGTTGCAGAGAAAAAAGATGATTTAGCTCCTATGACGATTATCGAAGAAGAGATTATAAAAAATGAAGAAGAGAATCTTTTAGCAGAATTAAATCAATCAAAAGATAAAATCAATAAAATAACCAAGAGTCCTGATTTAGAGATAAAAGAGCCTGTACTGTTAGTTACAGAAGAAAAGAAAGATGTAAATAAGCTTTTTGAGCCAGATAATGATGATAAAAAGAGTACCCCTAATACTAATGAACTTTTTGAATTAGATAAAAGTAATGATTTAAAAGACGAGCTTCTTGATTTTGATTTAGAGAGTAAAGATGAGGTTAGCTTTGATATTCCTCCAAAAGATGAAAAGATTGATGAAGAAATCACATTAGAAGATATTACAATACCAATAGCTCCTAAAAAAGATGATAATACAAAAGTTGTAGAGAACCTTTCTGATAATGAAGAGATTATACTAGAAAATATCACAACACCAACAACTCCTCAAAAAGATGACAGTACAAAAATTTTAGACCAAGATGAAATCTCAAATATAAAGAATCTTCTCAACAATGATGATAAAGAGAGTGATGAAGAGATTACACTAGAAAGTATTATGACGACAACAGCTCCTCTAGTGGAGACTCCAAAAAAAGTCAAAAAGAAAAAGAAGAAAAAATATAAAATGGTTAAAAAGAGTGAAGATAGTGAGAAACTAAGTTCAGAGCTTATCACAGAAACACTAAGTGCAATGCCAATAGATGATTTAAGAAGACTTCTTCTAGGAACAAAAATTCATATTACTATAGAATTTCCAAACGAGATGTAATGAACGGAGCTATTTTAGTTCTATCAGGTCCTAGTGGGGCAGGGAAAAGTACCATTATTCACCACGCTAGTAAAGATATTGGAGAGTATTACTTCTCTATCTCTACTACCACAAGAGAGCCAAGAGAGGGTGAAATTGATGGAGTTGACTATTATTTTGTCTCACGCATAGAGTTTGAAAAGGGGATAGAGTCTGGTGATTTTTTGGAGTATGCAACTGTGCATGGAAACTACTATGGAACTTCTCTAAAACCTGTGCAGAAAGCTCTAGCTGATAATAAATTAGTAATATTTGATATTGATGTCCAAGGACACCGTCTAGTTAGAGCAGAGATGGGAAGTTTCATTACATCTGTATTTATTACTCCTCCCTCACTAGCTATTTTAAAAGAGAGACTCTATGCTCGTGCTACTGATAGAGACGATATTATCAAGGGTCGAATAGAGAATGCAAAAGAGGAAATAAAGGCTATTGGAGAGTTTGATTTTGTTATTATCAATGATACTATAGAAAAAGCATCCTCTGAATTTACCACTATTGCCAATGCGTCCAGATTGAAATATAATACTGTAGAATTAGAAAAGTTGATACAAGATTGGCAAAATTAACAGGCATAAACTTTAAATTAACAAAATATTAGTATAATCCCTTATAAATAAATCAAAGGAAACAGATATGGGAATGCCAAGTATGCCAGAACTACTTGTTATCTTAGCAATAGTAGTACTACTTTTTGGAGCAAAAAAAATACCTGATTTAGCAAAAGGTATGGGTAAAGGTATTAAAGACTTCAAAAAAGCTATAAAAGATGATGAAGATAAGGTTGCTGATGCAAGTGTCAAAGAGATAAAAGATGATACTAAAGAGGTAGTGACAGAGGCAAAAGAGACGGCTAAAAAAGCTTAAAAAATTGTAGAGTGGTCATTTATGCCCACCAACAGAACCTTAATTTAAATGGTGGGCTTAAAAGCACCACCCTACGAGACATATATGAAAATCAAATCACAATTAAATCAAATTATTACAAAAGCATTAGAAGATGCCAATATAGAAGCCAAAGATATTGTCATATCAGACGCAACAAAACCAGAGTTTGGAGATTATCAGTTTAACGGTGCAATGAAACTTGCAAAAGTTCTAAGAAAGAACCCAAGGGCAATAGCTACAGATATAATTCAACATATTGATACCACAGGTATGATAGCACGAGTAGAAGTAGCAGGAGCTGGATTTATCAATATTTGGCTAGATAATAACTGGTTATCAACCCAAGCAACTACTATCTTGGATGATAACAGAGTCGGTGTAGGCTATGTCCAAACCCCACAAAGAGTAGTGGTAGACTACTCTGGACCCAATATGGCAAAACAGATGCATGTGGGTCATCTGCGTTCATCTATTATCGGTGATACCCTAGCAACCCTTTTGGAGTTTTTAGGAGATGAGGTGATTCGTCAAAACCATATTGGTGATTGGGGTACACAGTTTGGGATGCTTATCGCTTATCTCGAAGAGCAAGGGGCTGATGCAAATCAAAATCTAAAAGATTTAGAACAGTTCTATAAAGATGCCAAAGTACGATTTGACCAAAGTGAAGAGTTTGCAAATAAAGCTCGTGAGTATGTGGTCAAGATTCAGAGTGGTGATAAACACTGCTTAGGTTTATGGAAAAAATTTATTGATAAATCACTAGGTCACTGTGAAGAGGTTTATGCAAAACTAGGTGTCAATCTAACTCGTAATGATGTTAGAGCCGAGAGTTTTTATAACAGTGAGCTTCCAAATATAATCCAAATCCTCAAAGATAAAAATATCTCTACCAATTCTAATGGAGCAGAGTGTGTATTTGTAGATGGAGAGGATAAACCACCTGTTATTATCCAAAAAGGAGATGGTGGTTTCCTCTATGCTACAACAGACCTATCGGCACTAAAATTTAGAGCTACAGAGCTTAAAGCTGACCGTATCTGCTATGTTGTTGATGCTAGACAGGGGCAACACTTCAAGCAGGTATTTGCTATATCTAAACAGGCAGGGATGGTTGGAGAATCTATTAGCTTAGAGCATATCGCTTTTGGAACTATGATGGACAAGAGTGGTAGACCATTTAAAACTAGAGATGGTGGAACGGTTAAACTAATAGACCTACTAGATGAAGCTGTAGTTCGTGCAAAAGAGACTATTAAAAAGAGAAATGAGTACAATGAAGAGGAGCTAAACAGAGTAGCAACAGCTATAGGTATAGGTGCAGTAAAATATGCTGACCTAAGTATCAGCCGTGAATCAAACTACCTATTCTCTTGGGATAAGATGCTAAGTTTTGATGGCAATACAGCACTCTATATGCAGTATGCTTATGCACGAATCCAATCTATTTTTAGAAAGCATAATGCAGAGATTAATGGTAAGATTATTATCAGTGATGAGCTAGAGCATAGACTCTCTCTTATGATTTTGAAGTTTGAAGATACTTTAACTAAAGCTTCTATAGATGCAACACCACATACTATCACATCTTATTTATATGATTTGGTTACTCTCTTTATGAAGTTCTATGAGCAGAATCCTATTCTAAAAGATGGTGTAGAGGAAGAGGTTAAAATGAGTCGACTACAACTCTCACAACTCACGGCTAATGTTATTAAAAAAGGTTTAGATATTCTTGGGATTGAGGTTGTGGATAGGATATAATTAGAAAAAAGGATTTTGATGAAAGCCATTATAGTTTTAGCACTACTCTTTAGCATAGGATTGATATTTTTGATGTATAAAAGAGAGGCTAATCTCAAAAAGATGCTTCTCTCGTCTTTTCTTCTAGTAGGACTTATCTCTCTAGGCATTGTAGGAAATGTTATGCGTTCTCTTATGCCTCTCTTTCTAGCTCATATTGTAGCTCTGATTATTGCTTATGGTGGACTCCTTATATATATCTTACGAGATAAACTCTACTGGTATCTAGGTCTCACTCCTGTAGCAACACTTACTCTCTATATTCTTCTTGCTTGGATAGGTAACGAGCATATTACTGGGTTCTAGTTTAGCTCTTATTCTCCTACTTTCAAACTCTAGCTATTGGCTCAAACTTCTTCACTATAAAGATGAAGAGAGTCAGATAGACGATAGTAGCTTCTTTCTCTTACCCACAACCAAAAACTCTCCAAAAGATGAGCTTGTAGCAATACTAAAATCTATACAAGAGAGTAATCCCAATGATATATCCGAAGAGAATAGTAGATTTGGACTTTTTTATTATTTTTAAATGGAGACAAGGCGTACCTTGTCTCTACTTAATTCCATTGTAAGCAGGAGAGTAATCTGTTATGACAGGCAGGATATGTTGTGCAAGAGGCTTTTGTTGAATTCATACGAGTACAAATATTACAACCATCAGACCACATTGCACATTTTGGTGGAACATCAGATTTTATACTCTTTGTCACTTTAGGCTCTTCTACTACAACTTCCTCCTCTACAATCACAGGCTTTTGCTCTACTACCACTCTATTGCTCTTTACACTATTGGCTTTAGGAGTCTCTACTGTTATAGTTCTGCTATTACAACCTATAAAAATAACTCCTATTATCAAATAAAAATACTTCATCTCTTACCCCTTTTAAATTTTGACCATATAATATCATATCTTTTCATTAATTGTAATAATAATTCTTAGTTAGATAACCAATTTTTTGATACAATAGTAAAAAATATTGGAGAAACAAACTTGTCAAATAAAAAACTACACCTTGTAAGCCTTGGCTGTACTAAAAACCTTGTAGATTCAGAGGTGATGTTGGGGCGACTTAGAGAGTATGAGGTCTCTGATGATGCCACCACTGCTGATGTAATTATCGTCAATACTTGTGGATTTATAGATGCGGCCAAAGAGGAGAGTATCAACACCATTTTAAACCTCCATAATGAGCGAAAAGAGGGGTCTATATTGGTGGTGAGTGGTTGTCTAACCGAACGCTATCAAGAGGAGTTACAGAGAGATTTACCAGAGGTTGATATATTTACAGGAGTTGGGGATTATGAGCAGATAGACAGACTCATCGCTGAGAAAAAAGGGGCGACCTTTTCACCTGAAGTCTACTTAGCCAATGAGAATTCAGAACGCGTCATTACAGGTTCTAACACCCACGCCTATATTAAAATAGCAGAGGGGTGTAATCAAACTTGTTCATTTTGTGCTATTCCAAGTTTTAAAGGCAAACTTCACTCTCGAACTCTACTCTCTATTGAAAAAGAGGTTAAGGCATTAGTAGCCCAAGGATTTTATGAGTTTAGCTTTATCTCCCAAGACTCATCTAGCTATGGACGAGATATTGGGCTAAAAGATGGACTAATAGATATTATCAAAACCGTTGAAGCAATAGAGGGCGTAAAAATAGCACGAATCCTATATCTATATCCAAGTACCACCACATTTGCCCTAATTGATACAATTGCTGACTCTAAAGTGTTTGAGACCTACTATGATATGCCAATTCAACAGATAGATGATGGGGTTTTAAAGCTAATGAGAAGAGGCTTTGGAGAGAAAAAGACCATAGAGCTACTAGAACGAATGAAATCTAAAAAAGATGCATTTATCCGAACCTCCATAATTGCAGGTCACCCAGGGGAAAGTGATGAGGCATTTGAGCGAGTATGTGACTTTATGCGTGAGTTTAAATTTGACCGTTTTAATATCTTCTACTACTCCAATGAAGAGACCACACCTGCGTTTACTATGAAACCTGTAGATGAGGAAGTTATCGAAGAGCGAGTTGAAAAGCTAGAATTGATTGCAAAGGAGACCACCAAAATCTCACTAGAAAAGATGATAGGAAAAACCATTAAAGTGATACTAGATGGTGAGAGTGATGAGCATGAGTATATCCTATCAGCCCGTCCGACACTTTGGGCAAAAGATATAGATGGAGATATTTTGATTAATGATACCTCTGATTTGGAGATTGTTTTTGGGGCTATTTATGAGGCTAAGATTACGGAATTGGTGGGGGATAGGTTGCTTGGTATGCTTGTTAAATGTGTATTTTCTTGAAATATTACAATGCCTAGATTCACATTATAAATACACATAATTATTATCATCTTTATAAAATTATACTTGTAGCATTTTGTAATAGTTTAAAAGAAATAGATTTATTGGAATATGAAATATCAATAATTAAAGTTTTTTTCTGATACATTAAACCTCTTTATAATTTACATAAAGAAGAATTATCAATAAAAAAAGGAAATTTTCATGAAAAGACTATTATCAGTAGTTGCATTAAGTGCGTGTTTAACCATGATGGCTCAGGCAGAAGCTCCAAAAGCAGATGCAAAAGCAGATGCAAAAACAGAGGTAACACAGACAAAAGAGCAAGGGGCTAATGTTATTAACTTAGCAGGAAAACAGAGAATGCTAACTCAAAAAATGAGTAAAGAGGCTCTTTTTATCGCTAAAGGTATCAATGTAGAAGCAAACACTAAGGCTCTTAAAAAGACAGCAGAACTTTTTGATAAAACCCTTAAAGGTTTAGTAGATGGTGATGAGGGATTAAAACTTCCAAAAACAACTGACAAAGATATTTTGGCTCAACTTGCAAAAGTATCTGAACTTTGGGCTTCAATGAAAAAGAGCATTGATGCAGTGGCAGGTGGAAAAGCTGATAAAGCAACACTTGAAGCGATTTCAAAAGAGAACTTACCTCTTCTTAAAAACATGAATGAAGCTGTCCAAATGTATGCAAAAGCTAGTGGTTCAAAACTATCTCCTGAAATGGCAAAAACTATTAACCGTGCAGGTAAACAGAGAATGTTAACTCAAAAAATGACAAAAGAGCTTCTCTTGGTTGCCAATGGTATTGATGCTGATGCCAACAAAGAGAATGCTAAAAAAACAGGTGAACTTTTTGAAAGCACACTCAAAGATTTAACTGACAAGTGTAAAAACGAGGAGATTAAAACTCAACTAGGTGTTGTAGCTAAACTTTGGGCAGACTACAAAGATATTATTGTAAAAGCAGATACTTCTGACGCTTCATTAAAAAAAGCAGAAGAGATGAATATTCCTCTACTTAAAAATATGAATAAAGCTGTTAAGATGTATGAGGCATCTGCCAAGTAGATTTTTTTCTCATTTTTAACTCAAATAGGCTGTGAAATAACTTCATTTTTTTAATTTGATAGTTTTTTCATAGCCTCGGAGCGATACAAACAAGAGAAAGTTATCTGATAAAAAGTCTCTCTATCTCCTCGATACTTAACCCCGTAGTATTAGAGATAAACTGCACATCCATATTGGCTTTTAATAAATTTTTAGCTATCTCAATCTCTCTTTCTTTTTTGCCTTCTTCTTTTGCTGAATTTAATAGTGACCTTTTAAGTCTTCTATTTTCAACTCTTCTATTATAGATAGCTTTATCTTTATCTTTTAGTTTCATCACATCAAGTCTCTCTTTGGCTTCATTTAGCCCTTTGGCTGTAAATTTATCATTAATCTTTTCATTTTTTAGAAAATATATCCATTCATCTATTTTATTTCTCACAATACCATCAAACTTATTGACACGAATCACATAATATTCAGGAAAAATCTCATAAACTTCTTCTCTACCAAATAGCTTTTTTTGATGATTTGAGAGTTGAAAAATTTCATCTCTTTGGTTCATACCTTTAAATTCGGTTTTCCCATAATAGAGATAATCACTACCTTTTGCCATTGCAAAATAGACTATATTGACAGAATAGACCTTTTTGACCTTATCATAATCATCTGATTTTTCCATATAATCACAAATCAATTTTGAAGAGCCATATAACATTCTATGAAAATAGTCTTGTTGACCATCGTATTGAACCTCTATTAAAATCAAATCACCATTTTCATCTTTTGCTAAAAGGTCAACTCTGTTAAATTTATCATCTTTTGTCTCTTGATTCGCTTCACTCTCTAAAATCTCTTCTATTTTTATATCAAATCTAAAAAGCTCACTTAAAAAGCCTTCCAAGATTACAAAATTTACTTTTTGTCTTAGAATCTTTTTCATCGCCCAATCAAAACTTACTAATATTCGGCTCATTTGGTTGTTCCTTTTTTGAGTTGATTATACTATTTTTATCTTTGATTTTTGGGGTGGGAGATTTTTTAGTGATTGATTGTATTTACTTGCCCCATTTTCTCTAAGTAGAGATGTTATTAAGCAATTTTTGATATACTCAAAAGAATTTAAATATAAGGTGTTTTAGTTGATAGAGCTTCATAAATGTATAGTTAATAATTTTAAATCTTTAGATAATTTTATTCTTGACTTTTCTAAATTTACTTGTCTTATTGGACTTAATAGTTCAGGTAAATCGACTCTTCTTCAATTTATTGATTTTATCTCTGCTCAAATGAAAGGAGATATAACAGGATGGTTAAAGAGTAGAGCTTGGGAAGCTATGGAATTAGAGTCAAAAGTTACAAATGAAAATTATATTTCTATTTCTTTAAATTTTTATTATAATCAAAAATCTTATTTCTGGAGTTTAGGATTTGATATTAATTCCAAAAGAGCTATTTATGAACATATAGAACTTATAAATTTCAATAATAGGACAAAAGATAAAATTATATTTAGAGTAGAAGATTCTAAATTCATGATAGATAAAGATGGAAAAATAAACGAGGGTGATATTATCCAAGAGTACGAGGGCTCATTTCTTGCCAAGCTAAAACCTGAACTTTTACCAGATGTAATTGTAAAGTTTAGAGAATATCTTCAAAATATCTACTCATTAGATTTACTCTCTCCAAGAGAGCTAAAAAAAGAGTCTAAAGATGGCTCGACCTTAGGACTTAGTGGAGAGAATTTAAGTGCCTTTTTAAACTCATTTGATGAGACTCAAAAAGAAAATATCTTAAAAAATCTTCAAAAGTGTTACCCCAATATAGTAAATTATGCTGTAAAACCAACAGCAAATGGATACTATCAACTAGAGGTTACAGAGAAATTTAAAGATAAAGAGATAACCAATGAAGCAAAATATCTTAATGATGGTGTTTTAAGATTGATTGCTATCTTTGCTCAACTTGAAACTAAACAGAGCTTTTTACTTTTTGATGAGATAGAGAATGGGATTAATAGCGAAATAATAGAGACTCTAATGGATATTTTAATCGCCTCTAAACATCAAATTATTGTAACTACCCATAGTCCAATGATACTTAATTATATAGAAGATGATATAGCCAAAGAGTCTATAAAATATATCTATAAAACTAAAGAGGGACTAACTCAAAGTATTCCATTTTTTGAGATTCCATCTATGGCTGAAAAGTTAGAGATGATGGGAGCAGGAAGTGCTTATGTTGATACCAATTTAGAAGAGTTGATAGATGAGATTGAAGAAGTTCAAAAAAATAGAAAAGAAAAGTAGTGCATTTAGTTTTAAGTGGTGAGGGCAATAGTGACTTAGGACTGTTTTCTCAATATCATAATGAGTTTATAGCAGGAAGTATGTATTTTATTGTGGATAAAATCATAGAAAAAGAACATGATTTCTCTTATTATAGTTACAAAGATAGCATGATAACTTTTATTCCTAAAGTTGAATTGACTAAATTGACAAAGAGATTACCACCTTTTACAGGCAAAAAAGGTTTAAAGGGTACAGCATATTTTACAAATAATGCTATTGCTTTGGCGAAAATTGCTAAAAAAAGGTCAAAAGAGTTAGATGATGGGGTTATTGCTATATTGTTTCGTGATTCAGATGGAACAAACAATACTCTTAAAGGTTTATGGGAAGATAAAGTAAAATCTGTTGAAAATGGGTTTAGAATAGGTGGTTTTAGCAGAGGTGTTGCCATGATTCCTAAACCAAAATCAGAAGCTTGGTTGATTTGTGCTTTAAAAGATAAAGCTTATGAGAATTGTCATAAACTAGAAGATAGGTCAGGAAATGATAACTCTCCTAATAATCTTAAAGATGAACTAGAAAGTTTTAGTATCTCCAATGATAAGATTAATGAGATGATTCAAAATGGTGAAATAGATATTGAGAAAATAGATATGCCTAGTTTTAAATATTTTACCAATAGATTAAAAGAGCTACTCTAATAAAAGGAGATAGAGCATGATACTAAAAAACAAGCTTAAAATTAAAAGTGAAATAGAGTTAGCAAAAGAGGAAGAGCGAACAAGTAAGCTCAAAGCTAAAAAACTCTTTGAGAGTGGTAAATTAGATAGTGAGATATTAATAATAAGAGAGAAATGTATTGTTTTATATTGATTGTATAGATGAACTAAAACAGGGTAAAAACCTTTTGGCATTTTCAGCAGGGGTAGACTCCTCTGCTCTGTTTTTTCTACTCTTAGAAAACAGTATATCTTTTGATATTGCATTAGTAAACTATGGGTTAAGAGAGCAGAGTATCCAAGAGGAAGAGTATGCTATCACTTTAGCTAGAGAGTATAATCTACAAGTTTATACTGCAAAAGCACCTCTATTTGAAAACAATTTTGAAAAAAATGCTAGAGATTTTCGTTATAGCTTTTTTGATAGAGTTATGAGAGAGCAAAAATATACAAATCTTATAACTGCTCATCAACTCAATGACCAATTAGAGTGGCTTCTGATGCGTTTGAGTAAAGGGGCAGGTATGAGTGAATTATTAGGTTTAGAAAATATATCAAAACGAAAAGAGTATACTCTACTTCGCCCTATTCTTCATCACTCTAAAGAGGAGCTTATGGGGTATTTGGATGGACATGGGTATCAATACTTTATTGATAAAAGTAACTCTGATGAGAAGTATGAGCGAAACTATTTTAGAAATAGCTTTTCTGATAAATTGATAGCTAAGTATAAAAAAGGTATTCAAAAAAGTTTTGACTATCTGCGAGAAGATAAAGAGATTCTCATGAGTGGATATAGGGAGATTTTTCACTATAAGGAACTCTATATTTTGGGAATAGATAATCCTCTAGTGGTTATTCGTGCTGTGGATAAGTATCTAAAAAAGCTTGGGTATCTGCTCTCTTCGGCACAGAGAGATGAACTTAAAAAAGAGAAATCAATAGTGTTTGGTGGATTATGGGCTGTTGAGATTATTGATAATAAAATATATATTGCACCATATGTAAAAGAGATTATGCCAAAAAAGTTTAAAGAGACTTGTCGTATATCTAAAATACCCTCAAAAGTTAGAGGGTATTACCATCAAGAGAGCTTAGAACCTAAAAAGGTTTTACAACTAGATTAACTCTCATAGATTTGTTTACCTCTTCATATTCGATACTATCTTTAACAGAAAGATTATAGTTTAAAGATATATTTTTTAAAAACGAATGAAACTTAGGTAATGCTTCTTTAGCAAACAAAAGAGTCACTTTGTAACTATCGTTAGGTGCTGAGACTACATCAACTTTATCAAAATACTCTGATGCATCTGATTTAAACACTTCTGAATGAAATTTTTTTGCATCTAAACTATTCTCTCGCGTATCTAACTCCTCTATCTGCTCTAACTTTTGAGTATAGATTTTTTGATTTTTATAATAAGAGACCATAGTGGGTATAACCCATAATAGCAGTACCAGTAGTGATATCACAAACCAAATTTTTGTTATTGGTGATAGTGTTTTTATATTCATATTTCCCTCTTCTCTACTTAGCTGTAAAAGAGAACTCTGTCATAAAATTTTCAAGTGGTTTTATAACAAATTTACCATCTTTATACAACTTATTAAGACTATTTTTTAGTGGTTCAATGCCCCAAACCACACCTCTAATATCAACCTCTTTTGTAGATATTGTTGCTTTTTTCAGTTCACCATTTTTTCCTATAGCTTTAAATAGTTTCTGTGAAACTGCTGTCAAATTAAGATTAGTTTGATGTGCAGAAATCTGCATACTCTTTTGATTAATTTGATTTAAAATTGTACCATTTTTCATAGAAAAGAACCCACCAACTGCTAAAACAATCAACAGTGGTACAGCAGATGCCATAGATGCACCAGAAAAAATAGACTTTATAGAATCAAAAAAACCTCTATTATCTTTTATCATAATATCATTTAGATTCTGATTTTCAGGCAATGCCCTTCTCTTAATTTCACTATAATTTTTAGTAGAGTGTTCTGCTATTTTACTTCTTGTGCTTCTAGGAGAGAGTTCTATCTTTTTAAATGATTTGATATAAGAACTCTCTGCTACCTCTTGACTAGATGCCATATTGTGTAGTAGATTATGGATACTATTTTGATGTAGTTCAATGTGAAGAGACAACTCCTCTCTAAGAACTTTTAGAAGCTTAGGAGAATCATCAGAGATAAGCATCTCTATATGGTCTGCAAAACTATATGAAATTTTGAAATATGCCTGCATACTCTTATATACTCTATCTGCAACCTGCTTCTCTGTTAAACCTCTTGTACCTATAATCCAACTCTGATGAATTCTGTCAGTTGTAGCAAATATCATAAAAAGTTTTCTATCAAAAAGACCTATAAGTAGTGTGATTTTATCATCCAAAATATCTTTATACTGCTGATAGAGTATTGCAAAAGGTGAAAAATAGAGCGTAGTAGGTATATCACCTATATCTATACTCTCTTGGGTTACAAAGTTGTCACTAAAAATTCTAGCTGTTGTCCTGTTTCTATCATTCTCTTGGCTAATGGTCTGATTTGCTAAAAGAGAGATAGATACTATATGATTATTTGGATGTTGAGATTGAAGCGTACGAATTTTTTTGACAAACTCCACCTTATCACTCTCATGAAACTGCTCTATCTCTTTTGGAATTATTCCATCTTCGGTCTGAATTGCATAATTTAAAAAATAGAACTCTCTCTCTTTGTAGTGGGTAATAGTTACATACTGTTCTTGATTACTCATTTAATCTTTCTCCTACTCTTTATATTAATATTATAACTAATTTTTTATTTTTAACAGCTTATGTTAATATATATTTTTTTATATTTTCATGGTATAAGGCTATTTCAAATAATATTAAGTTTAATCTTACATTAAGCTTTAAAATATCAATTAATTAAAAATTTTATATTTTTATAGTGAGTAGCTGTTCATTGCTGATTGAAGATGTTTTTTTGCCTCATTTTTATCCATATTTTCAAGATTTATAATCTGATGATATATCTCTAGTCTACTAAAAGGTTTAGGAATCAAAAATCTATCCCAACTTTTAAGTTGCCAGTATGAACTTGGTCTGTAGTTTACAACCATAATAGGAAGTTTTGAACGAAGAGCTAATGCAACTGCACCATCACTCATGCTATATCTAGGTCCCCTTGGTCCATCAGGGGTTATCATAATAGTTCGCCCATCTTTTATAGCTTTTATAGAATTTATAAGCACTGATTTTGCCCCTCTCTTAGATGAGCCTCGCAATCCTAAAATATCAAAAAAACCCAATACTCTAGCAATTAATTCTCCGTTAAAATGTTGGGAGATAATAGCTGATGTCAATTGAGTTTTTCTAAGTTCCCTATAGACCTGTGGAGAGACAAGAAGCTCTCCATGCCAAGTAACAGCGATACACTGCCCCTCTATAGGGTTATCTATAAAATGATATTTTTTTCTATAAGTCAACCATAAAAAACGCATTAGAGAAAAAATAAGAGCTGGAATAATAATCACCCCTGCCCATCTCAAAAAATTTTTTTTCAATTATACACTCACCATTAGAAGTTCACCATCCAAAGCACCTCTGGAAGTTCTAATGACTCTGACTCTCTCTATCTTCCCCAATAGCTCTTCACTCCCCTCTACAAAAAATAGTTTACCATCATCGGCTCTTCCTGAAACTCGTCCATTTGATTTCAACTCATCAAAATAGACCATATGTTCTTTGTCCATTTGAGCATTCATAATCTCATCTACTATTTCGGTATGTCTTGTTTGTAGTTTTGTAAGTCGGCTACTAGCTATCTCATTTGAGATTTGGTTACTATACTCTGCTGCGGCAGTAAGTGGTCTTGGAGAGTATTTAAATGAGAAGAGTTGCTCAAATCGAATCTGCTCCAACACATCCATAGTATCTGCAAAATCTTCATCGCTTTCACTTGGGAAACCAACAATAATATCTGTAGATATAGTAGCCTCAGGGCAGAGTTTTCTTATCTTTTGACAACGATTGATAAACCACTCTTTAGTATAACCTCGCTTCATCTTTTTGAGTAGAGAGGTTGAACCACTCTGCAATGGGACATGAATCTGCTTACATACTTTAGGGTTTGAAGCAAACTCATTTATAAACTCATCATCCATATGCAAAGGGTGTGGTGAGGTAAAACGAATTCTCTCTAATCCATCTATATCACTCACTCTTCTTAGAAGCTCTGTAAAATTACATCTCTCTTGATTAGATGAAAAATACTTACCATAGTTATTGACATTCTGCCCAAGTAACATAACCTCTTTTGCTCCAGTGGCTACAGCTTTTTTAATCTCACCAATAATCAAATTTGTAGGAATAGAGACCTCATCACCACGAGTAGCAGGAACAATACAGTAGGTACAAGATTTATCACACCCTATAGAGATATTAATCATCGCTTTAAATGGATTGGTTCTATACTCTCCAAAGGCATATGAGCTATCATCATAGTCTATATCAATCTCAACAGCATGTTTTTTATCAATAACTTTGGAGAGTTTAGATACATTTCTAGCTCCTAGCACAAAATCAACTACTGGTGCTTTTTTGATAATATCTCTTCCTAAGTGAGAAGCAGTACAACCTGTTACACCAATCTTTGCTGAAGCTTTTTTATATTTACGAAAAACACCAATCTCAGAAAATAGTTTAGAGACAGGTTTTTCACGAACAGAGCATGTATTTATGATAATCAAATCAGCCTCTTCTAACTTTGTTGTTAGCTCATAAGACTCTTTTTGATTGAGCTCTGCAATCATATGTTCACTATCGCGTACATTCATAGCACACCCTAAGGTCTCTATATAAAGTTTTTTCATTAGGTTTGAGCTTCTTTCTATTTAACTATATGTACTTCATATATAAACTCATCATCATTTAGTCCAAACTTTACTTCACGCATATATACAGAATACTCCATCTCTTCAAAATGCTCAATAAGTCTCTTTAAATCCTTGTGTGAATTCTCTTTATCAAAGTAAAATATAGACCTCTTTTCCAAATCCTCTTCAATTTTTGACAGCTCTATCAGTTTTGGTTTTGCTGTCACTGAAGCCCTTGCTAGTTTTAATTTCATATCCTTGTAATCCTTAAAAAAATATATAATTTAGTATATTTATGTTTAAAAATATTATACCTATTTTACTTAAAGGTAAGTTTAGCTATAATTCATCTACTACAAACAACCGATAAAATCACACATATTAGTAACATATTGTTGAGTATAAAAATAGAAAAAGGAGTTAACTATGGAAAAAATTGTTGATATTATAGAGGCTATGGCACATGAAAAAAATATCTCACTTGAGTCTGCTATAGATGCTTTTAAAGAAGCTTTAATCAAAACTGCAAAAAGATGCACCACTAATACCTCACATTTTGAGGCTACTGTAGATATGGATAAAAAAGATTATCGAGTAGAACAGGTTATAACTGTTGCAAAAAATAGTGATGAGAGATTTGAAAAAGAGCCAGATTCTGTTATCAGTTTAGAAGAAGCACAAGAGGAGTATGGGGCAGATATTGAGCTAGGAGATGAGCTACGAAGTGATTTTATACTTGAAGAGTATGGACGAACGGCTTCACATAATCTATTTAGAGAGCTACAATACCATATACAGAGACAAGTAGAGCAAGACCTATTTGAAAAATATCGAGATAGAGTTGGTTCAATTATGATAGGAACTGTCAATCGTATTGATGGTAAAGATAATACATTTATAGAGATTGGTGAACTAAAAGGTATTTTGAGCCAAAGAAACCGTATTAAAGGTGAGAAGTTTAAAAGAGGAGATACGGTCAAAGCTCTTCTTCGTTATGTAAGCATTGACTCTGAGATGGGGATGTTTTTAGAGCTTACAAGAACAGCACCAAAATTTCTTGAGAAACTAATGGAGAAAGAGGTTCCAGAGATTGGTGATGAGAGTGTAGAGATTATAGCAAGTGCGAGAATTCCTGGACAGAGAGCCAAACTAGCACTCAAAACTGATTTTCCAAACATCGACCCAATAGGTGCGGCCGTTGGTGTAAAAGGAATCAGAATCAATGCTGTAAGTGCTGAACTTAATGGTGAAAATATCGACTGTGTAGAATACTCACCAATCCCTGAAGTATTTATCACTAGAGCATTATCTCCAGCTATTATTCAAAGCCTAAAGATTACAGACCCAAAAGGGAAAAAAGTACTAGTAAATATCACTAGCGACCAAAAAGCAAAAGCGATTGGTAGGAGTGGTATCAATATTCGTCTTGCCTCTATGTTGACTGGTTATACTATTGAGCTTAATGAGATTGCAGGGATTACCAATAGAACAGGTGATAGTGGCAAAAAAGGTGAAGTTGAAAAGACTACTAGTATTGATGCATTGGCTGACCTATTCAAATAGAATTATGTATACTTTTTCATTAAATAGTTATAGTCATTTAAAACTAATTACCAAATGAGTATAATTCTCATAATTTTCTCATTTTTAAATGATATAATTTGACCAAAGGAAAAAAATGGAAATAGAACTTCTTAGTGAAATTGTGGACTATGGTATATTGGGGCTGTTGGCCTTTATGAGTTTTCTCACTCTCTTCTTTTGGATAGAGAGACTCCTATTTTATAGAAGTATCAAAGTAGAGAGCTACAACACCCAAGAGGCATTAGAGCTTGACATAACAAATAACCTCTCAATCATCTCTAGTTTTGGAGCTAATGCACCCTATATTGGTCTTTTGGGTACTGTTTTGGGTATTATTATCACATTCTATACACTTGGTCAAACTGGTGATATGGATGTTAAAAATATTATGACCTCACTAGCTCTTGCACTAAAAGCTACAGCGATGGGACTAGTAGTAGCAATCCCTGCAATCTTTTTTTATAATCATCTAAACAGAAAAGTAGACCGACTCCTCACTCTCTGGACGATTGCTCAAAAGGAGAAATAGTGCGTCGACAAAAATTTGACACTATCAATGTTGTACCATTTATTGACATTATGTTGGTTCTACTGGTTATTGTTTTAACTACAGCATCATTTATACAGACAGGGGTAATAAAACTAGACCTGCCAACCTCTAGCTCCAAGCAGAGAGAGAAACCGAAAAAAGAGCTAAAAATATCTATAAAAAAATCTGGTGAAATCTTTTTTGATAAAGATAAAATAGCCAAAGAGGATGTAGAGAAGACTCTGCTAACTCATAACAAAGATAACCCTATTCACCTCTATTGTGATAAAGAAGCACAATTTAAACAGTTTATATTTCTGCTTGATATTCTCAAAAAAAACAACTATGAAAATCTAGGAATTGTTACTAAGAATGAGTAGATTTCGACACAGTTCCTCATTTTTGATTAGTAGCTCTATTTATGCTCTTTTGCTCTTTTTATATATAAGTTTTCTCAATACTCCAAAGCCTATACCTAAAAAAAAAGAACGAATAGTCAAGATTGCCGTAATAACTCCTCCTGCTCCTCCAAAAGTAGAACCAAAACCTGTGATAGTTCCACCAAAGCCAAAAAAGAAAAAAATTATTAAAAAAACTAAGCCCAAACCAAAGCCTAAGCCAAAGAAAAAAATTATCAAAAAATCTAAACCAAAGCCTAAGCCCAAACCAAAGAAAAAAATTATTAAAAAGTCTAAACCGAAGCCTAAGCATAAACCAAAAAAAATTAAACCTAAACCAATACCAAAACCAGTTGAAGAAGAGGTATATAAAGAGATAGTAGAAGAGATTTACCAAGAGCCTATCAAGAGAGTAAAACCAAAACCAGTAGTAGTCAAACAGACTCCACCCCCTACCCCAAAGGTGGATTTATCTGCACATAAACAGAGATTTAAAGATAGAGCAAGAGCTAGTATAATAGCCAATAAAAAATATCCAAGAATAGCAAAAAGAAGAAGGATTCAAGGGACAGTTCATGTAGTATTTGATATAGGGGTTGATGGAACTGCAACCAATATTCGCACAAGTGGTGCATCTAATCTTTTGCAAAAAGCCACAAAGAGGTCTATCCAAAAAAGTTTTCCGATAGATATTCCAGATATTATAATAGGAGAGTTTCCAATGCGTAATGTCTCTATCAATATAGATTTTATACTAGAATAATGTTAGATACCATAGTTCAAACCGTCTTTGATATAGGATATATTGGGTTCTTCTGTTATATGATAGTAGTAGGAACATTTATACCCCTACCAACTCAGCTTATTCTTCTACCTGCTGGGTATCTTGCATCACAAGGTAGATTAGATATTATAACCATTGTCATTATCACAGCTTCGGGAACTGTTATTGGTGCATTGATAAACTACCATCTATCTCATTTTATATCAAAAAAATTTATCGCCCCCAAAAAGACCGAAAAATTAAAAAAATTCTTTGGAAAGTATGGAAAACTCTCTGTATTTTTAGCTCCTCTTAGCTTGGGACTTGGGCAATATATCTCCATTCCAGCAGGTATTGCAAAGATGCCTTTAAGATATTTTGTTCCCATTATCTTTATCTCCAATGCCATTTGGAATATTGCTATGGTAATGCTAGGCTATATGTTTGGAGAGGATGCCTCTTCCAAAGCTATCTATCTTGTGGGTGGTGGTGCTATATTGATGATAGCTGTTATTAGTCTATTTGTATATAGAGAGTTTAGGAGTTATTAACTACTCCACTATAGAACGAATAGCATCTATCTGTTCTATTAATTGCTCTAATTTCTTCAACTCAATCATATTAGGACCATCACTAAGAGCGATACTAGGGTCAAAATGTGTCTCAAAAAAGAACCCATCTACACCAACACCAGCAGCCGCACGACTTAGATAAGGAACCATTGAGCTATCTCCTCCACTAGTCGCCCCACCACTAGCAGGTGACTGTACTGAGTGTGTTGCATCAAAAATCACAGGAGCAAATGCTCTCATTGTTTTTAGTCCACGCATATCAACAACCAAATTACCATAACCAAAACTAGAGCCTCTCTCTGTTAGCCATATACCATATTTCTCTGCATTCTCATAACTCACCTCTCCATCAAACCCTCTAGTTTTAAGTACTTTTGCCACTGAGTGTTCCATAGCTTGGGGTGCTAGAAATTGCCCTTTTTTGATATTGACTACAGCAGAGGTCTTGGCACACGCCACTAATAAATCAGTCTGTCTTGAAAGAAATGCAGGAATCTGTAGAACATCCACAACCTCTGCTACTATTTGTGGTTGAGTATGGTCATGCACATCGGTCAAGAGTTTATATCCAAACTGCTCTTTAACCTCTTGGAGAAGCTTTAGCCCCTCATCTATTCCAGGCCCTCGAAAAGAGTCTAGGCTAGTTCGGTTTGCTTTATCAAAACTCGCTTTGAAATAAAAATCTTTAGTACAATCTTCATGATAAGTAAGAAGTGACTCTGCGATTCTCATTACAGTATCACGGCTCTCTAGTACACAGGGTCCAGCTATTAAAATCATCTTTTTTCCTTAGATAGAGCTACCAACAGCCCTGAAAATATTACCAAAATTATACCCAAAAATGTCCAAAGATTGGGTATAGGGTCACCTAGTGCCACACCAATAATTAGAGCAAAAACGATATTGGAATAACTTATCGTTCCTACTATTCCTGCTTTAGTTAGCTCATAAGCTTTGGTCATCAACACCTGAGAAGCTGTAGCAGAGATTCCCATAATCAATACATAGAACCATATAATTCCCTTTGGCATAATAAACTCGGCAAACATAAAATTCAAACTTGCAGGAGGAGTGACATAGGGTGTTGCCATCATCAAAATCACAGGAGCTAAAGTTCCCACCCCCATAAAACTCATTACAATAGCACGGGTATCATAATAAGCTCGAAGCTCACGGATAGAGGTATATGCCAATGCCGCTCCTATCCCTGAAAAGATACCCAACATATCATATTTATCAAATGAGCCACCTTGTGGTTGAGCGATAAGTACAATACCTACAAATCCCAATCCAATAGCCACAACTCCCCATCTACTTAACTTCTCATTTAGAAATATATAGGCAAATATAGCTACAAAAATTGGTGAAGTTTTATTGTAAGTAACAGCATCTCCTAGTGGAATATAAGCTATAATATAGAAGTATGCCAAAAGAGCCATAAAGCCCATAGTTCCACGGAAAAGGAGAAGTAGAGGTTTGCCCCCTATCTGTTTGAGTGGTGATTTGTAGATAGCAAAGCCTACTAGTGCCACACCAAAGACATTTCTAAAGAATGTCACCTCAACAGGGGGTAATACCTCACTAACCACTTTGGCAAAACCTCCCATTACAGCAAAAGATAGAGAGGCTAATAGCATAAACAGAATTCCTCTATCTATGCCTAATATGTATTTTTTCAAATATGACCTTTATTTTTTTGGAAGTTTAACATATTTAAAAAAAATTATCATTTACTCTACTACTGCTCTTTTATCTTCTTGAAGTCTATAGCTTTGGCATAATTAATTAACTCATCTTCAGTTACTTTTGTACCTTTTACAGTAATCAAAAAACGCTTATCAAGCATGATAGTTATTTCGCCTGACTCTCTTTTTGAGTTATATTTTATAGTAGCTTTCTCTCTATTGATTCTCTTTAGTTTCCCACCTGATGAGAACATAGGATTACCCATAATAGCTCCAAGACCTTTTAACAGTGGTGAGTCTGTGACTACAGATATGATTATTTGTGATTTATCTTTGGTATAGGTACGACTCGAAGTACTTCCACCACCAAGCATCCCTGCACCTGCTGTTTCAGATTTTGCCTCTTCTGCTTTCCATCCATCCAACGCATCAGGTAAAAGCGTTTTTATACTATCACCTTTTTTCTGTTTTAGAAGCTCCATTACATATGCTAAATCCTCTTGTGTTTGAACATAGTCACCTTTTTTATATGCTGATAGAGCATCTGCCATTGTATCTGTAATATCATCTGCTACTGCATTACCTGTAAGTAGTAGTGTGGTTAGTGCTATATAAGTTAATGTTCTTTTCATTATAGTTCTCCTATTAATTGTTAAAAATGTATTTTAACATAAAAAGATGTCAAAAGAGTGTCAAAAAATATTTTTTTATAATATACTTTGATACCAACTTAAGTTTTATTTAAGTTTTTTATGGAAAAATACTAACTTCATAATATTAGGAATAAAAGATGAACCACTTTACAGAAACGACAACCACTAGCTATGGAGAAAACATAGGAAGCTCATTTAAAGGAATACTATTTGGAATTATTTTAATAATAGGTTCCATCATCCTACTCTCTTATAATGAAAATCGAAGCATAAACCAAACCTTGGCACTAGAAGAGATGCAATCAAAGATAATAACTTTACAGAGTACTAAATATGATACAAAATATGAAAACAATCCAATACTTATTCAGGGAGAAGTAACCCCCATAAAAGAACTAGAGGATAGCCAGTTTGGTGTCAAATCAGATGGATTGGTTCTTGAACGACGCGTAGAGATGTATCAGTGGAGAGAGAATAAAACCACAAAAAGCGAAGATAAAATGGGTGGCTCAACAGAGACTACTACAACTTATGATTATGCCAAAGAGTGGTCATCTACCTCAATTGACTCATCATCTTTTAAACATCCAGAAAACCATCAAAATCCACCGATGGCGTACAGCAGAGCTACATATACCACAGATGCAAATATTGGTGATTTTTATCTATCAAAAAATATTATCAACCATTTTAGTACTGGTAGTAGTTTTGATGGACTCTCTAGTATGCCTGACAAAATTGGTGATATGAAAAACTATAAATCCTATCTATATAAAGGAAAAAATCCAAATACTCCTGCCATAGGAGATATAAAAATCACCTATACCCAAGCACCAAAAGGCACATACTCCCTTGCAGGTATGGTAAAAAAGAAAGCGTTAGTACCATATATAAGCCAAAATGATAGAACCCTTCTCTTTGTTAGAAACGGCATAGTCTCTGCCGATAAAATTTTCCAAGAGGAGTTTGATTCAAACAGTATGCTTACTTGGGGATTAAGGGCTATAGGTCTTCTTTTGATGTTCTTTGGATTCAAGCTTATTATGGGACCACTTGCTACACTAGCAAATGTTATACCGATGTTTGGTTCACTTATCGGTGGAGCTTCTAGTATCGTAGCAGGGGTTTTGACTCTTCTTCTAGGTTCTATTGTTATTGCTATAGCGTGGTTTGCATCGAGACCTATATTGTCACTTATTATTATAGCCGTTGGTATTGGATTGACAGTGATTTTGAACAGATTCAAAAAAGATAAAGGTTCGTTTGGTCAAAATTCTCAAACAACCCCACCTCCAAGAAGAAGATAATAGCTCGTATGGTGGTGCTTTTAAGCCCACCGTTTAAAATAAATTAATTTCAGTTATAAAAAGGAATAAAAGATGAATACAGAATGGTTTTTAGAGTATGATAATGGAAAAACAGTAGGTCCACTCTCAACAAATGAGGCGAAAAGATATGCAAAAGATGACAATAGTGGATTTGCATGGAAAGAGGGTTTTAGTGATTGGAGACCAATAGCAGAGATTGCAGAACTCCAACCAAGAACCAATAGTCTCTATGGAAGAGGTAGTGGTACTCCAACTCCTCCACCATCAAGAGCAATGGGTAGTAGACAAGCTTTTGAGAGAGCTGATGAGATTGACTACAAAATATTTGGTGAAGATATACAGTATGTGGAGATAGAGCTTGACCCTCGTGAGTCTGTAGTTGCAGAAGCTGGGTCTATGATGTATAAAGATAGCACAGTCTCTATGGATACAGTATTTGGTGATGGTTCAGGTTCAAAAGCAGACAGAGGTGGTTTTTTTGACAAATTAGTCGGAGCTGGAAAACGACTGGTAACTGGAGAAAGTCTCTTTACCACAGTATTTACTCATGAGGGACATGGCAAAGCAAAACTAGCTTTTGCCGCACCATACCCAGGTAGGATTATCCCTGTTGACCTCTCCAAAATAACTGATGGCACACTTATATGCCAAAAAGATTGTTTCCTCGCTGCGGCAAAAGGTGTCTCTATCGGTATTCATATCCAAAGAAAGATACTCACAGGACTCTTTGGTGGAGAGGGTTTCATAATGCAAAAACTCGAAGGTGATGGAATGGTATTTATCCACGCAGGAGGAATGCTCAAAGAGATTGAGCTAAAAGCAGGTGAGACTCTACATCTTGATACAGGTTGTCTAGTAGCTATGGAGCCTCAGATTGAGTTTGACCTAGAACAGGCAGGTGGAATCAAAACAGGACTCTTTGGTGGAGAGGGCTTCTTTTTTGCTAAACTGCAAGGTACAGGTAAAATATGGGTACAATCTTTACCATTCTCTCGATTAGCAGGAAGAATGCTCTCTGCTGCTCCACAAGGTGGAGGTAGTGACCAAGGTGAAGGTTCTGCTCTTGGAATGATTGGTGATATGGTTATGGGAAGTAGGTAGGGTGCGTTTTCTAACGCACCATGTTATAATTATTTGAATTATAATATGCTTATTTGTATTTAATGGTGCGTTGTGAAACACACCCTATAAACGAAATGCTCGAATATCCCCAAAAAATATCAAATCTTTTAATACAGCTTTTTTTGTAATTCCATCTTTGCCTATACTTAAAAGCAACTCTCCTTTGTCACTCGAAAAAATCTTTTGATGAATAACTGCTCTAGCATACCAGTCACCATCTTTACCCAACATCTTTTTAAACTCTGGCATCTCATTACTGTTGGGAATATATATATCCACAAAACCATCCTGTTTTTCAGCACCAACTGCTTCAAAACGATAATTTTTACTCGTAGTTCTATCTTTAATATAACTATTTAGATTAAAGTAAAGTGTTAAAAGGTCATCTTTGGCATACCCTTTCATAACCTTTGTTTTGTCTTTATACATCTTCCCTCTTTTCCACTTTTGAGTTGTTCTTATGACCTCTTTTTTAGCATGGTCTATTTTGTAAACCCTATCGGTCATATTAGAACCATAATGTTTGATAATTTGATACAAATCAGAGACCATAACCCCATCTTCTATATGACCTTTTGATATATGTCTCTCTTTTTGACCTCTTGATAGTGTCTTTGCAATTCCTGTTGCCTCCAAATTTATATCTATCATATAAGAGCTATCATCTCTGGTTAATTTTGCATTGGCTATACCTATCTCACCAAAAATTCCAAACTCTACTTTATATTTTACTTTTATAGTTTCAGCATTTAATACATTTAAGATAAAAAAAAGTGAAACCATCATCAAGAACTTTTGCATTGCAATCCTCTCTTTTTGAAGCATTATAACTAAAATCTTTTGATAAAATACGCAGATAATATAAATAAACAAAAAGATTAAGATATGAATGAGAATAATGATAGCAATATAACCCAAGCCGAAAAGATAATTGAGACACTTGATTTAAAGCTAGAGGATCGTACCCAACTATTTCTTGCTCAACTATACAATAGTGAATATGGTGTCTATCTAGCCAAAACCTATTTTGGAGTTCCACTTGCAAATCTTATTGCTGCCTTTTTAGCTCTCTTTTTCTTTCTATTTCTCCGAAAGATGTTTACCACTCTTACTATAAAAATTCTTCAACCATTGACAAGAAGAACAGAGACATTTTATGATGATAGAGTACTATATGCATTAAAAGGGCCAATCTCATTTCTATTTGTTATTATTGGTGTTAATCTCTTCTTTGCCTTGCTATTTTTGGAGACAGAGCTTATAACTAAAATTATTAATAGCATGATTATGTTTAATATATTTTGGGTTGTCCTAGCACTCACCCATGCTTTTAGAGATGCTACTTATCATTTTACTAGTAAATTCAATCCAGAACTTGCACATGAGATGGGTAACTTTATGTTGAGTGTTCTTCGTGGTATTATAGTGGCAATAGGGTTAGGCTCTATTTTACAGATTTGGGGTATCAATGTTGCTGGATTAGTTGCAGGTTTGGGTATTGGTGGTCTTGCGTTTGCACTAGCAGCCAAAGATACTGCGGCCAATCTCTTTGGCTCTATTGCTCTACTTCTTGATAAATCTATCCGTATTGGTGAGTGGATAAGAATAGATGGTGTTGAGGGAATTGTAGAGGATATAGGAATGCGTACTACAAAGATTCGTGCGTTTAATAAGTCATTGATTACTCTACCAAATCAGATGATAGCAAACAGCCCCATAGAGAACTTTTCTCGTCGAAAAACTAGACGAATCAAGATGAAGATAGGGGTAACATACAACACAACAAGTCAACAGATGGAGAATATTTTGTTGGATATAAAAACTATGTTACGAAATCATGAAGGGATATCACAAAAAAGTACCATGCTTGTCAATTTTATCTCATTTGATGATAGCTCTTTGGGTATTCTGATTTATACTTTCTCCAATACAGCAGTTTGGGCAAAATATATGAATATCAAAGAGGATGTAAACTTAAAAATTATGAAAATAATTGAGGAAAATAAATCTGAGTTTGCCTTTCCTTCTCAGTCGCTTTATGTTGAAAGTCTGCCTAAATAGAAAACTTTTTTATTTAAAGGCAAAACATAAACAAAAACTAAAGAAGATTCATATATTATTCAAAGTTTAATTTTTATAGAGGGGAAAACAATGAAAAAAAAATTTCTATTAGATTTACAAAAAATATATGATGAACTCCAAGATAGACATCAACAACTCAATAACTACTATAGACTTTTAGATGGGGAACATGCTAAAGCAGAAGTTTTAGTTAATGAATTTTTATCAAAACTTAAACTTCCTGTTAATAGTGATACCATTATGGCAACTCTAACACGACTTATTAATCTGCGTGAAGATGCCTTGGAGCAAGTACTTCAAAAAGAGGGATTGAGTGAAGATGAGATAATTGCAAAAAAGGAGGAAGCATATCTTTTTGTAAAAGAGATGCATATCCTGCGACATGAGTATCTAATAGCATGGATAAAATATGAAAATCTATTGACACCTTTTTATAGGACTCTAATAGAGGGTGTGCATAATATTGGTGTCTCTATGAGTAGATGGCAATCTGCTTGGACAGCACATATTATCTCTGGAGTTAATCGTGATTTGTTAAAAGAGCATGGTGGTGATGAAAAGACTATTTTTAGAATACTTCAAGATGATGGATTATTGGATTTAGACCCCAACGGAGCTGTTGGTGATAGGTGTTACTCTGTTTTGGTAAAAGATAAGAGTGGTCACTATAGAAGTACTTCCTATTGTGATGCTTTTCCTGATGAGGTCTCGGATTTGGTCTCTGTGATAGAGGATTGTATTGAGGCATTAAGTATTGAAGATGATGAGGTATTTGGACAGAAAGATGAGTGGATACGATATTTTGTTGCTATCAAAAAAGCTCTATCTATAAAAGAGCCTAAAAAGCTTATTGGTCACTGGGCAAATGTCGATAGAGCTTGGATGAAGATTACTACACCTATACAGGTGGGACATCCATTGGAGTATTATGAAGACCACTTTAGAAAGGCTGTTGCTTTGGAGTGGGATTTGCGAATAGTTAACCCTAAACTACAGAGTGGCTCTATGACGCGTGAGAATATTAAGAGCTTTTCGGCAAAGTTGGCAGATAAGATAGATGGTTTTGTTATGCCTACTATAGAGAAAAATGCCACACAAGTAGATGAGACACAGTTATATATAGGTCAACCAATGCTCTACTACGCCGCAGAGTTCAATGGACTCTTTTCAGCTCAGGTAGTACCCAATGATGAGCAGGTTTCAGCAGAGCTTGGTAAAAAGATATTTGCTTATACTGATTTTGTAATGGAGAGTAAAAAGGCAAAACCTATTATGCAACTCTCTGTTGAGACTATGGGATTGGATTTTGTAAAAAAACAGCGAGAACTTATAGATAGCAATCCCAAACTATGGCAAGAGATATATGATATATCAACTATTGGTCATGAGTTTGGACATATTCTGTGGATAGATGGCGATACAGAGATGGTGATGAACTCTAGTGGACAGTTCAAAAATATAGAAGAGTTCAAGGCTACTGCTGGTGGACTTATGGCATTTTTTGATAATGAAAGAGATGAGTTAAAAGAACATATAGTTGATGATTTGGTCTCTCGTGCTGTTGGATTAATGGCTTGGCGTGAGGTAGGAGAGGTGTTACCATACTATTGTGAAGGGCTTATCCACTTAGATATTCTTTTTGGTTCGGGTATTATCTCCTATGATGGGCAGATTAGAATAGATTATGATAAGTATAATGAGATGAGAGATGCTTACCAAAAAGCTTATAAATTTTTGGCACAAAATTATATAGATAAGATGGATGCTAATTTTTATCTATCAAAATATGCTAAAAAAGTAGATGGGGTATATCTTCCTATAAAAAAGGAAATTTTAGATTTTGTTGAGTTCTATTATGCTAGATATAGAGAGATAGGTCAGCAAGTTTATTCTATTGGGGAGTTCTAATATTGAAATCTGCTAGTTAAGAAGCATTAGTGATACTTTATGCTTCCTAACACTTAACAATTATGCTATCTTGGACATCAAAGCAAAGCTTTTTACAAAAGGGTCTGCCATAGATGGATTTTTAATCATTGCCTTAAAATCACCTTTTACAAATTTTAATTTTCCCATAGCTACAGCAACTCCCATTGAACTCATAGTCAAAGGTTTCTCTGCCCATTTATCCCAATCTTTTTTTGATGCTCTCATATCCCAATCGGGTGTTTCATCATTATAGAGTCCTGCTGATATGGCTTTACCATCTTTAACCACAAACACACATAATGGTTTATCATCATCTTTAAAACCACAAGTGATGGTCGAGTCAAAATTAATTTTGGCAAGTTTATCTGATACCTCTGGGGTTTTATTCCATAGCTCTTTTAGTTCGTTTATCCATTGGTCTGAAAATAATTCAATCAATTTTTTCCTTTTTTTATTACAAGTTATCAGAAATATAATCTGAAGTCGAATTATACTTTCTATATGATTAAAAAAAGTAAAAAAAAAATAGTTGCTATAAAAAATTCAGAAAGCTAAGGTATCAAAATATTGTAAGCTTGTTGAGCATAAGTATAGGTAGGATCACTATCTATAACGATATATATTTTAATGAACTTGAAGAGGCATTTAGCTTGTATACTAAACAGTAAAAAACTGTAAAAAATAGTCTAGGTTATGCATTTAAAAAAAACGCTATAAATATTGATATATCGGTATTCTATACACGATTAGGACACAGAATATATATATACTTTCCACATGAGAGAGACAGTTTTTTTTTCCTATTTTTATTGTCTCTTCTCATAAATGTTTACATGGCTTTTACCTAATATTATTTTTTTGCCACAGTCGATTAGACACGGTAAAAGCTGACTTTTTTTTTTAATTTAATAGTCCTCTAACTTCATCTTCATCTATTATATCTTTTTCATATTTTACAACAGCGATATTTTCGGTTTCATTGATATATGTTTCAGATATAGCCTCATGCTCTGTTAGGACTGAAATTTTTTCTCTATCAAATATATCAAGAGGTAGATAGACATTTCCTCTGTTGTGTGGGTCTGGCATAGTAGCTACCCATACAAACCAACCTATGGCGATTATCATAACTACCATTGATAGTGTAGCTCTGTCGTAGTGTTGAATTATCCAACCAGCCAAAAGACCACCCATTGTAATACCAATATATCCAAATGTGTTGGCAACACCAATAGCAGCACCTTTTTGATGGACTTTTGCAAACTTGCTAACAAAACTCTGTATAAGTGGCTCAAACATCATAAATCCTATCATAAACAGAGAGACACCTATAGAGAAAACTAGAGCAGAATCTGCAAACCCCATAGCCATAAAACCAAAAAATATAGATACTACAGAAATCATAAAGACCTCTTTTCCTTTGCCGTACTTCTCACCAAATATAGCTGAAGGTGCCATTGCAAAGATACCAAGTATAATAGCAGGAAGATAGACTTTCCAAAGCTCTATTTTTTCCCAACCAAAACCACCATCAGTTATAGATTGTGTCATAACTATAGGAATGATAACAAATGCCATAGTCATAGTAGATGAGTGAAATAGAAAAGTAATATACATTCGTGTTAATGCCTTATCCTTAAATACCTCAAAAAACTTTGACTCTTTTTCACTATAACTATGTACGATTTTTGGTGGTTGAGGAACTGATGTAAATAGAATAGCGATTGCTATAGTAGAGAGGATGGCTACCATCCAAAATAGTGTACTTATCCCCCATTTACCACTTACAACAGGAGCAACAATCATAGCTACCGAGAAACTAATAGCGATTACTCCACCCATAATTGCCATGGCGTGGGCTCTCTGCTCCTCTTTGACTAGGTCTGCTATCATTGCTGTAACCACAGAACCAATAGCCCCTGCACCTTGTAAAAATCGACCTACTAGTAGCATATATATATTGCTACTCAAGGCACAAATGACTGAACCCAAGATAAAAATCATAAGACCTATAAAAAGGGTCTTTTTTCTGCCTATCTTATCACTAAGTCTTCCAAAAGGAACTTGGAAAATCGCTTGTGTAAATGCGTATCCACTCATCGCAGCACCTGCTAGAAAGGGAGTTGCTCCCTCTAGTTCGAGTGCATAGACAGAGAGGACAGGAAGGACGATAAATAGTCCAAAAAATCTCAATCCGATAATAGAACTGAGTGGTAATATCTGTTTAAACATGTTTATATCTCCAATAGGATAAAATTTGTCTTATTATATGTAAAAAAGGTTAATTATTGATGAAAATAGTACTAGCTACAGGAAATAAGGGAAAATTAAGAGAGTTTAATCAGATGTGTAGAGATGAGGTTGTGCCATTTTCAGAACTACTTGGTGAGATAGATATAGTTGAAGATGCGGATAGTTTCAAAGGAAATGCTCTAATAAAGGCAAAAACTATCTATGAGAAGTTGGGAGAGGAGTATATAGTTGTATCGGATGATAGTGGTATCTCTGTGCCTCTACTTGGAGGCAAACCCAATATATACTCTGCACGATATGCAGGAGTTGGGGCAAGTGATAAGGAGAATCTCTTGAAATTGGTCAAAGATTTAAAAGCCAAAGGGGTGGATAGGACACCTGCTTACTATACAGCTTGTATCGCTATCGTCTCAAAATATGGCGAGTATACGGTACATGGTTGGATGCATGGAGATGTAATAACAGAGCCTAGGGGAGAGAGAGGATTTGGGTATGACCCAATGTTTATTCCTAATGGATATAAGTTAACACTTGGAGAGCTTGATAATGAGGTGAAAAAGAAGATTTCTCACCGTAGTCAAGCTTTGAGATTGGCTAAACCTATTATTGAGATGTTGCGTTTTAGATTAAATTGAAATCTCTTTTGGGATTAGTATCATGATTTCTAGATAATTGAACTTATTTTAATACTTAAATAAAACAAAAAATATTTAAAATAATGTAAAAATATTTTTTTAAATTTAAAAAGTGAATATAATTACACATTTTTATAATTTTTATCTAAAATATTATGATTCCTTACAAAAAAAATGTTATCCTTAGGAAATAAATCCATTTTGTTTTTATTATTGTCCTTAATTAATTAAGTTAAACAACTCACAAGGAGGGTTAAAATGAAATCACGCTTTTTGCATATGACATATATTGCATTTGTAACATTGATATTAGTTGGTTGTGGAGGAGGTGGTGGTAGTTCATCTGATGAAACAACTACTACCACTACCGAGACACCTGTTGCCACAGTCCCTGAACAAGTGGAGAGACCTGTAGATACTACAACATCTGCTACAGAGGAAGTTGTAGAAGATGTTGTGAAAGAGCCTGAAGAAGAAACCACATCAGATAATGGTAGCAGTGGTGGAAGTAGTAGTAGTGGTGATGGTTCTACTTCTACACCTGCATCGGGTGTTGCACCTGCCAACAAAGGTCCTTTTAAAAAAGGTTCAAATGTCACTGCATACAAATTAAATAGGAATGGAACGCGTTCTACAGAGACACTCTCTGTCTTGACTACAGATGACAAAGGTACTTTTAGTATTACTATTCCGTGGACAGGTGCTACTGAATTTAATGTTGTAGGTGAATATCTTAATGAGGCAACAGGTACATATATGGGTGATGGAAATCTATCTGCTATTGTAGATATGGTTCCTGGGTCGGCTAACTCTATTGGTATCAATGTCTTTACGCATATGGCGGCTGTAGTTATGAAGAAAAAGATGTTGGCTGCTGATGCCAATGGTTCGACTGTTTCAGCTACTACGCTAAAAGAAGAAGCATCTGCTGTTATTGCTGAACAATTTAATCTTAAACTAGATGGTGCAAAGTTGGAGGATTTGGATATAACAAGTCGTGATGAACCTGCCAATGCACAGCTTTTACAGGTCTCTGCTGCACTAATGAGTACGGATAATCCTGCTGAGACTTTGGCTAATATCTCAAAAGATATTGGTGAAGATGATAAGATAGATGAAGAGGGTCAAGCTGCGATGGATGACCTCCAAGAGGAGATGGCAAATCTTGACCTTGATGAGATTGAGGAGATTATCGAAGGTACTGTCGATGGTGCTGTAGCTCCTGTAGAGACCAATGTCCTCAACGGTACGCTATCTTGGGATAGCAATATGAGTTTTAATCCACTCAATGATGCTTTTCCTGATACAAACTATACTTCAGAAACAGTTACGGTCAATGGTGTTATTGGAACATCTGCCAATGTGAGCATTGTAAATGGTTGGTTTAAGGTCAATGGAGCAACAGCTACTACTGTGAGTAATGGTGACCAAATTGAGGTGACAGTTACTTCATCTTCTACTTATAGTACAGAGGTTAAAGCGATTCTTACTGTTGGTGGAAAAGATTTACCATTTATAGTAACAACAAAATCAGACCCATTTGTTCCAGATACAATTCCTGATGATTTTAGTTTTGGATTTAAAAAGGATATGAATGCTGGAGAGGAGGCTACTTCAAAAGAGATAACCATTACGGGTATTAATATGGCTACTCCTATCGCTATTGATAATGGAAGTTTTACGGTTAATGGAGAAGTAAATGATACAGTAAAGAGTGGAGACAAGGTTGTTGTTAAGCTAAATGCTGGGGCGTTAGGTACAACTAAAAAAGCTACTATAACTATTGGTGGAGTTGAAGGTAAATTTACAGTATCGACAAAAGCAGAAGATAAAAATCCTATAATCACAGGTAGTTTAGGTTCATTTTTGGATGAAGAGAAAGATACCACAATTACTTCAAATGAAATTACCATAACAGATATTAATGTAAATCTTCCTGTTAGTGTAACAGGTGGTGCAACGGTTTCAACTGCTACTGTTGCTAATAATGGCACAATCACTGTTACGGTTACTGCACCGAGTGAATATGCAACAGAAAAAACAGTAGATTTACATATTGGTGGAGTGGTGATTCCGTTTACTGTTAAAACCAAGCCTAATCCATTTGTACCTGATACGGTTCCTAATGATTTTAATTTCAAAAAAGTTAAAACACGAACAGCAGGTATAGAGATTGAGAGTGAAGAGATTACAGTAACTGGTATCAATATGCCTGTGCCTATCTCTGTGGTTGGTGGAGCGTATGATATCAATGGTACAGCCTCTACGGCAACCACAATAAGTAATGGAGCTACTGTTAAGCTTAGAGTGACTTCTCCTGATTATGGTCTAACTAAAGAGGCTACACTTAACATTGGTGGAGTAAGTGCAGTATTTAAGGTTGAAACTGAAAAAGATGAAGAGCCTGAGGCAATTAGTTTTACATCTTTATCGGCTGAAGTAAAAAATTCAGATAGTGAATCTAACATTGTAACGATTAGTGGAATCAATGTCCCATTAGCAATTAGTATTGATGGTGGAGAGTATCAGATTGATGATGGAGGATATACCTCTACTGCTGGTACTATCGAAAACAACCAAACTGTACAGGTCAAACTTCATAATGCAAATACTCCTGCTACGACAACGGTAGCTCGTTTGCATGTTGGGAATATGAATATACCATTTGTGGTTACTACTGCTGATGATGCACCAGTTATAGCTGATATTTCTGGTGTTGAAGCAACAGAAGACCAGCTCTTTAGATTTAAACCAACATTAAGTGAAGGAAAATCAAATAACTGGGAGATTGTAGGAGCATTACCTACTTGGCTTGATTTTAACCCAATAAATGGTGAACTTAGGGGAACTCCAACCAATGATGAGTCTGATGTTGGAACCTATAGTATAACAATAAAAGCGACTAATGATATAGGTAATGATACTAAAACATTTGATATTACAATCATTGATGTGAACTATCCACCTGTTTTAGAAGCATTACCAAATGTAACCAAAGATGAAGATAGTCCAGCCTTTACAGTAGAGTTAAATGCGACTGACCGTGATGGTACAGATGCTACTTATAGTGCAACCTCTTCGGATGAGAGTAAAGCGACGGTATCTGTAACAGATAGTACGCTAACAGTTACTCCTATTGCAGAAGCAAGTGGTGTTGTGACCATAACGGTAGTAGCAACAGATGTTAAGGGTGCAGAAGATAGTAAAACATTTACTTTGACTCTGACACCGTTTAATGATGCTGCTGTTTTAGAGTCCATTGCTACACAAACCGTAGATGAAGACTCTACTCCATTAGTTATTGAGCTTAATGCTACGGATGTAGATGCAGATACGCTTACTTATACGGCAACAAGTTCAGACTTGACCAAAGCAACTGTTGCTGTTTCAGGGAGTCAACTTACGATAACACCACTACTTAATCAGTATGGAGATGTTACTATTACAGTAAAAGCAAATGATGGAACGGTAGATAGTAATACGGTAACATTTACCTATAGTATTACTCCTGTTAATGATGCTCCTATTGCAAATCCTGTAACAAGCAGTACAGTTGAAGATACGGTAAAAGCGATTACACTTATTGCTACTGATGTGGATAGTGAAGATGCCTTAACTTATAGTGTTGTTACTCCTCCAGTAAATGGTACAGTAGATATTAGTGGGGCTATTGCAAACTATACACCTAATGCAGATTTTGCAGGAAATGATAGCTTTACCTATAAAGTAAATGATGGAACTATTGATTCAAATATTGCTACAGTTACTATCAGTGTATCTTCTCTAAATGATGCACCTGTATTAAGTGTGATTCCTCCACAAACAATGGATGAAGATAATGGGACACTGGTAGTTGAGCTTAATGCAACCGATGTTGATGGAGATACACTTAGTTATGAGGCAAATAGTTCTGATGACTCTATTGCAACTGTGGCTATATCAGGAAATCAGTTAACTATTACATCTATGCCTAATATGAATGGTAATGTTACGATTAGCGTAGTGGCAAAAGATAGTGAGTTGTCAAGTGATGTTCAAACCTTTACTGTAACCATTAATCCTATTAATGATGCACCTCACTTAAATCCTATTCCTACACAATGGAAAGAAGGAAATCAAACAGAGATTATTGTAGAGTTAAATGCTACAGACATAGATGGTGATGCTATTACTTATGGAGCAACAAGCTCAAATACTTCTAGGGCAACAGTAGCATTGAGTGATAATATATTAACCATTAACTTAGTTGATTTAAATGGAACAGATGTAGAGATTATCGCTACTGCTAATGATGGAAAGGGTGAAGAGGTTAGTGAACATTTTATGGTTATCGACCCAAGTGGAAGAGAATTGGACTATGTTGAATTCTCTCACAATGTGGAAAGTGGGCAATATGAAGAAGAGGATGGAGTTGACCCATCTTCACTATTTGCTTCACCAATGTATTCGATTCGATATGAGCATTGTGATGGATTAGAACTTGACAAATTCACTTTGAGTTCAACTCAATTGGATATTAAAAGAGCTGAGTTCAATGAAACAACAGGTGATATAACTTGGAGAGATAACTGGAACACTTCATTGACTATTACTGATAATGAGATATTTATTGATGAAAATGAAGATGGTGTTGATGACTTTAAATTTAAATATGTTGGAGCTATAGAGGATGTTGATGTTTTAAATAGTATGCTTGGTATGCAACTTTTTGATTCAAGGATACAAGCTTATCGATTCTTGCAAATTCGAATTAGTGATACTGTTAGGTTTGATGAGGATGATGAAGATGATTATGTAGAGACACATGGTCATACAGATAATCTATTTTATACCTCTCTAGCTTCATTTATAGAGCATCAACAAAATGGTGCGTATTTTATTAGTAATGATGAGGGAGAGGGAGGAATCTCTTTTGCTGATGATAGTAACTTTAGTGATGGTAGTGGTATGTTGATAGAGGTTACTGATGATGGTTCTTTGGTTAATAATAATGCAGGGACATGGCATGTTGAGGATGGAGTACTCTATGTAGAACCAACCGAATCTTTGTATGAAAGTGAAGTTTACAAGGTCATAACAGATGATGTACATGGTGATGTAGTTATCCGTGGAGAGTATTCTAAATCAGGAGAAGAGGAAGAGTTCGTTTGGTTTGATGATGAAGGGAAAAATCAATTTTTACAATTCCTAGAGGATGAAGGAATTTCATATAATGGTGGTGAGTGTCATGATGATGATGGTGATGATAGTGTTCATGAAATACATCCTGAAATTTATATATGGGGTGAAGCAGTAGTAGATGAAAATCAGACTCAATCATTTTGGTTTGAGGCAAGAGATTTGGATAGTGTTCGTTTAGCAGAGGGGACACCTGATTTTATCACTTTGGTTGAAGATAATGATGGTGGGGAACCTATGTCAGTCTCTGCAAATAGAAGTTTACGACAGAATAGTATGCCTAGGTCGGTGAGTCGAAATAACTCTTCAACTAGTGAGGAAAATAGTTGGTCATACTATAGAGTAGATATAAATGCTACAGCAACTACAGCTACTGGCTATTATGCTATTGAATTAATTGGAACCAATAATAGTTTAGGTGTAGATGTCAATGAAACACTCAATCTCTTTTATGGTATTGAAGCTCCATCTGTTGATTTTGATATACAAAATGGATATATTGAACTCAATCAGGGGGAGAGTAGAAGTGTTGACTTTACACTATACAATGCTGATAGTATAGAGATAGGTGAGACAATTCGTTGGAATGATTATAAAGAAGTTGTCACTAGTTTTACAGATATTAGCGGAAATAGTGTTGATATTCATCCTACAACTGATGTAGATGTGGATTGGTATGATATAGAGTTGATTGCAAGAGATAGTAGTAGTGGTGGGGAGATTAGTAGATGGATAGGTGTACAAGTCAACCCAGAGGGAAGTAACCATAGACCTGATATAAACTTAACAGTTATTTATCATCAGCTTGATATAAATAGTAGTGAAGAGGTGATTGCCACTGTAAGTACAAGTGATATAGATGGAGATGATGTTAATCTTAGTATTTATAGTCCTTCTTTTGTAGTACTAGAGGATAACAATATTGTCTATCGACCTGATGGAAATGAGACGGCTGGTGGATATGATATTGAGGTCTATGCAGAAGATTCAAATGGTGCGAGAGTTGATAGATATTTTTTGTTTGAGCTTGTTGGTGATTCTAATGGTGAAGGTGGTGAACCTATCCTCATCTCAAATTTAGTATCAGGAACAGTTAACTTTAAAGATGAGGATAGCAATCCGATAGCTACTCCAAATGATGCCTTTGTACGAATTGTCCCATCACGATTCCAAAATGATGATGCAGGATGGAATGGACTTTTTTGTAAAGTTGAAGATAATGGAAGCTATGGTGCAGAGTGTTATACTGATGGAAATAAATCAGGTATAATAGATGCATTCAATGACTCTACTGAAACTTTCCAAATGGTAGTATTCAAAAATCATATAGAACCTGAAGATTATCACTGGAACTGTGGTGAGGATATCTATAAGTGGGTAGGAGATAGTGTATCTTCTGATTCTTTTGCAACGATAGATGTGTCTCCTAATGATTATCAAGATAGAAGTGGAGAGCAGTGTGGTGAAAGTGGAGACAATGATAGCGATGGTGACCATATCCCTGATAGCATAGAAGCTCTACTAGGTATGGATTCATCCAACCCCGATGTCAATGACAATGGGATTTTAGATGGACTAGAAACAGAGGGTGACAACGGTGACCAGTTCTTTGATAAACAGTGGCATATTAGAAGTTTGGGTACAGTTGTTAACGGTAGTGATGTATCAACAGTTGTCGGAAATGATTTAGACCTACTGGATATATATGGTAAATATATGGGTTATAATGGTGGTAATCCTATTATTGTGCAGATTGTAGATGATGGTGTAGATGCTGACCATGAAGATTTGGTTGACAATATGGATTTGAGTCGTTCATATAGTCATAGTAGTTCAGGAGATACAGTAGGTGACCCATCACCTACAGATATTCATGATACACATGGAACGATGGTTGCAGGTATTATGGGAGCTAGAGCCTTTAATGGTAAAGGGGTTAGAGGTATTGCTCCTTTTGTTAAAGTAGCTGGAAGTAACTGGATTGAGTCTCAGAATCCTTCAGGATTAGATAAAGCTTGGCTCTCTGGTGATGGTGCTAATGAGATAGCAGTTACCAATAATAGTTGGGGAACCTATTTTACCAACGATACATTCTATGAGTCTATATTGGAACAGGGAACTTCTACCTTGCGAGATGGAAAAGGTAGAGTCTATGTAATAGCAGCAGGAAATGATAGAGAAGACGCTGGTAACTCTAACATTAGTTATATCTCAAATAGTAGATATGCAGTTGCTGTTGCCGCACTAAAACATGATAATACACATGCATCATACTCTAGCCCAGGTGGAAATGTGATTATCTCTGGATATAGTGGAGACTACTATCAAAATAGCCCAACCATTGCCACAACAACAGTTGAGGGGCAATCGGTCAACAGTGGGGATATAAATGAGAAGACCACTTGGAGTGAGGATGTTAACCAAAACTATACATTTGCAATGAATGGTACAAGTGCAGCCTCACCAACGGTCTCAGGTTCAATCGCTCTGGTTTTAGAGGCTTGTCCTAATTTGACATGGAGAGATGTAAAATATCTTCTTGCTAAACATGGTAAAAGAGTTGATAGTGAAAACAGCAGTTGGATACAAAATAGTTCAGGTTTATGGTATAGCAATGATTACGGATATGGGTTAGTAAACCCTAAAGGTATGATTGAGTCATGTGAAAATAACTATACAAATCTTGGTGCAGAGAGAACAGCAGAGGTTTCTGGAACACCTAATTCTAGTTTAGATGATAATTCTACAGTTACAATTGGTGGATTTGATATTAATGAAAGTATTAATATTGAGTGGATAGAGTTGACAATGGATTCTAACCATACACAGGCTTCTGATTATGGTATAGAGCTAATCTCTCCTGCTGATACAACGGTTAGAGTGGTAAATTGGACTAGAGCAGGTGGTGATTGGATGAATGGTGGCTTCAAATTTGGTTCAGCTGGATTTGTTGATGAAAACAGTAGTGGTGAGTGGAAAGTTAAGGTTACAGATTTCAATATCAACAATGAAAATCTATCAGGAACAATTAAAAGCTTAAAGATAAAAATCTATGGACACTAAGGAGATATTATGAGAAGAGTTCTAAATATAACAGCATCAATGGTACTTATTTCAGGTGCTAGTTTTGCAGTGGAGGTTGAGTCAGTTGAGCAAAATAGTGGTGCGAATATCACTATTCTTGAGACCATGTCAGCAACTCCAACAGAGGTTACAAGAGTAAAAGTAAAAGATTCTGGTGTAGAGTCTTTTGTTCTTGTACCAAAAGCCAACAGTAATAATATTGGTACACTATCACCCAATATGGATGATAAGCTAAACTCAAAAAAAGGTTTGATAATTGCTTTTAAAGATAAAAATGTAGATATAGCTCCTCTGGAGGCTCTATTTAATATTAGTCTAAAAGAGAAGTTACAAAGTGGATTTTATATTTTTAAAAATCTATCAGGATTGAGTGATGTTGCTCTGATTGAGGCTATTTTAAAATCAGATAGTCAAGATATGATAAAAACATTAAGACCCAATTGGGAGATGGGGGTTGAGAAGTTTTAGGAGTAGATAATAGTGTAGGGACAACTATTCCTACACATTCTAAACAAAGCCGTTCGCTCTCCTTATTTAATTTTATTCTATTTGGGATTACAAAAAAGCACTTCAAGAATCCCATCAGACAATGCTATCTTCTCAATCCTCTTCACCTCATCTTCATACTCTTCAAATGATTTTCCAATCTTTGAGACCTCTTTTTGCAAAATCACCTCACCTCCATCAAGTTCACTATTCACCCAATGCACAGAGACACCACCTATATCAAATTCATCAGCATAACTTCTCTCTATTGCTTGGATTCCTTTATGTCTTGGTAATAGAGATGGATGAAGATTTATAGCTCTTATCTTATCTGTAAAAACTGTTGTCAATATTCTCATAAATCCTGCAAGTACTGTCAAATCTGGTTTATATTTTTCCAAAGTTTTAACTATCTGCTTATCAAAAATCTCACGACTCTCAAAACTTTTGGAATCTATAATCTCTACAGGAACATTATACTCATTCGCAAAAGCTATTCCACCTGCATTAGGTCGATTGGTTAGGGCTACTACCACCTCTAGCTCTTTTTTGTGTAGATGCTCTAAGATATAAGCTAGATTGCTCCCTGTTCCACTAAATAGTACGGCTATTTTCTTCAAGTTTTCCTACCTCTTCAATTAAATCTGTTGGAAGCATACCATAAGAGCTACCTTTATACGCTTTTGCTCCTGCTGTTAGAGCCAAAGAGCCATGAATCGTTGAATTAAGAGCCGATTTACCTTGGGCAAGTAATCCACCTATTAATCCACTCAAAACATCACCACTTCCACCTTTACTAAGTTTTGAACTTCCATGAGGGTTTACATAGAGTTTATTATCTTGGGCAATAATCATATTTGCTCCTTTTAAAAGAAGCGTAATATTTGGAAAAAACTCACAAAACTCACGAACTTTATCAAATCTATTGGCTTGAAGCAGAGCGATATTGATAGGTGTCTCTACTGTCATATTCCACAAGGCTACAAACTCTTTTGGGTGAGGGGTGAGTACTATCTCTCTATCATTCTGTTCCAAAAACTCCAAGATAATCTCAGAGTGAAATATATCTGCATCCAAGACAATAGGTATATCGCTATCTAAAATATTATCAATAATTGTATCTTGAAAATCATTACCATAACCCATACCAAAAGCTATAGCTGTTGTATTATATGGTAGGTTGGTATCTTGCATAATTGCTAATGGCAGAGGAGTATTAAGTTCACCAATCATAGTTACCAATCCTACACCAAAACGCAAAGAGGTACTAGCTGTTAAAATCCCTGCACCCTCTTTCTCTCCTGCTATAACTGCTAGATGTCCAAAGCTTCCTTTATGAGTACTCTTTGACCAATTACGAGTTGGTAATTTTATATCACTCTCATCTAGTAGGTGTATATCAGTATCAAATCCTTCTGTATATTTATCATGATGAACACCTAAATCCACACATATTATTTCACCTACAAAATCTTTTGCCATATCAGAATAGAGAGCCTCTTTTAAAGCCCCCATAGTGATAGTCACATCTACAAATAGAGCCATAGGCAGAGGGTTACCATCTATATCTATACCAGTTGGTATATCACATGCTATTTTGAATCCTTTTAGGGCTTGGAGTTCAACAATTAATTTCCGTGTCTTATCATCAAGCATACGGCTAAGACCTGCTCCAAAGATAGCATCAACAATAATATCTGCCTCTTCTATCTCATCTACAAACTCAATATCTAAAGTTGCAACTCTCTCTAGTTGTATCTCTGCCATAACTGACTTGACACCAAAAGGGATATAGAGTTTTACTCTATAATAGTCTTGAAGTAGTCTAGCTAGTACTATTCCATCAGCACCGTTATTGCCTACTCCACAGACTATAAGCACAGAACTCTGTTCTTTAAAATTAGCTTGAATGTAATTTGCCATACCCATTGAGGCGTGTTCCATTAGTATATCTTCGGTTAGGGCGTACTCTTCGTAACATCTTTGGTCTAGGGGGTAGCAGGATTTGTATAGGGGTTGCATTTATAACTCTTTTAATTTGGGATAGATATTTTCTATAAAACTATGATAATCAGGAAAAATATCATAAATCTCATCTAATGACAAATCAATATATTTTAATGACTCTGCAACTTCGAGTCGACACTCATTTAAAGATTTATCTTTAAGATTAAAAATATCAATAGTAAATTGACCTTTATGATTTTTAGCAATAATCTCTCCAGTAGGCAAATAATCAAAGAAATCATTAGGGTTTTCAATAGTTGGATTTACAATATTTTCATACTCTTTTCTAGTTTTAATATGCGTATCTTTAAAATTAGAACATCTCTCTTTTGTATTACAAGAGACAAGTAGATTTGAATATTCTAAACTTAATTCAGGAAATAAATTTCTAGTTTTAAAATGGTCAATATTAGAATTTTTAGAGTCTGCGTCTATCTCTTTTTCACAATAAGCACAAAGTAAACTCTGTTCTTCAAGTAACATATCTACTCTTAGTTTAGCTC
>FPHE01000092.1_pt1 | contig 53732 bp, 52 predicted proteins | sample 1057201 | NCBI WGS metagenome assembly FPHE01 (sample SAMEA4473311, study PRJEB15554) | hydrothermal vent metagenome | biome: marine basaltic hydrothermal vent biome; feature: marine hydrothermal vent; material: water | place: Pacific Ocean | collected 2011-06-14/2011-07-23 | depth 1155 m
TACTTATCTACTTTTTAAGTGATGGCAATTGGTTTGACTTTGCACAATACCAACAAAATATACAAATGGCAATAAGTGGTAATCCCCATGCACTCGATATGCAACCACATACTTCATTTTCGTGGGAACTACTCTTTGAAATATCTGTTTTTGTCATTACGATACTTTTTTGGGAAAAATGGCGTGGAGCAACACCTGGCAAGAAATTTGTACATATTAAAATCGTAGATGCAAAAACATATAATGAGATAACAAACAAACAAGCCATTACTCGTTCACTAGGATATATCCCATCTATGTTCTTCTTTATTGGTTTTTTAATGGTCGCATTTAGAAAAGACAAAAGAGCGCTACACGATCTATTAGCAGGTACTGCAGTTATATATGAAGATTAAGTTTATTATTGAGAAAAGAGTAAATCAAAAAACTCTTCGGCAGCACTTTTATGAACAAGTTTATCTCTTCTCTTTTTCAACCTTGTGTTCTTTATAAAATTTTTTACCTAATTAAACTTTTGCAACAACTTTATTTCGACCAGTTTCTTTCGCTTCATAAAGAAGATCATCTACACGCTTAAGAAGTTGTGTCATTGTATCTTCATTTTTAAATTTTGTAACTCCCATACTAATAGTTATTTTATACTTACCATCGATAAGCGAATTTTCTATTGTTTTACGGATAGACTCAGCTTTTATCAATGCTTGGGATATATCTAAATGTGATAATATGAGTATGAATTCTTCTCCTCCCCACCTACCAAATGTATCTACTTTACGAATTGAATGAAGGATTGTTTGACACAAAAATTTTAAAACCACATCACCAATATCATGTCCATATGTATCGTTAACATATTTAAAATGATCGATATCAATCATAACAATAGCACTATTCTCCTCGTAACGTTTTACCATCTCAATTTCTGCTTGAATTATCTCATTAAGTTTATGTCTATTATAAACCTGTGTTAGATTGTCAATAATAGCCATCTTCTTTAATTTCTTTTCAAGTTCGACTCTTTTTGTAATATTTGTTCCCGTAGAAACGAAGCTCTCTATCTCATTGTTTTCATTTAATATAGGAGTAATATTTTTCTCTTCATAAAGTAATTTTCCATCTTTTGTTCGATTAGTTAACACAGCATTATAGTTTTTCCCTGAAAGAATAATTTCCCAAAGTTTTTTAAAAAAAGATTTATCATACTTACCCGAAGCAAAGATTTGAGGACTACTCCCTAAAAGCTCTTCTTTTGTATAGCCATAATTTTTAATGGTGCTTTCATTAACATAAATGATACTACCATCAATCTTTGTAATATAAACTATATCATCTGTTTGTTTTAAGGTCTGAGACAGCATCATCCTTTGTTTCTTTTCTCTCACAATATCAGTAACATCAACGACTGTTCCAGCACCTGCATAATTACCTTCATATAGAATCGTTGAAGCAGACAGTCTAATTATACGCTTTTGACCATCTTTCCTAATTATAGGTATATCCTGATAAGCAGATGGAGCAAGTAGCTTTCCTTGAATTCTTTTCTGTCCAATCTCATGAAAACTCTTTTGTAGTTTTTTTTCTAAGACTGATTCTGGCATCATTTTTTTAAGTTGATTCTCACTATATCCAGTAATCTCTTCAAATGCACTATTTATATAAAGATATGTATCTCTATAAACAAATACACCAGCCAAAGAACTCTCAACCATTGCTTTGAATTTAGCTTCATTCTCTTTTAGTCTATTTTCTATCTCTCTTTTTTCAGTAATATCATGAATAATACCTAAAAATCCAATAGCTTTATTCTCTTTGTCTCGTTGTACAACTGTTGTATCTTCAATCCATCTAATGTCACCATTAGCTGTTTGAATACGATAAACTTGAACAAAACGATCGATATTATGCTCTAAATAGTACGCCACCTCTTTGGAAACTGTCTCAAGGTCATCTTTATAAATAATCGAAGAGTAAGTGATTTTATTATTTAAAAAATCTTCAGCACTGTAGCCAAACATTGCAATATTCTCAGTTACAGAAATAACTGGCCAGCCTTCATCATTTGACCAATGAAAAATTATAGTTTTTGAATTATCAAGCAGAGATTTCATCTCTTGGAGCTTTTGACTTATCTGCTCTACTCTTTGTGTTTGAATATGAAGTGAAAGGATTGTAGCAGCCACCATTGCAAAATTAACTTCATAATCATTCCACTCATCTGTTTTTTTTGTAGAAGAGTTGGCAACAATGCCAATAATTTTGGAATTTACTATTATAGGTGTAATCAAAATCGTTTTTGTAGTCTTTCTGTCAATATATTTTTTAAACTCTTCACATAGCATTTCAAAGTCATTTTCAAGGTTAAGAAGAAATGGCTTATGTGATTGAAGTTTTTTCAGACAAGGAGATGGATCATTGAAAGGTACTTGTAAATTTTGAAGTTGTTCAATATTTGGATATACACTTAAACATTTCAAATGTCTTTCATCTTTTATCCAAATACTGCTTCTATTCGAAGAGATTGCATTGTTAAAGATTTTTAAGATTTTAGGAAAAATATTTTCGTCGTTGCATGAACTTATATATATAAGATCGTTAAGAGCTTTTTCTAATATTTTTATTTTTTTCATTTAAACTACTTTTTGATTTTGGATGTAAAATTAAAATTCAAGTATTTACTTAATTTTTACACTTAATTCTACCCAAAAAAATCTCAAAAACTCCCATGTCTAAAAGAAAGTTGTATTGACATGTCTATTTTGACAAGTCTAATATACTTTCCAATGCAAAAGATATTTTGATCAATAAAATTAATAAAAATAAAATATATCTTTCATAAAAGATATAAACAACTATAAAATATTACTTTTATATATATAAATGATATAATATCCCAAAATATTTTAGGAGATTGTGTTGGAGTCAATATTAAATCAAGAGTGGGTCAAGATTATAATTGTTGTATTGGCGGGTTTTTTAATCGGTTTGGATATAAAAACTCATAGGATTAAAAAAGATTCTGTTAATGAGATAGGCAGTGTTAGGACTTATGCTTTTATAGCCCTTCTTAGTTATGTTTTTGCAAAGATAAACTTGTACCTCTATATCGTTGGATATATTGCTCTTTTGGCACATTTTTTACTGTTTTATTATAATAAATTGCAAAATAAAAAAAGTGGTATTTTACTGTTTTTATTGACTTCGCTTGTTTATACTTTTGGGATTATTATACTTAGATATGATGCATGGTTTTTGATTGTTGTATTTATTGCTATCGTATTTATATCAAACCTAAATAAAAGACTAAAAAAATTCTATAAAATTTTTGATGAGAGAGAGATTGAGACACTCGCAAAAGTTGTGCTTTTAAGTGGTGTTATTTTACCTCTGTTGCCAAGAACAAATATACACGAGTATATACCGGTATCATTTTTTAAAGTTTGGTTAGCGGTTGTCGTAGTTTCAATGTTTTCGTATGTAGGATATATATTAAAAAAATATATTTTCAAGGAAAAAGGGTATTGGTTGACCGGAATCTTAGGAGGTATCTATTCGAGTACTGCTACAACAATAGTTTTGGCAAAGAAGGCTAGAACAAGCAAGTCTTATGATCTATTTGTGTCTTCCATCATTATTGCTACGGCGGTTATGTACTTAAGACTGCTTGGAATTGCATTTGCTTTTAATATAGCTATCGCTGATAAACTAGCTATCCCTTTTATATTGTTAGCACTTTTAGCCTCTTTTATTTCGATGTATTTTTATCATAGAGCAAGGAGAGATTTGAATTCTAGTTTAAACGAGGAGGAAGATCAAAATCCACTAGAGCTTGGTACAGCGTTTTTATTTGCGTTTTTATTTATTTTTATGGCATCCATCACACATATTGTTTTAAGTCGTTATGGAGACTTGGGTTTAAATATCTTATCGTTTATAGTCGGACTTACAGATATAGACCCCTTTGTGCTCTCTATACTGTCGTCAAAGTTCAATGTTACCGCAGAAGCAGCTACTACGGCAATTCTTATTGCCGCAGGAAGTAATAATATCTTAAAAGCCATCTACTCTTATGTTTTTTCTAAAAATAAGATAGGTGTCATTAGTGGAGCAATGCTTATAATCTTAGGTATTTTAACCATAGGAGCCGGATTTTTGGTATAGTAGTTATAAAAGGGGGTGTAAAATCCTCTTTTATAAAATTATAGATTTTTTTCTATTTTTATGAGCTCTGTTATGCCATTGTGCATATCTTGCACGCACTCTACTTCTGTGATTCCCAATCTTCTCTTATTGCTTACATCGTATATCCCCTCTTCGCTATTAGAGTGTTCGCCATGTATGCCTCTTATCTGTAGATGGTGCTTATCTGTGATGGATTTAAATAACTCCATATCCTTGCATAGTTTTGGAAGAGATATATGTACACTTGCTCTCATAGCGGTTCCTAGATTTGTAGGGCAACTTGTTATATAGCCTAGATGTTCACTGTATGCAAATTTCATCCTTTTCTCTAACTCTTTTATAGCCGATACAAGTCTTTCAAAGACCTCTTTTATATTTCCACCTTTTTGCATAGATATGATTCGAAGTTCATCCTCTTCATTTACCCAGACTAAAAAAGTTTTTTCATTATTGTGATATATCCCTCTTCCGCTTGGCCAATCTCGGTTTAATCCGGCTGATTCTAGAAATCTGTCCCCTGCTTTAAATAAAAAGTGGTCTTGCACTAAAGAGAGCCTGTCTTCTTCACTCATGCCAAGAAGCGGATAATATCTACCCTTTAAACTCCCATCTAGTGACCCTAGTGTGGTTGAAACTATCTTTTGGACTTCATCTCTTTGCTTTTTTGATATAGAAGTGCCTAGCGGAAAATCTGCCAGGTTTCTACCGACTCTTATCCTTGTAGATATTATGTATCTATTTTCAGGGTCCGGATTTGAGGCATTTAACTCATTTGGATTAAGATTGCTTTTATGTCTATCCTCCTTTGAAAAACCGTGATACTCCTCTATGATGGGGTCAAACAGTGGTGCAAACAGGGTGTATGACTCTTCATCTCCCGCATATACGCCTATACCGCTATCCGGATTGTCTATGCCTGATTTTATAGCCTGTTCTATAGTAAAACCATTTTTTGTTTTTAATCCTTTTAGCTCTTCAAAGATTTCTTTCGTAAGATACTTTGCCATTAAAGATTTATGCTCTTTTGTAAAATTTGGATATGTCATTATAAGCCTTTTTTTGAAAATTATAGCATTATTTATAAAATATTTCTTTTTTAAAGATATAATTAGCTATATAAAATATAGGAAAATAAAATGATTAAAACTATTATGCCAATTACTGCTATTATTGGTTTGAGGTTTATGGGGCTGTTTATTGTGCTGCCGGTATTGTCAGTATATGCACTTGGTTTAAAGGGTTCAAATGAATTTTTGGTTGGTGTTACTATTGGTGGTTACGCGCTAACGCAAATGTTATTGCAAGTTCCTTTTGGTATGCTTTCAGATAAGATAGGCAGAAAGATAACTATAACTATAGGGTTGATTATCTTTATAGTCGGTTCTATTATATGTGGATTTAGTACCGACATATATACTCTTATGTTTGGTAGGTTTGTTCAAGGTGCCGGTGCTATAGGAGCAGTAGCGACTGCCATGATAAGCGATATGGTAAAAGAGGAAGTTAGGGCAAAAGCTATGGCCATTATGGGTGGAAGTATAGCAGCAAGTTTTGCTCTTTCCATGATGATTGGACCTTTGGTGGGCGGTTATTGGGGAGTAGATAAACTTTTCTTTTTAGTTGCAATTTTTTCTGTATTGGCTATTATTGTTCTTTTTACAAAAGTTCAAAATCCACCGAAGATTGCACATAGTTATGACAATAGCGAAAGAAGACTTTTAGAGATTTTAGCCAATAAAGATTTGATGAAGATGAATATAACGAATATGCTTCAAAAAGGCATGATGACTCTGGCTTTTTTGATTATACCTATATTGATGTCTAAAGAGTTTGGCTGGGAGAAGAAGGATTTATGGATGGTCTATATGCCGGCCATGGTTTTTGGGATACTTGCGATGGGACCTTCTGCTATCATTGGCGAAAAGAGGCATAAAGCAAAAGAGATGTTGATGTTGGGTATCATCTTGTTTGCAATCAGTTATGCGATCATGGGATATGCGCACTCTGCCACTGTTTTTATAGTGGGAGTTGTTGTTTTCTTTATAGGTTTTAATATGCATGAACCTCTCATGCAGTCTATGGCAAGTAAATATCCGAGAATTCATCAAAAGGGTACAGCTCTTGGAATTTTTAACTCATTTGGATATATCGGAACATTTATAGGCGGTGTTTTCGGGGGATATTTTTTGCAAAACTACGGTATGCAAGAGATAGCAATAGTTATAATAATAGTAGCATTTTTATGGTTGTTTTTAGTGGCTAGTATCACAAACCCAAGGATAAATAAAAATCTATATCTGAGTTTTGGAAATATAAATTTAGATAAAGCCCAAGATTTACATGATATAGATGGAGTTATTGAGTGGTATAAAAATGAGAGTGAGAGTATTTTGATTATTAAATATAACTCATTAGATACCAACAAAGAAGAGATAGAAAACTTTTTGCATTGATAATACTTTTTTTTGTTTGTCTCGGCGCTGCCACCCTTTTACCAGGTGGCAGCGAGGCATATTTCCTATATAAGCTGGATAAAGCTCCAAATCTACTGTATATATATCTGATTGTCGCTACACTTGGCAATACTATCGGGTCTTTTATAAATTATCTTTTAGGAAAATATTTAAGAGAGTTTGCAATTAAAAAATCATACTTTAAGCCAAGTTCAATCCAAAAGGCAACAAGATTTTTTAAAAAGTATGGGTTTGTATCTTTGCTGTTATCTTGGACGCCCATCATAGGCGATCCTATCACTTTTGTAGCAGGAATTTTAAAATATAATTGGTGGAAATTTTTAATTTTTGTTTTTATAGCAAAGTTTTTACGATATACAGCAATAGCATACATATATAACTATTTTGCTATAATACATTAAAACTATTAGGAATTTTACATGCAAATTCAACTAAACTCACCACTAGATATGCATCTGCACTTAAGAGATAATAAAATGTTAGAAACCGTAGCACCGCTTAGTTCTCATAGTTTTGCGGGTGCTGTTATTATGCCAAATCTTGTGCCGCCTATTACTACTATTGAAGCTTTGCTTGAGTATAAAAAGAGGATATTAAACTCTACATGTAGAGATACTTTTGAGCCACTTATGACACTTTTTTTTAGGAATGATTATAGCTACGAGTTTTTAAAAGAGGCAAAAAAAGAGATATTTGCACTTAAGCTTTATCCCTCAGGCATAACTACAAACTCTGAGGGTGGAGTAAGCAGTATGGATATAGAGAATTTAAGAGAGACTTTTGAAGCTATGAGTGAGCTAGGTATTCCTCTGCTGGTTCATGGTGAGACAAACGGCTTTGTGATGGATAGAGAGAAAGAATTTATCTCGGTCTATGAACAGTTTGCCAAAAATTTTCCAAAACTTAAAATAGTGATGGAGCATATCACAACAAAAGAGAGTGTAGAGATGCTTGATAGATTTGAGAATTTATATGCTACGATTACGCTTCATCACCTATATATCACACTTGATGATGTAGCAGGAGGCATGCTAAAGCCCCATCTTTTTTGTAAACCCATAGCAAAGAGAGCTGAGGATAGAGAGGCGCTTTTGAGGGTTGCACTATCTGCCCATCCTAAAGTGATGTTTGGCAGTGATTCAGCACCTCACCCTGTTGATAAAAAAGAGAGTTGTGGTTGTGCCGCGGGTGTATTTACTGCTCCTATTTCTCTTCAGGCTTTGAGTGAACTGTTTGAAAAACATAACTCTTTAGATAATCTTCAGGCATTTGTAAGCCAAAATGCACAAAAAATACACAATCTAAATCCGGCAAAAAAAGAGATCATACTAGAAAAAAGACCTTCAATAGTGCCAAAATCGTATGGTGATGTCGTTCCGATGTTTGCAAACGAAGAGCTCTTATGGAGTATTAAGTTGGTGGAGCAATAAAGTGTTTCGTAAAATTTTAGTTTTAGAGGATAATGAACTTTTGCTTGAAACTTTAGGAGAGTTTTTGGCTGACAATGGATATGGCACTTCTCTTGCCAAGAGTGGTCAAGATGCAATAGATTTTACATATAAAAAAGATTTTGATCTTTTTTTGCTAGATGTTAAAGTCCCCGATATCAGTGGTTTTGAATTTTTAAAACAGATGAGAGATACCGGATGTAAAACTCCTGCTATTTTTTTAACTTCACTTAGAGACAAAGAGAGTCTAGCCCAAGGCTTTGGTTTGGGAGGTGATGATTATATAAAAAAACCATTTGATTTAGATGAGCTTCTTTTTAGAATTCAAGCTGTTCTAGCAAGAAAAAATGAAGAAGAAGATGAGATAAAGATTTTTGATGATTTTTATATAAACAAAGAGAGAAAAAGAGTCTATAAGGCAGATAAAGAGTTGAGTTTAAATCTAAAGGATTATGAGTTATTGTGCTTGCTGATAGAAAATAGAGGTAAAGTTGTAACGATGGAGATGATAGTGGATAGATTATGGAAAAATGAAATTGCAAATATCGGCTCAATTAGAGTCTATATCACAAATCTGAAAAAGATTTTTGGCAAAGACTCTATCTTTAATATTAGAGCAGTTGGATACAGGTTTGAAAAGTAGTGAAAAAAAACTTTTATATTTAAATACCTTTTTTATATCCATTTTTGCAATTTTTATATTTTTTACAGGTTTCTTGCTAGAAAAAATATCTTTAAATATGGGCATAAAACAGGTCATAGTATTTATATCTGTACTTATTATCATAATTTTCAGTTACTATTTGTCAAACTATTTTTTAGGAAAATCTTTTAGGACAAACTATCTTCTAAATCTTCTATTAAAAGATACGCTCCATGAGTTAAATATCCCACTTTCTGTCATAAAAGCAAATACGCAAATGTTGATGTTGGCTGAAAAAGATGACAAAAAGATACAAAAATATAAAAGGATACAAAAAGCTAGTGATGAACTCTATGCTCTATACGAAGATGTTGATTATTATATCAAAAAAGAGACAAAAAATGAGGTAAGAGAAGAGTTTGAACTGTCGCAGTTTTTATATGTGGAGGTGGAAAAATTTAAGATATTATACCCCGATATAGATATAAATTTTAAAGTAGAGCCAATAAATGTATATATGGATAAAAGAGGATTTTTAAAAGTTTTTAATAATATTTTGTCAAACGCAATAAAATATAATCAAAACAGTAATGATATCTATGTTTATTTAAGATATAATAGTTTGATTATAGAAGATAGTGGTATAGGAATGAGTGAATCCGAACTCTTTTTGATTTTTGATAGATACTATCAGGGTGCAAAAAGCAAGAAAGGATACGGTATAGGGTTGAGTATAGTTAAGGCATTTTGTGATGAGTATAATATAGCCATAAATATAGACTCCAGCCTACAAATCGGCACTAAAGTTAGCTTGGATTTGACATCAGTTATAAAGGAGTAATTGTATGAAAAAAAGATTTAGAGAAGATTTTGAAAACTTTCTATTAGATTTTCATATAAAATTTATTGAATTTTTCTCCTCACAATGTGTCCATCGTGATCTATCTCTTGATAGGAAAGAGGCAAAAATAGTTGCTAGCGAGATATTAGATAATATATTTTCGGATAAAATCGTACTAAGTGGGCAAATTGATAATATTATATTGAAGATGAAAAATGATGGAGTGCATCTAGGCTATGTTCTTAGTAGAGTATTTCTTTATACATTTGAAAACTATCTTTTGTATCTAAAGAAGAGAGGTGTTTCAGGTTTAGATTATATTGAAAAACTGATACAGGCTTTTGGTAAGTTTCTGCAACTGTTTGAGGATTATATCAGGAAAAATATAGATAATAACGATACCCTTATAAACTTCAACAGTGATAACTGTATCAGTACGAGTGGAAATATCATAGATATTATCCATCTTGTTAAAAGCAACAATAGTCGTGTAAAATTTATGAATCTATATCAAGGCTATATGATTTTAGGAGATGGAAAAGTTATTGATATAAATAATGACCAGGTTTTATTTAAAGTTGAAAATGAACTTCAAGAGATTGCTATGAATTTAGAAGGAAAAGCATATATTCTTAAAGATGACAACATTAATAGATATATAAGAGCAGACATAGTTCATAGTGATTTTGCAAATCATACGGTTGTATTGGAAAACTTTGTCTATCTTGTCAATCTTCCCGCATCAAAAAGAAAAAAAACAAGAGTTTATCCGGATATTTTGGTACATGTGAAATTAAAAAGTGATGAACATACGCAAATAATCGGAAATTTGTATGACTTGTCTATATCTGGGATGGGGGTAGTTAGCAAGGATAATATGGATTTTTACAGTGGTGCTAAAATTATTACCGAATTTGAATTAATATATCCTGATAAAAAACTCCATATAGAAACACTAGGTGAAATCATAGAGATAAAACAACACGCAGATTCATTTAGATACTGTATTAATATATCTCCAAATTCACAAACTCAGGAAATAATGGATGATTATATTAAAAAAAGAAAAAAAGAGATAGAGCAAGAATTAAGAGATGAGGTGCGCATGTAACCTTTACATGCCACCTTGTTTTTTCATTCTGTTCTCTATTTTTCTGCCAATTACAGATAGAGTAAATGTGATACCAAAATAAATAGCAGCTATAACAAGCCATGTTTCAAATGGCGAGAAAGTATTTGCGACTATTTCTCTACCAACTTTTGTCAAGTCTGTAATAGATATGACTGAAACCAAAGAAGAGTCTTTTACCAGAGCTATCGTTTCGCCTACAAGTGTAGGGAGAGCTCTTTTGAAGGCTTGAGGCATTATGATACTGCCCATAGTTTGAATATAGTTCATACCAAGCGATTTTGCTGCTTCTGTCTGTCCTTTATCTATGGATTGTATAGCTCCTCTTAAAACTTCGGCTATATATGCTCCGTAAAAAAGACCCAGAGATATAGCTCCGGCATAAAATCTTTCTATGCTAAAGATTGTAGCAATGATAAAATAGAAGATAAAGATCTGAACAAGCAGAGGCGTTCCTCTGATAACAGCTATATAAAATGTAGCTATATCTTTGAGAAAATGATAATTTGAAATTCTCATAAATGCAAGTATAGAGGCTAAGATAAAAGCTATTATCAAAGCAAGACCTGAAATTTTTAGAGTAACAAAAAGACCATTTAGTATAGGGCCCTCTTTCCATGTAGTATAGGTTGCCAAGTCATCATCTTCATACACATCATCATTGTTGTCAACTAAAACTTTATAACTCTTTTCTATTTTAAAGTCTTTGACGCCATCTTTTCCCCGTACTTCTATGGTATTGTTTTTTAAGAAAACTTTTCCGTCAAATGGGGCTTGGATACTTATATCTTTTTGATATGCAAAATATTTTGGTACACTATTCCATTTCCAAATATAGTTCATATTTGACGAAGCTATAAAGAGAGAATATCCCAAAAGTATAAAAAAACCTGCGGCCAAAATATGGCCGAAGGTTTTGTTTTCTAAAATAGATTTATTTTTTTTTGACAAGTTACATTACCTTTTTTTGCCATCTTGTGCTATTAAACCATTTGTCATAAATTTTCTTATAAAGACCATCATGCTTTGTTTGGTTTAAGAAGTTATTTAGCCAGTTAAGAAAATCAGGATCTCCTTTTCTAATAGCCCATCCTAATGGTTCATAAGTCAAATCTTGATCCAAAAATGCTAATTTGCCTTTACCTTTTGATGCATAAAAAATAGCATTATATGGTTTATCATATACAAATGCATCGGCTTTTCCATTCATCACCTCTTGAACTGCGTCAGCTTCTGTATCAAATGTTCTGATAGTTGCATGTTTAAACATTTTTCTTGTAGCAATTTCTCCTGTAACTCCCAGCTTGGTTACAACAGTATTTCCTTTTTTATCAATATCTTGCCATGTTTTACCGGCATATTTTTTATTTGCCAGGATTGTTTGACCGATACTAATGTAAGGATTTGCAAAATTTATCTTTAAGTTTCTCTCTTGAGTAACCGTCATACCTGAAGCTATGATGTCATATTTGCCGGTAAGAAGACCTGCAATGATACCATCCCAAGCGGTTGGAACCAATTTTAATTTTACGCCCATAGCTTTTGCCATAGCCTTCATCATGTCAACATCAAAACCAACGATATTGCCTTTTTTAGTTTTCATCTCAAAGGGCATATATCCCGCTTCAAGTCCAACTCTAAGTTCCCCTCTTTGTAAAACCGCATTTAGTGTCGATTTTTGCCATAAGCTGATATCATCAGCAGCCAAATTAAGCCCAAGCATTATAAGTAATGCAGCTATAATTTTCTTCATGTTTTCTCCTTTAAATTTTTTTTAATGTGTTAAAATCTCTTGTAAAAATTTCTTTGCTCTTTGTGTTTTTGGGTGAGTGAAGAAATCTTCCGGCGTACCCTCTTCCAAAATCTCACCCTCATCCATAAAAACCACTCTGTTACTAACCTCTTTGGCAAATCCCATCTCATGAGTTACACATACTATAGTATAGTTCTCCTTTGCCAGGCTTCTCATAACATCCAAAACACCGCCTATCATTTCCGGATCCAGCGCACTTGTAGGCTCATCAAAAAGTAAAACTTTAGGCTTCATAGCCAGTGTCCTAGCTATCGCGACCCTCTGTTTTTGACCACCGCTTAACTCTCCGGGGTAACCTTCTGCTTTTTGAACAAGACCCACTTTTTCAAGAAGTCTCAAGCCCTCTTCATCGGCATCATGTTTTGAGATTTTTTTTACTTTTGTTTGAGCAATTGTGATATTTTGTAAAATTGTTAAATGAGGAAAAAGGTTGAAGTGTTGGAAAACCATACCTGTTTCTGCCCGCAGTTCATTTAGTTTCGTTTTCTTGCCATAGGCATCTATACCATCGACCAGCAACTCTCCACTATCAATATCTTCAAGTCTGTTTATGCACCTGATAAGAGTTGATTTACCGCTACCACTAGGTCCGCAAACGACAACAATCTCACCCTTTTTTACTTCAAAATTTATATTTTTGAGAGCATGAAAATCTCCAAAATACTTATCAACATTTTTCATGCTTACTATTGTATCCATCTTTTCCCTTCAATATTAAACCATAATTCTAGCAGTTATAACTAAAATAGAGTTAAAGAGAGCAGATAAATTCCATATTTGTTGTATTTTTTTGGAAAAATTATTAAATTTGTGTAAAATTAGGTCAAAGGATTATATTTGTTAAAAGATAAAATTAGAGAGTATGGTGCAGATTTTTTACTATTTTTGGTGGCACTAGCTTGGGGAAGTACATTTTTTATTGTTCAAGAGGCGGTAGATAGTACACCTGTATTTGTATTTCTTTTTTGGAGATTTCTGTTTGCATCACTCTTGATGGCAATTTTTTCATATAAAAGAGTTAAAGAGATAAATTTGCAAACTATAAAAGCCGGGTTTGTCTTGGGTTTATTTATGTTTTTGGGTTTTGCTTTTCAAACATTTGGGTTGACGATGACACTATCTTCAACTGTAGCATTTTTGACCGGATTAAATGTGATAATAGTCCCTTTTTTGCTCTATATTATATTTAAAACCAAAGCTTCTATATACTCAATATTTGGTGCTTTAGTAGCTGCTGTAGGATTGTATTTTCTTACTTATGGAGGTAGTTTGGGTTTTGGTTTAGGTGAGTTTTATGCTTTTATATGTGCTGTGATGTTTGCTTTGCATATCGTATTTACAGATAGATACTCAAAAAGATATGATGTTATGATGTTGGTGGTAATTCAGCTTTTTGTTGTTGCTGTTTTCTCTCTGCTTTCATCTCTTGCTTTTGATGGAAATTTTATACCAAGTTATATCGACTCGACTCTTATTTACGCACTGATAGTGACTGTTTTATTTGCCACAGTTTTTGCTTTTGGCGTACAGACTGCAATGCAAAGATACACAACTCCCGCTAAAACAGCTATTATTTTTACGATGGAGCCTGTAAGTGCAGGAGTTTTTGGCTATTTTTTTGCAAATGAAATTTTAAGTGTCCCCCAGCTTTTTGGTGCTTTTTTGATTCTTTTTGGTATGGTTAGTGCTGAGTTAGGAACATATTTTAGGGACAAGAGAAGAAGAGAGTATATATGCTAAAAAATCTATTTATCGTATTTTGCACTCTTCTTTTCTTGGCAGGTTGTTCCATAAAACATCAAATAAATTTTTCAGCCCCATATTTGATAGTTATAAAGACAAAAGATATAGCTATGGCAGATAGTGGTTTTGTAAAAAAAGCAGATGGATACAAGAGTATAGAGATATTTACACTAGGAAAATTAACTCTACATGTAGAGATTGGAAATGATGCTTGCATAAACGGATACTGTACAGACAGAATTGATTTTAACAGGAGATTTTTTGGATATCAATATTATGCAAATCTGCTTGATGATATATTGGACAGAAGCTACATATACGCAGGGGTGGGTAAGATAGAGACACAAGATGGCTTTTTGCAAAAGATAAAAACTAAAAATTACGATATAATTTACAGAGTAACAGACAAAACCACTTACTTTAAAGATAGAAAAAATCATATATTAATCAAATTAACAAGATTGCAAGGAGAGACTTAATGAAATATATCGGTGCACATGTAAGTGCGAGTGGAGGAGTTTTTAATGCTCCTTTAAATGCTATGAAAATTGACGCAAAAGCTTTTGCACTTTTCACCAAAAATCAAAGACAGTGGGTTGCGAAACCACTTGATGAAGAGACTATATCAAAATTTAAAACAAATCTTAAACTCTCAGGAATACTACCAAAATATGTCTTACCTCATGATAGCTATTTGATAAACCTTGGACATCCGGAACTTGAAAAAAGAGAAAAATCCCTAGATGCTTTTATAGATGAGATAAGCAGATGTGAAAAGTTAGGATTGGATAAGTTAAATTTTCATCCCGGAAGCAATCTAAAGCAGATAAGCCAAGAGGAGTGCTTGGAATTTATAAGCCAATCCATGAATGAAGCCATAAGAAAAACTAAAAATGTAAAGCTTGTCATAGAGAATACTGCCGGGCAGGGAAGCAATTTGGGTTACAAATTGGAACACCTGGGTTTTTTGGTTAAAAACTCTATAGATAAGCAAAGAGTGGGGGTTTGCATAGATACTTGTCACTTTTTTACCTCAGGTTACGACATAAGAACTAAAGAGACTTATGAACAATCTATGAAAAAATTTGATACAATAGTCGGGTTTGAGTATCTAGCAGGTATGCACTTAAATGATTCTAAGCCGGATCTTGGTAGTCGCGTTGATAGACATGCATCCATAGGAGAGGGAAAAATTGGCTTGGAGGCTTTTAGGTTAATTATGAATGATGAGAGGATTGATGAGATACCTATGATACTTGAGACGCCAAAAAGTGATATATGGGAACAAGAGATAAAACTCTTGTACTCTTTGATAGAAAAAAATTAATATTAGGAGTGTTGTATGAAGCAAATGTTTAAGCTTTTGTTTGTGGGTGTTATGGTTGGAATAACCATAATTTTTAGTGGGTGTGGAAGCTCCGGAAATGAAGGTGCTAATTCGGTTGGTAGCAATCTAGTTAGCTCTGAGGTTATGGATGATATAGATGCCTCTGCTGTATTGGGTATGGTTAAGGCAAGTGGAATTGATGCAAATGCAACAAATGCTTTTGCATATAAAGCTGTGAAAATAATATATAAAACAACAAATATCAAAGGAGATAGCATAAATGCTTCCGGGCTACTGGTCATTCCTACTCCGACTGATGCGTACAATGCTTATTTGGCAAGCATAGGAAAAACTTTTTCACTCTCTGCTGTTTGCGATAATCACGGAACAATTTTTTTAGATACAGAAGCTCCTACAAAAGTTGAAGAAGCAAGGCATTATTATCCTGATGCACTGCTATTAAGCGGTTATGCCGGTTTTGTCTCCATTCTTCCTGACTATGTAGGTTTTGGTGATTCCAAAGGTGAAGTGCATCCATATGTCATGAAACAATCAGCCAGGGCGTCACTTGATATGATACGAGCAAGTGTAAAATATATGACGGATAATCATGTGTTGTTTAACGGTCAGCTCTATTTGACCGGCTACTCTGAGGGCGGTTATATAACAATGGCTTTAGCACAAGATATAGAAGAAAATCACAGTTCCGAATTTCAGGTAATGGGTGTTGCTCCAATGGACGGACCTTATGATGTTGAAGGATTGGCTGCTTTTGATTTAAATGCAAATATGAAGATGGTCTATCCTGCATTTTTGGCTGAGATAGCATCATCATACTCCAAAGCTTATGACGATATAAATATTAGTGACTTAGTAGTAAAACCGGATATATTTAATAGCATAGACCTCTTTGGCGGTGATTATGATACGGTGCCTATACATGTAGCTCTAGGATTGGCAGATGTTACAACGGGAGATTATGGATTTAATACGCACTATGCAAATGAGCTTTTTACAGATAGTTTTATCAATGATTATCAAGGAAATCTCAACAATCCTGCCAGAGTCAGATTTGCACAAAATAGTGTATATGATTGGACTCCTAAATCAAAAATGAATATTATAGGATGTGTTGATGATGAAATCATACCATTTACTTTAAGTGCCCAAAAAGCTTATGATGCATTTATTGCCAATGGTGCAAAAAGTGTGACTTTATCACCAATTCCAAGCAGTTATATTCCTCCAGCAACCCCAACAACACCTTTTGTACATCAAAGATGCGGTAGTGTTGCTTATGGTATGGCAACAAAATGGTTTTCAGATATTAGAAGTGGAGCAATCAAATGAAAAATATAATTTTAAAAGTTACAACAGCAACTATTCTTGCTTCTAGCATATTGGTAGCAAGCGGATGGAGGATACCGGAGCAGTCATCTAGAAGTACGGCACTTAGTGGTGCTTATGTGTCAAATGCAAGTGGAGCTGACAGCTCTTACTATAACCCTGCAAATATGAGTTTTAATGAAAACAGACTTTTGTTTGAGGGTGATTTTACATATATAAATCTACCAAAACTAGACTATACCGGTACAGTAGCCGGAATTCCGGCAAATGGATCATCTCAAACAGAGCAGTTTTTTGTTCCAACTATTTTTCTAAGTTCAAAAGATTATAGTGGTTTTAGATATGGTCTTAGTATCACAGCTCCGGGTGGGCTCTCGAAAAAATGGGAAACTCCTTTTCAAAAGGCTTATGCACAAGAGTTTACACTTGAAATTATAGAGTTTAATCCGGTTGTTTCATATGCCCTTAGCCCAAAATTTTCTATAGGTGGCGGACTTAGAGCCATATATAGTCACGGTATTGTTAAGAGCGATGCATCTTTGATTGGTAAAAATGTGCAAAGAGATTTAGAGGGTGATACTATAGAGTTTGGATACAATTTAGCTCTATCTTATAGACCTACAAAAGAGTTGAAATTTGCTTTAACTTACAGATCAAATATAGATTTAAAAGAGGAGGGAAACTCAAAACTCTATCTTAACGGTACAAAAGTTTATGATGGAGGAGCTAGTGTAAGCATACCTCTGCCGGCTGTTTTGGCATTTGCGGCATCATATACATTTAATGGTAAAACAACGGTAGAGTTTGAGTTTGACAGAACATACTGGTCAGAGTATAAAGATTTGGATTTTAACTATAAAAGTCCAATTCCAGCTATTTTGGTGCCATCTTTTGATAACCCTATCGCAAAAAACTGGAAAGACAGCAATGCTTATCGTATAGGTGTTACGCATCAATACAGTGATAAGTTGAAGTTGCTAGCAGGTTTTGCGATAGATGAAACTCCTATACCATCAACATCACTAGGGTTTGAGCTTCCAAGTTCTGATGCAAAACTATATTCTGTAGGATTTGAATATAAATACAGCGATAAAATGACATTTGGTATGGGATATTTGTATGACAGTAAAGACGACAGAACAATATCGGCAGCTGATGCCAATGTACAACAAATGGTAGGCGAGTTTACAAACATAAGTGCTCATCTTTTGACATTGTCACTTAAATACAGGTTCTAAAATGTTAAATTACAAGTATCAAAATTTTTATGAGATTATTCAAAATAATGAAAAAGAAAATCCTAAAAAAATTGCTCTATTTTTAGATGATAAAAAGATATCAAATCTAAAGCTAAAACAAGATGTTGATACATTTGCTAGATTTTTAGAATTTAGCGGTATAAAAAAAGGAGATAGAGTTGCCATGATTGTTGGCAACTCTATCGAGTTTGTGGTCTCTTTGTTCGCTATTACAAAGATTGGAGCTATAGCAGTTCCCATCAATACCTTCTTGAAAAAAGGTGAATTTGAATATATACTCAATGATTGCGAAGCTAAGCTTTTGATTTGCTCGCCATCATTTTCCAAAGAGACAAAAGACTTAATCAAGACAACTAAAATTCAAAAGATAGTTTGGAGTGAACAGTACGATGATTTAGATGAAAATAACTATAGTTTTGCAGAGATGGATGCTACTGCTTTGGGAGATGATGAGCCTGATAGTTTGCCTACACTCGATGAGTTAGCATGTATCATCTATACATCAGGAACTACGGGTAAACCAAAAGGCGCAATGCTTAGCTATAGAAATATTTTATCTAACTCTATTGGGGCAGTAGAAGTTTTTGAAGTAAAAGAGAGTGATAGATTTGTAGTTTTCTTACCAATGTTTCACTCCTTTACGCTCTCAACTTCTGTACTGCTACCGCTGTTTGCCGGTTCATCAATGGTAATTGTAAAATCAGTATTTCCATTTGCAAATGTTCTAAAACAGGTACTTTTAAAAAGAGTTACAGTGTTTTTAGGAGTTCCAACACTATATAATGCACTTTTAAAGGCTAAAATTCCCTGGTATTTTATGTTGTTTCACAAGGTGAGACTTTTTATATCAGGAGGTGCACCACTGAGTGAAGCATCATTAAATCAATTTAATAATAAATTTAAAAAATCGAAACTGATAGAGGGCTATGGACTCAGCGAAGCCTCCCCTGTTGTAGCTGCAAATTTATTAAATAAACAAAAGCCTATGTCTGTTGGTCCGGCATTTCCGGGGTATGAAGTAAAAATTGTAAATGAAGAGATGCTAGAATTGCCTATCGGAGATATAGGTGAAATTATCGTAAAGGGCGATAATGTAATGCAAGGCTATCTAAATCGTCCGGATGCAACAGATGAAGCTATTGTAAACGGATGGTTAAAAACTGAGGATTTAGGCAGGGTTGATGATGAAGGTTTCATCTATATAGTAGATAGAAAAAAAGATTTAATAATCTCAAAAGGCATAAATATCTACCCTAGAGAGATAGAAGAGTGGTTGGCAAAATTTGAAGGTGTTGAGAGTGTCGCCGTAGTTGGCATCAAAAATAGTAATGGTGATGAAGATGTTGTTGCATTTATTCAACCTAAAGATGATGTAGTATTAGATGAATTGAAGATAAAACAGTATTTGAAAAAACACTTAGCAAACTTCAAACTGCCAAGAACAATCTATTTTGTTGAAGAGTTACCGAAAAATGCTACCGGAAAAGTTTTAAAAAGGGTACTTAAAGAGCAGATAGCCAAAGGAGATTTTTCAAAATAGTGTTAAAATACCTAATAGACTTTTTAGAAAATGAAAAAATAGAAGAGAGCAAGATATTTGCTAACTTAAAGTGTTCAGTTGCCGAAGCTCAGATACTAAGATATTTAGTCAAGCAGTATGTTGCTGGCAATACGGAAGTTCTCGCAGTAGATCTTTTAAAAGAGATTTTTACCCTCGATGGCTATGAGTATCTTCGTCATCTCTCTTTGATAAAAAACCTGATAGAACAAGGCTGGGTCACACAAGAGAATCTTTTGAGTATCAACTATTCTGAAGTTTCAAATTTGGAACTTTTAAATAGTGTAGTGATGGTAAGTTCCTCTTTTTTAAAGATATTAGAAGAGGGAACGCTGGAGATTTCTCTTCCTGATATTGCACCGTATCTTGACCATTTAGAGTATCTAAAAGATCAATTTTCAAGGATAGATTTATATAGAAAACTAGCCCAAACACGACAAAGTATAGCAGGAAATTCTCCAAGTATCAATAGATTAAAAAATAGACTTCAAGAGCTGGAAACAAGGATAGAAGAGCGCATAAAAGTGACCAAAGAAGAGATGGTTGTTGATGTGATATTTAAAGAAAACGGTTTAAATATAAAAGAACAATTGATATTTTTAGCTCTTCTGAAAGAGGAGTATGGAAGTGAATTTGAGAACTTAAGAGATATGAATACTCTTGTAAATCTTATTAGTTTAGATGATTATGAAAAGATGAAAAACAGATCTCTGCTAGAAGATGGTTCAAAGCTTATAGAATCACTATTGATTGATTATGATGAGATGCTTAGCAGTTTTGGAGGGGTTACTAGAAGTTTTTTTGTAAGCGAAGAGGTGCTGCAAAAGATTATGCACCCAAATAAAGAGAAAAAAAATAAGAAAATTAAGTTAGATATGCTTATAAGCGAACAAGATCTCTTTGAACTTATCGAGCCTGCAACTACTATGGATGATGTTGTATTGCATCCAAAAACAAGAGAGATATTAGATATTTTACTAAAACAGATCAACCAAAATGTTTTGAAACTCCTAAGAGAGTGGGGCATAAAAAACAGAAGAAGCGGTATAGACGCAAAGGTTATTTTCTACGGACCTCCCGGAACAGGAAAAACAATGACAGCTCTTAGTTTGGCAAAAACTATGAAGAAAAGGGTTTTAAGTTTTGATTGTTCTAAAATTCTCTCAAAATACATAGGAGAGAGTGAAAAAAATGTCAGAAATATTTTTGATGCATATAGGGATTTGTGTCAAAAAAGTAAGAGCAAACCCCTTTTGCTTTTAAATGAGGCCGATCAGTTTTTGAGTTCTCGTTCACTTGGAGCAAATTCTAGTGCCGATAAGATGCACAATCAGATGCAAAATATATTTTTAGAGCAGATTGAGAGATTTGACGGAGTTTTAATTGCCACAACAAATTTGCTTGAGAGCATAGATCCTGCATTTTCAAGAAGATTTGACTACAAGATAGAGTTTTCCAAGCCGGATTTTAATCAAAGACTTGAGCTTTGGAGAAAGATGTTGCCGGAAAATGCTTTGTATAGTGAAGATTTTAATATCAAATCTCTTGCCACTTTCCCTCTAAGCGGAGGGCAAATGAATGTTGTTCTAAAAAATACGGCTCTTATGGTGGCAATAAAAAATGAACCGATTTTTACCTTAGAGGATTTTGAAAAGAGCATAAGAAGAGAGTTGAAAGGTGCTTTTGGAGAGGAAAAACCGATGGGTTTTATGAAAGGTTAAAATTTATACAAATATAGTTTTCTAAGCAAGGTTAAAAGATATTTTTTATATCATACATCTGTACAATTATTTAATAGACATTTAAAAGATATATATAGTTTAATATTTTAAAAAATTTTTAAGAAGGATTTTCCATGACGCCGTTGTCACATATGGATTTTAGCCACCCATATTTTGGTGCTTTTTTTCTACTGGTTTTTGCTTCGGTTGCTTTTTATGTAGTAACTGTTCTTGCAAGAGTAGTCAGCAGAAAAATGGCAAGGTTGGATAATGAGAAGTTGAAACTTACCATTTATGAGTGTGGTCCGGAAGTTACAAAACAGCCAAATAAGATATCCGCGCAATTTTATCTTTTTGCTCTTTTGTTCATTTTGTTTGATGTGGAGATTATTTTTATGTTTCCTTGGGCAGTTGACTTTAAGATTTTAGGTTGGTTTGGTTTTACAGAGATGGTTCTTTTTATTATCTTACTTACCATAGGTTTTGTATATGCTTGGAAAAAAGGAGCGCTTGAATGGCACAGCATAAAATAAATTATCTAAGTGAAGCAGGGCTTCCTGTTGCGCTTACAACGGTTGACAAGCTGGTTCAGTGGGGCAGAAGCAACTCTTTGTGGCCTATGACTTATGGACTTGCCTGTTGTGCAATAGAGATGATGGCTACAGGTGCGAGTAGATATGATTTTGATCGGTTTGGAACAATATTTAGAGCAAGTCCCAGACAGTCGGATGTATTGATAATAGCGGGAACTTTGACAAAAAAACACTCTCCTTTTATGAGAAGACTATATGACCAGATGACTGAACCAAAGTGGGTTATAAGCATGGGTAGTTGTGCAAATACGGGTGGAATGTTTAACACTTATGCTACGGTTCAAGGAGCAGATAGAATAATTCCTGTAGATATTTATCTCCCGGGATGTGCGCCTAGACCGGAAACACTACAATATGCACTTATGCTTTTACAAAAGAAGTTGCGAACAGAGAGAGCATCAAGAAAACTTAAGCCTAAAAGGTTGGTGTGATGAGAAAATTTACGCAAAAGAAAGATGTACAAAAAAAACCATATTATACAGATCGTTTTTGGGTTGCTCCTCAAATCCCAAAAGAAGAGGTAAGCAGCGACGAGATTTTTGCTAAAGACTTAGAGGAGCTTAAATCTAATTTTGACATCAAGGATGCTTATATTCAGCGAGGGCAATTAGTCGTGTATATAGGTGCAAATGAAAATGTTGAAGTTTTGACATTTTTAAAACATAAATTAGAGTATAACTTTTTGAGTGAACTTAGTGCAATTGACTGGCTAGAGAAGAGTGGGGAGTTTGAGATCTTTTATCAACTACTCTCAACGAGCAAAAAAAAGAGACTTAGAATTAAATTTTTTATAAAACAAAACAGAGAGATAAGAACGGTTTCAAACATATATAAGAGTGCTGATTGGGGCGAGCGAGAGATGTATGATATGTTTGGTGTGATTATCACCGGGCACCACTATATGAAGAGAATTTTAATGCCCGAAGATTGGTATGATCATCCACTTAAAAAGTCATATCCGCTTCATGGAGATGAAGAGGCGAGTTGGTATGAGATAGATAAGATTTTTGGCAAAGAGTATAGAGATATAATCGGACCTGAAAACAGAGATAGCTCTAGGGTTGATGAAAATGATACTTATCATTTCTCTAGAATTCATCACGAAGTTCCTTTTGGTGAAAAGCCTTCGTCAAAGATTGTCCAAACTGATTATCAGGAAGATGGCGGTGTATTTTTAGTTAAAAGCCTAAAAAAAGCTGATAGCGTAACCCTAAAAGAGAGACCTTAATATGCAAAAAGTCAATAGATTACAACCATTTTTTGAAAATTTAGCTTTTGAGAGAGAAGATGACACCATGATCATCAACTTTGGTCCTCAGCATCCAAGTTCACATGGACAGTTGCGTCTTATACTTGAATTAGATGGTGAGTTGGTTACAAAAGCTGTACCGGATATCGGTTATCTTCACCGTGGCATGGAGAAGATGGCAGAAAATATGATATACAATGAATTTCTTCCGACAACAGATAGAATGGATTATATAGCCGCTACTTCAAATAATTATGGTTTTGCCCATGCCGTAGAAAAACTGTTAGATTTAGAAATTCCAAGACGAGCACAAACCATCAGAATGATGCTATTAGAGTTAAATCGTATAATTTCACATCTGTTTTGGCTGGCTACCCATGCACTTGATGTTGGTGCTATGACTATTTTCTTGTATGCCTTTAGAGAAAGAGAGTATGCAATGGATTTAATGGAAGATTATTGTGGGGCAAGGCTCACACACTCTGCTGTAAGGATAGGTGGAGTTCCGCTTGATTTGCCAGAAAATTGGATAACAAAACTAAGTAAATTTATAGATAAACTTCCTAGTGATATAGCTGATTATGAGGGTTTGCTTGATCAAAACAGAATTTGGAAGATGAGATTAGAGGGAGTAGGGGTTATTACACCTCAAATGGCTCAGACTTGGGGATGTAGCGGACCATCTCTAAGAGGTAGTGGAATTGCATGGGATATTAGAAAAGAGGAGCCTTATGAACTTTATGATGAGGTTGATTTTGATGTGCCGGTCAGCACTACATATGATAGTTATGGAAGATATAAGCTTCACATGGAAGAGATGAGGCAGAGCATAAGAATCATAAGGCAAGTCATAGCTATGTATTATAAAACAGAGCCGGAAATTATGGCTCATGCACCACAATATATATCAGCACCAAAAGAGCAGATTATGACTCAAAACTACTCCTTAATGCAACATTTTGTATTGGTGACTCAAGGTATGAGACCTCCTGTCGGTGAAGTCTATGTTGCAACCGAATCTCCAAAAGGGGAGTTGGGTTTTTATATAAACTCTCAAGGTGGGGCATATCCATATAGATTAAAATTAAGAGCACCTAGTTTTTGGCATACGAGTTTGCTGCAAGAATTACTTCCCGGACACTATTTGGCAGATGTAGTTACTATTATCGGAAACCTAAATATCGTCTTTGGCGAAATAGACAGATAGGAGAAGTTATGCAAAGATATGATTTAAGGCACCTAGGAGACAATTTTTACGATAGAATGCTTGAGATAATGAGCGAAAGAAAAGAGGGTGAAGTTAGTATATTTATGTTTGAAATTGGTGATTTTTCTCCTATTCAAAAGAGTGCTGATTTGATAAAAGAGGCCGGATATACACTGATGAATTCACTCAAATACAATGAAGTTGATTGGACAATAGTGGTCAAAAAAAGTAGTGGAGAAGAGCTTTGAGAGAGAGTTTTTTATCGCTTTTAGAGAGTGGGGATAAAGATACTTATACCGATACTATAAGCTCTGATTTTGTATTGGTCATGGGGTTTATGCCATCGAGACAAAAAAGTATATTAAAGAGGCTCGAAGAAAACAGATCTGTTGTTTACTTAAGTGCTATAGAAGATAAAAATATGACCGGTATAGCCCAAATTCAAAGTAGATATGAAGCGGGAAGTGAAGAGGGAGTATTGGCTATTATGGCAAAAGAGTTATTGTCAAATAGTCATATAGATACTAGAACCAAAGATTTTTTTGACAATCTGGATGATGGCTATATAAGTGCGGAGTCAAATATCGGGGAAGAAGAGCTAGAAGAGATCAATAAGATTTATAAAAACTCTACAAAGCCTATATTGGTTTTGGGGCATGATTTTTATAACCACCCTAGAAGAGAAAATATAGCAAATATCATCAATCTCTTTATAAGGTATGGAAATTTTAAAGTTTTTGTTCAAGACAATAAAGATATTTTACAGAGCAATGATACAGACCGCCAGTTGCAAGAAGTTGCCCAATTAGATAGTTTTGATGGAAGTGTTGTCTATACTTGTCCTCCTTTAAATAGAGACGAGGAAGAGCTTTTGATTGGCTCACAGCAATTTGCATTGGTAGCAAAAGTGAAAGATAACGACGATATTTTTGTGATAACCGAAAATGGAGAATATAGAAGAAAGTTTGTATTAGATAGAGAGTTAAAGGGTACCATTGCACTGCTTCCAAGTGCAAATGGCGATGAATCGTATTACTACAAGATAGCAAAAATTATTAAGCGAGAAAATTAATGAGCGATATAACAGTAACTATTGATGGAAAACAGTGCAAAGCAAATGAAGGGGAGTATATACTTAATATTGCAAGAAGAAATGGTATATTTATACCTGCTATTTGCTATTTGACAAACTGCTCACCTACACTTGCATGCAGATTGTGTCTCGTAGAGATAGATGGCAAGAGGGCATACTCATGTAATGCAAAAGCCAAAGAGGGTATGAGGGTTACGACCAGCACTGAAGAGATTGAGGTCGAAAGAAAAGCCATAATGCAAGTTTATGATACAAATCATCCTCTTGAGTGTGGAGTTTGTGATCAGAGCGGAGAGTGCGAATTGCAAAATTATACTCTCCATATGGGTATTGATCACCAAGAGTTTTCTATAGCTGATACCATTAGACCTGTACACGAATGGGGGTTTATACACTATGATTCATCTCTCTGTATAGTTTGTGAAAGATGTGTAACTGTATGTAAAGATATGATTGGTGAGTCTGTGTTGAAAACTGTGCCTAGAGGTGGAGTTGCACTTCCAAAAGAGTGGAAAGAGGTTGCACCAAAAGATACATACGCTATGTGGAATAAACTACAAAAATCACTTATAGGGATCGCTAGCGGTGCAGATACGCTAGAGTGTACAAATTGTGGAGAATGTACCGCAGTTTGTCCGGTTGGAGCTTTGGTTGGAAGTGATTTTCAATACAGCTCAAACGCTTGGGAGCTTAGAAAGATACCGGCATCAAATCCTCACAGCAGTGATTGCTCTTTGATATATTATGATGTTAAGAAGACAAACATAAAAGACCCGGTAGAAAAAATTTTTAGAGTAAGCAGCGATTATAATTATGCTCCTTTGCATGGTGGTATAAGATATGGGTATGATTTTGAAAATACACAAAAGGGCAAAGATAAAAAAGCTATGAAAAAAGCAGTCAAATTCTTTAAGGAGGAGGCTGATACTATAAAATTTGATAGTTTTATCACAAATGAAGAGGCGTTAATACTGCAAAAACTAAAAGAGAAATATGGCTACAAACTTGTAAATGACGATGCGTATGCTTATAAAAGATTTTTAGATAATTTTAGAAAAACAGCAGGTCAATCACTCTATGGCGGAGATATAAAGAGTTTGCAAAATAGTAATTTTGTAGTTAGCATCGGCTCTTATGTTAAGAGCGATAATCCAAATGTAGGATACGGTATAAATAATGCGCTGACTATGAATAAAGGTGCCGGACTCTATTTTCATCCGATTATCGATCCAATAGTAGATGGTTACTCCAAAAATATGCTTTGTATTAACCATAAAGTTGGAGTCGAAGAGTCTATTTTATACCTCATTTTAGATCTTTTTGGAGATAAAGAGAGATTGCCGGAAAATGTACTCAAATATCTTGAGAGTTTTCACAGCAAGGAGAAAAAAACCGTAACACAGAGTGTCAAAGAGCAGGTTAAAGAGATTGTTAAAGATGAAGAGAGCGGGGAAGAGAAAGAGGTTGTTAAGGTTGTCAGCAAAAACATAGAAAAAGAGATAGAAGTTGATAAAAATACTCTATATGAAACTGTTGGACTAGATGATGATTTTGATGCTAAACTTAAAAAAATGCTTATGAAGAAAGATAAATTTTTCTTAGTAGCAGGAGAGGATCTCTACAATCATAATAGAGCAGAAAATTTAGCCAAACTTTTGGGTTTAATTCAAAGATATACAAATTTTGAAATACTAATTATACCTTCAAAAACAAATACACTCGGGGTCTCTTTGATTTGTGATCTAGATGAGAAAGTTGGGAAAAGAGTCGTCGGATACAATGTGAAAGCTGATTTTAATTTAAGCTCACTAGGAAAAGGTGATCTTAGCTTTCCGGCTCTAAATCAACAAGAGGGTACATTTACTTCGCTTAATAAAAGAGTAGTTCCGACAAATGTAGCGCTTAGTTTTGATGGATATTGTCTGAATGACTTAGCAAATGAATTGGGATTAGAGGCAGAAAATACCATAGATTATACTTTTGAGCTTGGAAGTGTGAGAGGATATAGAAGCGAAGAGTTCGATGAATTACCAAATGAATTTTTAAACTCAGGAGCTGAAAACAGAGGGTATTTGTTGGATGTAGAGAATTTTGAGGCAAGTGATGAGATAGAAGAGATAGAAGAGATAGATTTCAGTGGTGAGAATATAGTTTATCTAGCAAATCCAGTGATGCAGTTTAGCGCATTTACAAATAAAGCTCACCAATTAAATGAGGCAGGAGCACTATATGCCTCAGCAGATTATATGGAAGCAAATGGTTTTAAAGATGGGTCTATGGTTTTGATTAGTACAAAAGATGCAAAACTTGCAGTTGCTATCAAGTATGACCATCAAATAAAAGGGATGATTCCATACTTGCCGACTTTTGATACAAAACTAGAGGTTATGCCATTTTTCGAGAATGGATACAGATATGCAAAAGTAGAGATAAAAGGTGTACAAAATGATTGAAACAGCCTTGATAATTGAAACAGTAGTCAAAGCAGTAATTGCACTATCGGTTGTAGCTGGCATGGGAGCTTTTGCTACATTTATAGAGAGAAAAGTACTTGCATTTATGCAAAGGCGGTTAGGGCCTATGCATGTGGGACCATATGGCTTGCTTCAGTTGGCAGCTGATGGTATAAAACTTTTTACAAAAGAGGATATCATACCGCAAAATGCCATAAAGCCTATATTTATAATTGCTCCTATTGTAGCATCAGCATCAGCTTTTGTGGCAATTGCAGCGGTTCCGTATTTCCCGGAATTTACAGTTTTTGGATACACAATTCATCCTATTATTTCAGATGTAAATGTAGGTTTGCTTTTCATAATGGGTGCTGCATCAGTTGGGATGTATGGACCTCTTTTAGCAGGGTTGAGTAGTGCAAATAAATGGTCACTATTGGGTGGTGCAAGAGCAGTTATACAGCTTTTGAGTTTTGAAGTTGTAAGTGGCTTGTCTATCTTGGCTCCAATTATGATGATAGGCTCTTTATCGTTGATAGATATGAATGATTATCAAATAGGCGGTGTGGCAAATTGGCTTATTTGGAAGCAACCTTTGGCATTTGTCCTTTTTGCCATAGCAGGATTTGCAGAGACAAATAGAACACCTTTTGATTTGGTTGAGTTTGAAGCAGAGATAGTTTCCGGCTATGCTACTGAATATTCAGGTATGAGATGGGGTCTGTTTTTTATCGGTGAGTATGCAAATATGATAACTATATCAGTTATGGTTAGTATTATATTTTTAGGGGGCTACAATGATATGTGGTTTATACCCGGAGCTTTGGCTATGCTCTTAAAAGTCTCTTTGTGGATATTTTTGTTTTTATGGGTGAGAGCAGCTTGGCCTCACATCAGACCGGATCAGTTGATGTGGTTGTGTTGGAAAGTGTTGATGCCACTTTCACTGATAAATGTGCTGATTACCGGCATAGTCTTGGTATAGGAGTAAGATATGGAATTACGAGGATTTAAAAACAGAAATGCAACTCCTGGATATATATATTTTGAAGGTGAAAAAGAGTCTCAAAATAGCTGGGAAAGATTCAAAAGATTTTCAGCAAGAGCGGTAAAAGGGGAGCTTTTTGTAGGTCTCTGGATTGTTCTAAGAGAGATGATTAAGTTCAATATTCACACAGTTCAATATCCGCTTCAAAAATTACAAATGTTTCCGAGATACAGAGCCATACATAAGCTTTTAAGGCTTTTTGAAAGTGGGCATGAGAGATGTATAGGGTGTGGGCTTTGTGAAAAGATTTGTATAGCTAATTGCATAAAGATAGATACAAAAGTAGATGAAAACAGCAGGAAACTTGTCACAGAGTATAGTATAAACTTTGGTAGATGTATATTTTGTGGGTATTGTGCTGAAGTTTGTCCTGAACTTGCCATTGTGCATGGTGATGATTACGAGCATGCAAGTGAGCAGAGGGCTCATTTTGGGTTAAGAGAGGATATGTTAACCCCTATTGATGAGTTTAAAGCAAAAAAACAAAAAGAGTTTCCTGGTTTTGGTGCATTGAGTAAAGATGCTGATAAATTTGTCAAAAAAACACCATTAGCGTATTGAGGTAGATATGTTTGAAGCGATAGCATTTTATACATTTTCGGTTTTAGTAATTGGAATGTTTGGGATAGTGGTATTTAGTAAAAATGCGCTCTACTCGATGAGTGCATTGGCAGGAGGTATGATATTTATATCAGGCTTTTTCTTTTTGCTGGATGCTGATTTTTTAGGAGTTGTACAAATCGTTGTATATACAGGTGCGGTGATGGCGCTTTATGCATTTGGTATGATGTTCTTTGACTCCACTAGAGATGTTAAAGAGAATATTAAATTTAAAAAAATTATCTATACATTATCTGTATTGTCCGCAATTTTTACGATATTTATCTTAATGGCTCCAATATTTTCTGCAAAAATTGAGGCTATATATCCAACTATACAAGGGGTTGGAAATGTTCAAATGATAGGATTAATTCTCTTTACTAAGTACCTTGTGCCATTTGAAGTAGCAGCTATTATGTTATTGGCAGCCATGATAGCAGGAATTGTCTTGGTAAAAGTAAAGATGGAAGAGACTCCAACAAATATAGAAGTAGCAAGGGGTGAAAAATGATAACTCTAACACACTATTTAACTCTTACGGGTATCTTGTTTTCATTAGGTATCGTAGGGGTATTAAGGAGAAAAAATCTTTTGATGCTCTTTTTCTCAACAGAGATTTTATTAAATGCCGTAAATATAGGCTTTGCAGCAGTATCAAAATATTATGGTGATTTAAGCGGACAAGTTTTTTCATTTTTTATAATTGCTATTGCAGCAAGCGAAGTTGCTGTTGGCTTGGGTTTGTTGGTGCTTTGGTATAAGAGAAGTGGTACTATAGACCTAGATAGTTTGCAAATGATGAAGGGTTGATAATGGAAAAGTACTTATATGTAGCACTATTTGCTCCAATAGTTGGTTCTCTTTTTAGTCTGCTTTTTACAGCAAAGAAAAAAAATGTCATAACAGCGCTCGTAACTTCTGCCCTTTTATTGCTATCTTTTGTCTCTTCTTTGACTCTTATGTTTGCAGTACATGATGGTTTGAGTCTGCATGTAAAGATGATGGGATGGATAAGTGCAGGAAATCTTAGCTTACCATTTGGTTTTATCGTGGATAATGTGTCTGTTGTTATGATGGTTACAGTTACTTTGGTTTCATCGGTTGTAAATATATACTCTATGGGCTATATGATGCACGATAAAGGATATAACAGGTTCTTTACATATATATCTGCCTTTGTTTTTTCTATGTTAATACTTGTCATGAGTGATAATTTTGTCGGATTGTTTATAGGATGGGAAGGTGTTGGCTTGTGCTCATATCTGCTCATTGGATTTTGGTATGAAAAAGAGAGTGCTTCTTGGGCAGGAAATGAAGCTTTTATCATGAACAGGGTTGCTGACCTTGGTATGCTTATGGGACTATTTTTGATCTATTGGCAGTTTGGAACATTTAGCTACGAAGAAGTTTTTGCTCATGTTGGAAGTATAAACACAGGCATTGTTACAACCATTGGTTTACTTCTTTTTGTAGGTGCTATGGGAAAATCAGCTCAATTTCCATTTCATACTTGGCTAGCAGATGCCATGGAGGGTCCTACTCCGGTTTCAGCTTTGATACATGCAGCCACTATGGTAACTGCCGGTGTTTATCTTGTCATTCGAGCAAGCGATCTGTTTATGCTTATACCGGAGGTTGGGCATATAATAGCAACTCTAGGAGCTTTTGTTGCGGTTTTTGCCGCATCTATGGCGCTTGTCAACAGAGACTTGAAAAGAATTATCGCATACTCTACACTCTCGCAATTGGGCTATATGTTTGTAGCAGCCGGTTTGGGTGCTTACTGGATAGCGCTGTTTCACTTGATGACACATGCATTTTTCAAATCTTTGCTCTTCTTGGGAGCTGGAAATGTGATGCATGCCATGGATGATGAATTAGATATCAAGAAGATGGGTGGCTTGTTTAATGCTATGCCATATACTGCTATTTTGATGGCTGTTGGTTCAGTAGCACTTTGTGGAGTCTATCCGTTTGCAGGATTTTTTAGTAAAGATATGATTTTAGCTGCTGCATTTAACGGAGGTAATTTCTATATATGGTTTGCACTCTTTATAGGAGCGGGTATGACCGCTTTTTATAGTTTTAGATTGGTTATGTTGGTATTTTTCGGAGATAAAGTTTATAAAAAATTCGGTTTTCATCCTCATGAAACATATCCATTTGTCCTTTGGGCTCTTTTGCCATTAGGAATTTTAGCTACAATAGCAGGATTTTTTGAGCATCCATTTGAAGAGTTTGTGACTAAAGTATTGGATAAATATGAATTTACCATGTCTCATTCGACTGAGGTTGGATTGATATTTTTAACTTCAGCATTTGTTATTTTAGTGATAGTTGCTACTATATATAAATACTCAAAAGGAGGCTTTAGTAAGCAGTTAGAGACTATGCCTCTGTATCTATTGCTCAAAAACCAATATTATATACCAAAATTATATGAGGTAGCAATTTTTAAACCATACTACGCACTTTCAAAATTTGCATGGAAGCAGATAGATGTGCGAATTATCGACTTTAGTGTTGACTTGATAGCAAGGGTGTTGTATAAGAGTGGACAGCAGAGTCGAAAAATGCAGAGCGGAAACCTATCTGATATGCTCAGATGGATGATAGTTGGTACAGTTGTACTACTTGCTTTAGCAATCTTTTATAGACCGATGGTGTAGGAGTAAGTGATGGAACATATATTATCATTAATCGTATTTTTTCCGCTAGTTGCAGTATTTTTTGGCTTTGTTGTAAATAAAGAGAGTATTAAAACATTCGGTATTGTTGTAACTTTTGTAGAATTTATATTTTCTATCGTATTGTGGATAGGATTTGATACAAATAATGCAGGTTTTCAATTTGTTGAGTATGTATCTTTGATAAAACAATTTGGTGTAAGTTATTATCTTGGAGTTGACGGTATATCACTATTTTTAGTTATACTCAGTACATTTATGACTCTTGTCTCTTTGATAGGTTTAAATATAAAGAAAGATATAAAAAATCTAGTGCTTACAATACTCTTTTTAGAGATGACGCTTGTTGGTGTATTTTTGAGTTTGGATATGATACTTTTTTATATCTTCTGGGAGCTATCTTTGATACCTATGCTGTACATCATAGGTGCATGGGGAAGCGGACAGAGGATATATGCTGCTATTAAATTTTTCCTATATACATTTGCCGGTTCTGCTTTGATGCTGGTTGGTATATTATATCTTGGATATCAGTATTTTATAGCTACGGGGACTTGGAGTTTTTCTATTCCTGATTGGCATCTTTTAGTTTTACCTTTTAATATGCAACTTTGGTTGTTTGGTGCATTTTTTATAGCATTTGCCGTAAAGGTTCCGATGTTTCCTTTTCATACATGGTTGCCTTATGCACACGGACAAGCGCCGACTATTGGTTCTGTTTTGCTTGCAGCTGTGATGCTAAAGATGGGGACTTACGCTTTTGTAAGATTTTCTCTTCCTCTGTTTCCTGATGCTAGTGTATATTTTCTGTACCCTATAGCAACTATAGCCATTATTATGGTTATATATGCGGCGATGGTAGCATATGCACAGGAGGATATGAAGCAAGTTATCGCCTATAGTTCGATATCACACATGGGTATCATTATAATCGGAACATTTGCTCTGAATGCGGAGGGTATAACGGGAGCTATATTTTTAATGTTAAGTCACGGAATTGTCAGTGGCGCTCTGTTTATGTTAGTGGGTGTCATATATGACAGAAGGCATACCAAAACAATAAGCGAGTTTGGCGGATTAGCAACAGTGATGCCTAGATATGCCGGTATTTTTGGTGTGATGATGATGGCAGCCGTTGGATTGCCTTTGACTATCGGTTTTGTTGGAGAGTTTTTATCACTGTTGGGATTTTATAAAGTAAATTGGTTTATGACGCTTTTGGCAGGAACAGGTATTATTTTAGGGGCTGTATATATGTTGGTTCTCTTTAAAAGATCATTCTTTGGAGAAGTTACAAAGGCGGAAAATAGAGAGTTAAAAGATTTAGATAAGAGAGAATTTGCGGCATTGATTCCTTTGGTGGCATTGGTTATTGTTTTGGGTGTCTATCCTAAGCCTGTTTTGACTACGATTGACATGAGTGTTAAAAAAATGATCAACCTAATGGAGAAGAAGGCTGTATTGCCGGATACTAAAAAATTATTGATAAGAGTAAATAGCGTAGGGGGTACAAAATAATGATAAGTCCTATCTCGGTTAGTATTGATAGTCTGAATATAGCACTTTTAGCGCCTATGGCTATTTTATCTTTTGGAGCATTAGCTATTATATGTATAGATCTGTTTGCAAAGAATTTGAGCAAAAGTTTTTATGTTATGCTTACGCTTTTATTTATTTTTATTGATTTTACAGCACTCATTGGCTTAAATGGACCAAGTCGAGGATTTTTTGATGTAATGTTGGTAGATGGTATATCGGTCTTAGCACAGGGTATTATACTTATAAGTTCAGCACTATTCATCATCACTGCTCTTAGCAATAAGCCTTTTAAAGAGTTCAAAAAAGCAGAATATTATGCACTGTTTATGTTTATGATTGTAGGTTTCCAATTTATGGTTGCTACTGATAATCTTATATTGATATTTTTAGGTTTAGAGACAGCGAGTTTATCACTATATACACTAATAGCAATGCACAATAGAAACAAGGCATTTGAGGCCGCTATAAAGTATTTTACTATGGGTGCATTGGCAGCAGGATTTTTTGCTTTGTCTTCACTTGTGTTTTATGCCCTTACAGGAAGTATCGAATTATCAGTCATAGAGAAAGTTTTAAATGCTAGAAATTATGCACCCGGATCAGCGATATTGGCAGGTGTTGTATTTATGCTTATAGCTCTTGGATTTAAGCTATCCGTTGTGCCAACACACACTTGGACTCCGGATGTTTATGAGGGAAGTTCAGCTCCACTCGCAGGATATATGTCAGTAGTGCCAAAGATAGCAGGACTTGTTGTGGCTATTAGATTTTTGGATATATTTTTGCATGCACAAATAGCTTGGGTAGAAGATGTACTGATATTTTTAGCAGTTATTACTATGTTTTTAGCAAACATAACAGCACTTGTTCAAGAAGATGTGAAAAGAATGCTGGCATTTAGTTCTATTGCTCATGCAGGATTTGTTTTGACTGCTTTGATGATAGGTAGTACGCAGGCAAATTCAGCAATATTCTTATACTGGATACTCTTTATGTTTACAAATATAGGAGCATTTACTATGCTCTGGATTGCAAGACATAAGAAAAATCTATGGGATAGTAGATACCAGCATCCATTTACAAAATTTTCAGGAATGGTAAAAGTCTCTCCTATGATGGCTACTATAATGGCTATATTTATGTTTACACTAGCCGGTATGCCTCCTTTTTCTGTATTTTGGGGAAAGCTTTATCTTATAGGTACAGTTGTAGATAGCGGGCATGTTATTTTAGCGGTAATAATGGTGATAAATTCTGCTATAGCTGTGTATTACTATATGAAACTTATAGTATATATGTTTTTAAGAGATCCTGTTACGGAAGATGGTAATATATATATAGCAAATTCATCAACACCAATCAAAGTTATAGTAGGCATCACTTTAACATTTACTATCACAGCTTCTATATTTGTAGAGCCTATACTTGGAATTATTTCTACTCTTATGAAATCAAGTGGATTATAACATATTAGGGTCACCTGACTCTAATATGTTATAATACTTATATGAAAAAATTACTGTTATTATTTACGATATCTATACATATCTTTGCGCTGGATATATATTTAAATAGTGCAAAAGAGAATAACCTGTCCTATGCCGTTTTGCATATAATAGACAATGAGCCCATAAAGTGTCGCACAATTTCTCAGGCACTTGATAAAAAAAGCTATATATGCTCATTTGAAAAGATAATAAAAAATAGATTGACTGCAAAAAAGTTAGATTTTGTTAATATAGATTTTTTAGAAAAAAACAATAAATTTTATGTAAATATAGAGCCAAAATATAACTCAAAATTACTTCGTGTTGATGAAAAACTTTATGATAAAAAAGAGGTTAATGGTGACAGAGCAGTCAAAAAAAGTAAACATTGGATGGTGCTTTTGTATAAAAAATTGCCATTTGGAAAAAATCTATCAAAAGAGGGTATAAATTTTCCAATAACCTTTGATAAATATTTAAAACCATATATAGGTTCTGTTGATTTAAATGGCGCTCCTATCTCTTATGTCAAAAGTAGGGATATTAACTATTATGTTGATATAGAAAAAGAGTTTCAAGATAAAGATTATGATGTTGTTATCAAAGATGTAGATAGGGCACTCAAACAGTATCCAAATAGTATTTTTAAGAGTGATTTATTGTTATATAAATTAAAGACTATAGATATATGTATAGAGAAAAATATCTCGCCAATATCTGATGAATATACAAATAATGATCTTTTAAAACTAGGGAAAATGTGGATTAGAGAGTTTTCGTCTAATGAAGGTATTCCGCAAGTGCTTTTAATTTTAGTCAAAGGATATCTCAGGGTTCAATCAAGCTCTGATGTTAACTATTTTCTTGATATTTTAATAAGTGAGCATAAAGATAGTATATATACAAAAAAAGCTATTTTGTATTTTGCAGATTCTCTCTATAGCAAAAATGATAAAAATAGAGCCATGAAACTATATGAGGATGTTTTATATAGTGCAAATGATTTGGATATTGCATCTTTAGCAGCTATAAAATTGGTAAATTCTAAAATAAATACAGGCAAAACGCAGGAGGCTAAAAGATATCTTGTAAAAGTACTTAATGCAAATAAAAAATTTCTTTTAAAAGATACTGAAGCTACTTCTAGGCTAGCAGTTAAGCTAGCTGCAAATGGATTGGAGAGAATAGCTGCCAATTTAAATGATCTGTTGTTGGAAAATTTAAAAAAAGGTGAGCAAGACCAAAGAGAGTTGCTTCTTAAGCAAGCGGGTGATTGGTATGCAAAAGCAGGAAAAGTAAAAAAGGCATACGCTAGATATAAAGAGTATAAAAAAGATTATAAAGAAGGACTCTATATCAATGAAGTAAATAAAGCAATAGACAGACTTTTTTTTAAGATCGATGAAAATAATGAAACAAAACTAATAAACTATTATGATGTACTGATTTCTAAATACAATAATGACATCAAAGATAAGGCTATCATAGAAAAAGCAAAACTACTCATGAAACAAAAAAAATATAAAAAAATCATAAAAATGAAAAAATTACTAACCTCTTTTGGCGATACAAATAGTTCAAAAAATAATAACTATATAAAAGAAGCATCCATTAAATTGATAGATAATTATGTCCAAAAGAAAAATTGCCAAAAGGCTATAAATCTTTATGAGAATAATGGTATTGATTTTAATGATATAGATAATAAAAGATATCTGTTTGAGTGTTTTATAATAACTTCAAGATATAAAAAAGCATATAATTTAGCAAAAGCACAGAGTCAATCAAAAAATTTAAATAAAAAATTTCTATGGTTGGAAAATATGATAATTTCTCAAAATAAATTACAAAATTTTGATGGGGTAATTAAGTTGAAAGATGATTTGTTTAATCTTTCAGCAGTAGTTAAGAAACAGATATCAGCACCTGTTTATAGGGCTATAATAAATTCATTAATGTTTAAAAAGTTATATAATCAATCTTTAAGTATTTTATACAAGCTAGAGAAATTATATCCAAAAGATATTAAAAATCTAGAGTTGTATTATAGAGTGATTAATTATGCAAATAGCAAGAGAGATGATTTATTATTGATAAAGTACGCCAAAAAAATACTTAAATTGCAAAAAGGGTATAAAGTCAACTTTTATACTCCCAAAGTTAATTTTATGTACATTGATGCGCTTAAGAGACTCTCTAGGTTGCAAGAAGCAAAAAAGTTGGCAGAAGAACTTAAAAATTTAAAACTAGAAGAGAAATACAACTCTAGAATTTTATATATACTAGGTGAATTAAATTTAAAACTTAAAAATGATAAAAAAGCAAAAGAGTATTTTATGGAATGTTCAAAAGAGAAGTCTAAAGACTCATGGACATCGCTTTGCGAGGAATCTCTTAAAATCTTTTAAAAGAGTGTGTAAGATAAATTAATAACTATTTTATTTTAATTTTGATATATTCACGCTTCTTAGTACAATACAGGATTACTATATGCCAAAATTTTTATATTTGCTCTCTATAATTTTTATCTCCTCGATTTATGCCAATATGTTTTCAATTTTAGACTCTTATAGAAAAGATGGTATAAGACCTATTGAAAAAGAGCTTGATAGATACCTTGCTACAACAGAATACTGGAAGAAAAAGATTTCAAACAGTGATGTTAGATTTGGCTGGTATGAAAGAGCGGTTTATCTGCTTATTTTAGATACAAATAAAAAAAATACAGCTGTATATAAGTATCAAAATAAACCAAAACTACTGTTCAATATGAGTATCGTTCTAGGAAGCAATGGCGTGGGAAAAAAGACAGAAGGTGATCATCGTACACCGATAGGAATATATCGTATAACGCAAAAAAAAGAGCATCTTTTAGATATTTATGGTCCTTTGGCATTTGTAACAAATTATCCAAATAGTATCGACAGAACACTCTCTAAAGATGGTAGTGGTATTTGGATACACGGTTTTCCACCAAACAAACCAAATAAAAGCTTTACAAAGGGGTGTATTGCAACACCAAATATTAATATTTTAAAACTAGATAAAACCATAGACTACAGAAATACCTTGGTTATAATATCTTCAAAAAAGCCTATAGAGTCAACACATAAAGAGATCGCCGGGATTATGGCATTTATATACAAATGGAGATATGACTGGAAATATAATTTCATAGATGAGTATTTGTCTCTATACTCCAAAGATTTAATAAGCACTAATGGAGATTTTGAACATTTCTCAAGACATAAACACTCTGTTTTTTCAAGAAAACAAAAAAAGATAATTCGATTAAATAATTTCCAAGTTACAAGATATCCAAATACTTTGAATAAAAAAATCTGGAGAGTCTCTATGGATGAATACTATAAAGCATCAAGCTATGTATATAAGGGAAAAAAGATTATATATTTGTTGCAAAACAGAGATGGTTTTAAGATTTGGAGAGAGTTATGATTAGGGTATGGTTGCTAATATCTATACTATTTCTTTCTCTTTTTGGTGCTCATAAGCACTTTTCTATATATAAAAAAGAGGGAAACATAAAAGGCAACACTCTCTTGGTAATAGGAGGAATACATGGAAATGAACCCGGAGGTTATTTTGCCCCATCAATTCTAGCTAGTAGATACAAAATTATAAAAGGTGCTTTATGGGTTGTACCGAACCTAAACTTTGATAGTGATTTAAGAAATCGCAGAGGAATATATGGTGATATGAATAGAAAATTTGCCTATATAAAGCCAAATGATAAAGATTTTATAATTATAAAAGACATCAAAAAAATTATACTGAATCCTAAAGTTGATTTGATACTCAATCTTCACGATGGTCATGGTTTTTACAGAGAGGCTTGGGAAAACTCTATCTTTAATCCATCAGCATGGGGGCAAGCTTGTATAATTGATCAAAAAAATATAGACAGTAAAAAATTTGGAAGACTAAGCGATATCGCTAATAGCGTCGCTAAGGAGTTAAATCAGAAATTAGTAAAAAATAGACATATATTTAATGTGAAAAATACCCATACAAAATTCAAAGATGAACAAATGCGTCTATCACTTACATATTTTGCAATCATACACAATAAGCCGGCTTTTGCCATAGAAACGAGTAAAAATATAAAACAGCTATACCAAAAAGTTTTTTATCAACTCCGTGCTATAGAAGGCTTTATGAGAAAAATGGGTATAAAATATAGTAGAGATTTTAAACTTAATCCAGTGAAAATCAAAAAAATACTGAGACAATATGGAGTTGTTACGATAAACGGCAATACTATTATCAACTTGGATGATGTTAAACCAAAGCTTAGATATTTTCCTATTAAAAAGAGGGACAATAAAATTAAGGGAGAAAATCCTCTTTTGGCCATACTAAAAAGAGGAAGATATTTTGATGTGATGATAGGAAATAAAAAAATTACAACCCTTGTACCTGATTACAAAAAGCAGGAGAGATGCCTAAAGAGAGTACCTATGATCATAGATGGTCAAAAAAAGAGTATATCTGTGCCGTCAATTGTTGAAGTTGCTGATTCATTTTCTACAAATATAGGCAAAAAATATCGCATAAATGTGATAGGCTTCTCAAAAAAAGGTATCAAAAATGAAAACTCTATCACTATCAAAAAAAAGGATATTGCAAGTAGATATGCTATGGATTCAGGAGGTAGAAAATTTAGAATAGAGATTTACCATCAAAAGAGATATTGTGGTATGGTGGTAGTGAATTTTAAGCGCTAAAAATCTTAGACTTGTGTATGCTGTGATATAGATTTTCAAGATCACCTTTTATGTGTGGAGGAAATTGTGTAGAGTTAAATGTTCTTTGCCTTTTTGCCAATCTTGAGGTGTTTTGAGAGATTTTATTTGCTAATTCATCTCTGTCTATGAAGCCATCTAAAAACTCCAAAGTCTCTTTGATTCCGATAGATCTCATGGAGTTTGGTCTCCTTGTATATTTTTTTTCTAGCCAAACAACCTCATCAATCAAACCTTTTTTTATCATCTCATCCGTTCTTTGAGAAATTCTTTGATTTAAGATATCTTTAGAAGTCTCTATTTCAAATATATCTATATCTTCGATAAGAGGCTTTTTTTTAAATTTAGCAAAATACTCACTTGCTCCCATACCGCTTTGGAGATATAGTTCTAACCATTTCTCTATCCTGTATGTATCATTGTAAGAGATTTTTTGAGCATATTTTTTATCGTATCGCTCTATCATATCAAATGCTTCATCTCTATTTTGAAGGATATTTTTTACCTGTTGTTTTGTTTGTGAAGATATAGGTAGTTTTGTGCTAAGACCACTTAAAAGAGATTTAAGATAAAAACCGGTACCACCTACTATTATAAGATTTTTATCTTTTTTTATTGTGTCTTCATAGGCATTTTTATATATATCAAAAAATAGAGAAACACTAAAATTTTCATTTGGAGAGAGTTCATCGATTCCAAAATGTTTTATTCCCTCTCTCTCCGTAACTAATGGTTTTGCAGAAGCTATATCTATTTCTTTATATATGCTTAAAGAATCTAGAGATAAAATTTGCGCATTAAACTCTTGGGCTAGTTTTATAGATAGAGATGTTTTTCCGCTGGCAGTTGCTCCTAAAATTGCTATAGTTTTCATATTTTTTTGGCTTCCTTAATGAGAATTATAACACTTTTAATCACATTTATAGTAAAATCTTTAGTGGATTACTTAAAAACGAGGTTGTTTATGCAAAAATATATGAAAATATTAAAGGATATAGGAGAGCTTATAGTCTTTAAGCACTCTATTTTTTCATTACCGTTTATATTTATAGCTATGATAGTTTACTCTTCAAATCTAAATGGTACCATGTGGTTTGGATGGAGACTCTTGGTTTTGGGACTCATTGCAGCAGTAAGCGCAAGAAATTTCGCTATGAGTTTCAATAGATGGGCTGACCGCAATATAGATAAATTCAACCCTAGAACAGCATCAAGACCTAGTGTAGATGGAAGAATAACGCAGAAAAATATACTCATCTTTATCTGTATAAATGCTATAGTATTTATAGTGGTAGCTTACTGTATCAACTCTTTGGCATTTTATCTCTCATTTCCTATTTTGGTCATATTAGGGGGATACTCTATCTTTAAAAGATTTTCAGAGACAGCACATCTTGTGCTAGGTCTCTCTTTGGGTATGGCTCCAATAGCGGGTGCAGTAGCAATAGGAGGAGATATACCTCTTTGGTCTGTTATGCTCTGCATCGGTGTTAGCTATTGGGTGGCTGGATTTGATCTTCTCTACTCTTTGCAGGATATGGAGTATGACAAGCAAAATAATCTATTTTCCATACCTTCAAAATATGGAAAAGAGGCAACTTTTTTTATATCAAAACTATTTCACTTTCAAACTATACTTTTTTGGATATTCTTTGCATATCTTGCAAATTTAGGAATTTGGGCATATTTAGGAGTTTTGATTTCGGCTGTAATACTCTTTTGGGAGCATAAAATAGTAGCAAAAGATTTTTCAAAGATTGATAGAGCTTTTTTTACTCTCAATGGATACCTAGGTATTATATTTTTTATATTTATTTGGTTTGATAGGATTTGATTATGGAAAATATTCGCTTTGTAAAAGCACCTTTAAAGATAAAATTTGAAGAGATTAGCGGAGCTGATGAAAAGTACAAAAGAGAGTTTGACCAATTGGTCAGTAGCGATGAAGATAGCATCGGACAGTGGCTAAAACTTGCAAAGGCAAGGGGCGAGACGGGAGATAGTGATCAGGTTTTACTAAATTTGATAGTTGAACTGCATAGAAAAATAGATGATTTAAGCGCATTTATCAAAAATGAAAAACCAAGCTATCTAAAACTTGCTTTTGAAGAAGATATAAGCGAGATTGGATTTGAGCATTTTAAACTGCTAAATTTTGAATTGGAAAAAGATAAAAGATACTACGCTAGAATTCCAATGCCGGTTTTCCCCAAGAGAGAATTCGCACTATTTTTTAAGGCTATTGATAAAAATATAGCACAAATTGTTTTGATGCATGAACTTGATATAAAAGATTGGAGCTCATACATGAGTGCTAGAGAGAGAGTGATGATAAGAGAGGCAAAAGCCTTAAAGGGAGTATAGATGAATGTAGAATTGATAGCTATTATTGCTTTGTGTTTTTTGGTTTTTATAATGTTTATTTTAGTTATCATAAGAGATAAAGAGGTCTCTAAAAAATTGAAACTATACGGAAAAACCATAGAAGATTTAAATAGAGAAAATCACACTATAACCAAAACTCTAAAGGGCTTGTTGTCTGCGGAGCAAGTTGATATTAAAGCTATGCAAATTCAGCTCAAAGCAGAAGTCAAGGCGGAGGTTCAAAAATCACTATCCCCTCTGCTTACATCTATAAATGAAATAGAGAGTGTAATGTCAGACTTCCAAGATGAGCAGATAAAAAGGATAGATGCTTTAGAAGATGGTAAAAAGGTGGTAAATTTTGCAGCCCCCAATATGGTCGATTCTAATGAAAAGCTGATCGTGGCTCAGTATAAAAATGGCAAAAGTGAAGCTATGATAGCAAAAGATTTAAGAATTGGTATAGGAGAGGTTGATCTGATACTAAAGTTGGCAAATCTTAAATGATAAAGGTGGATCCGTCTTGGCAAAAAATAGTCGAAAACTCTTACCAAAAGCTTGATGCCAAATACAGGGCTTTTTTGGAAAAAGATAAGGGATATTTTCCATCGTTTGACAACTTTTTAAACGCTTTTAAAACTCTTTCGCTAGATGATACAAGATATATTCTTTTTGGTCAAGATCCATATCCAAGAGAAGATAGTGCCATTGGATATGCTTTTATAGATGGCAGGGTCGGAGATATATTTGGTGTAAATGGACTAAGCAAAAGTGTAAATAGAGCTACAAGTCTTAGAAATTTTATTAAAATGTTACTAGTCTCAAAAGGACTGCTAGATGAAGATAACTGCACTCAAGATGCTATAAAGAGATTAGATAAAACAGGGCTAATTTCAAACATAATGCAACTTAAAGATAATTTTGAGAAAAATGGTATTTTACTTTTAAACAGCTCTCTTATATTTACAAACAAACAAGAGACAACTCTACATGTAAAGATGTTTTTGCCGTTTATAAGTGAATTGTTGCAAATGTTGCAAGATAAAAATATATGCTTGATTTTGCTTGGAAATGCTTCAAAAGAGATAAAGTTAAGGATTCCTTCTAGTAAAAAATTTAAAATTTTTGAAGCAACTCATCCATACAATATAAATTTTATAAAAGATTCATCAGTAAGAGATTTTTTCCAACCAATGAATCTTCTGGATTGTTGTTAAGTACTTAAACCCTAGGTCGATTAAACTTTCTCCTCGCTCATGCTATCTAACAGACTAAAGAGTTTTTCACTTGCTTGCTCCATAGCTGTAAAGTTTTTAACGATCAGATCAAGTTTGTCCGTAGTAAATCCTTGTTTGATAAGTTCCAAGTTATTAGATACACTCTCATGAACTATTTTGTGAGGTTCTTTGATAAGAGGATAGTTTCTTGTTTTTTCAAACTGCTTCTTGCCATCTCCACTATAATACCATTTACCAAGTCTGCAATTATGATCATCAAGAAAAACTTCATCTTTTTGCTCATTTAATATAGCGCTGTAAGCCTTTGTTTTAAAGATTATATGATCTATCTCTGCCAAAATAGCAAAGGTTTTATTTTCAACATTAAGTGATATATCTGCTGTTTTGGTGGCATCTTCACTGAAATCGTTCAAAGTAGATTCAAAATTGACAATATTTTCAACAGAGTTATTTGCTATACTATCAATTCTTTCCGAGTTTGCGTGTATTCCGTTTGTCTCTTGTTGTAGTGTTTGAACTGTTATTGCTATCTCCTGGGTTGCCTTTTGTGTTCTTTCTGCCAGTTTTCTAACCTCATCGGCAACAACTGCAAAGCCTCTTCCATGTTCGCCTGCTCGTGCGGCTTCTATGGCAGCATTTAGTGCTAGAAGATTTGTTTGATCTGCTATATCTTTTATAAGACTTACAACAGAACTTATCTCATTTGCTCTCTCATTTAGAGAATTTATAGCATCATTGGTACTGACTATCAAATCAAGCAGTTCTTTCATTGCATCAGAGATATTAGATACAACATTTAAGCTTTCATTTGATTTATTTGCTGTTTTTTGCGACATTTGCGATATATCATTGATCAGGGATACATTATTGCTTAGATTTTCCTGTATTTTAGAAATTCCTTCGATACCATTTCCTAACTCTGAAAATTTATTTGAGAGTATGCCTTTTATTTTTCCTTTTTCGCCATCTATTATGCCTTGAACTCCGGCAGTTATGTATTTTCCATTTGTTTCAAAAAGACCTCGAAAACCGGCATTAAAGATATTTCTATATGTTTTTCCCACGCTTGCAGACTCTATGGAAGTTTTTGTTTCTCTCATGAAGGCTTCTAGCTGATCAAGCATATCGTTTATCCCCAATGCTATCTTGGATAGTGGGTCATTTCTGTCTATATTTACAATTCTTGATTCAAGATCACCATTTCTTGCATGTTCTGTAACATCAAGAATCTGCTCATATAGACTTTTATCACAATTTAGCTTACTGCCGCTATTGAAAAATGAACCGGCAGCCAATCCTAGGAAAATTGTTGAACTATCCGAAGCCTCACCGTTTAAAAAACTATGCAAGGTAACTGCAAACAAAGCAACACCAAATAAAATCTGTGGTTTATAATCTTTGTAGATTGTTTGAAAATTCTTCATAGCTTACCCCCTTCTCTTTTAATAAATCATCTAAATATTTTCTACTTTCACTCATGCTGCTGCTTCTCTCTATAGAGATCATTCTTTCATATATGGGTTTTATGATATCAAGCGCTTTTGGGTTTACCTTTCTTCTGACTGAGTAGTAGCCTATGATGTTGTTTCTTTCATCAAAAGAGGCTGTTACATTTGCATATACCCAGTAGAATCCTCCATCAAAACGAAGATTTTTTACATATGCAAATATTTCATCTCCATTTTGTATCTTTTCCCAAAAAAGCTTGAAGATAGCCCTTGGCATTTCAGGGTGCCTTACTATATTGTGAGGTTTTCCAAGGAGCTCTTTTTCTTGGGCTGATGCAGCTTTCATAAAAGGTTCATTGCAGTAAGTAATAACGCCCTTTGTGTCAGTTTTAGAAACCAGAAAATCTCTCTCTTTAAGTTCGAATTCTATATTTGTAGGGGTTGCTTTTGCCATAGAATCATCCTTTATAATTTTTTGGACATTATATCAAAATTTTATTAATTTGTTAGTTTGGAAAGGTATAATACTTCAAAAACAAAGGTAAAATATGCTAATAGACGGACATGGAAGAAAAGTGAGCTATCTAAGAGTTTCTGTGACAGAGAGATGCAACTTTAGATGTCAGTACTGTATGCCTGAAAAACCATTTTCATGGGTTCCAAAAGAGAATTTATTAAGTTTTGAAGATCTTTTTTTATTTATAAAGGTAGGAATTGATGAGGGAATTGATAAGATAAGGATAACAGGCGGAGAACCACTTTTAAGGGCAGATTTGGATAAATTTATCAAGATGATAAGTGACTATAAAAGCGATATAGATCTAGCTTTAACCACCAACGGTTTTTTGCTTAAAGAGACAGCAAGGAGCCTAAAAGATGCCGGTCTAAAGAGGATAAATATCTCACTAGACTCTCTAAAGGCGGGAGTTGCTATGAAAATAGCACAAAGAGATGTATTGGTAAAGGTGCTAGAGGGTATAGATAAAGCTTTACATGTAGGATTGGGTGTTAAGATAAATACTGTACCTCTAAAAGGTATAAATGATGATGAAGTTTTGGACCTTTTAGAGTTTGCAAAGTCTAAAAATATGACTATAAGATATATAGAATATATGGAAAATAGATTTGCCAAAGATAAGCTTCAAGGCTTAAGCTCTCAAGAGATTAAAGATATAATTTCTAAGAAGTACAGTTTTAAAGAAGTAGGTCGTATTGCATCATCGCCTGCCCATTTGTATGAATTGGAAGATGGCTATAGATTTGGTATTATTGACCCGCACAATCATGATTTTTGTGAAGATTGTAATCGTATTAGATTGACAGCAGAGGGGATGTTGATACCTTGTTTGTATTTTGATGAAGCTATGAGTATAAAAGATGCTGTTCAAAGCGGTGATGTACAAGGAGCCGCAAATGTCTTAAAAGAAGTATTGGCAAACAAACCGGAAAAAAACAAATGGACAGACCAGAGTGACAATGAAACTTCCGGAAGAGCTTTTTATGAAACAGGAGGCTAGATATGGATGAGCTTTTTCAAACGACACTAATTTTTCATACTGCTTTTGCCGGAATTGTTCTTATTTTGGCTATTTTTAACTATTTTTTCATAAATGATAAATTAGATTATAAAAGACTTGTTAAGAGAGTGCGAACTATTTTGCCCATTTACTATCTTTTTTTGGCCGCAGTTTTATTTACAGGGTTAATACTCTTGGGAGTTGCTAAGTTTACCATACATCATGTAGTCTATCTTATGGTTATAGTTTGGTTTATAATCTTAATGATGACAATCAGGAGATACAAAAAATTCAAATCACTAAGAAGTGATGATGAGATAAGACGAGGAAGATTTGTAAGATTTTCAAAAAGAAAATTTCTTATAGATATGGCTTTGATTATAGCTATGATAGCAGTAGCATATATGGTCAAATAAAAAGAGCAAAATGCAATTTATATACTCCAAGGATGCAGGCGAGAAGATCCTAAATCTTAACACTAGAGACTACTCACATATTTTCAAAGTAAGGAGAGTCAAAAAATCAGAAGTTCTTAGCTTTAGAAATCTGATGGATGATATGCTCTATAGGTATAATTTGACAAGTATAGATAGAAAAACAGCTACTTTAGAGTTGCTTAGTGGCGATATGCTCAAAATAGAAGCAAAAAAATCTCTACATGTAGGCTGGTGTATCGTTGATCCCAAGACCATAGAAAAGACACTTCCGTTTTTAAATGAATTAGGGGTATCTAAGATAAGTTTTGTCTATTGTGAGTATTCTCAAAGAAATTTTAAAATAGACCTAAAAAGAGTTGAGAAAATTTTGATAAACTCTTGTGAGCAATGTGGACGAAGTTCTTTGATGCAAATAGAGATCTTAGAGAATTTAAAAGAGTATCTAGCACTATATCCACAAAGTAAGATTTTTGATTTTGGTGGTAAAAAAATAGATAAAGATACTACATATACCTCCTTTTTGATTGGTAGTGAAGGCGGTTTTTCTAAAGCCGAGAGAGAGTCGATGAAAGACACCGATATACTTTCACTAGATAACCCAATGATATTAAAAAGCCAAACAGCGGTTTTGTATGCGAGTATTTTAGGCTCGCTTTGAACTTATATAAATTTTAGGCCAAAATTACGCTATAATCCCCTCCCAATAAAAATAGACTTGTTGCGATATAAAAATATATCACAACAAGTCTAATAAAGAAGAATTATGTCATTTACAAAACTAGGCTTGTCTAAGCCTATTTTAAAAGCAATCCAAGAACAAGGTTATAGTGAGCCAACTCCTATACAAAAGCAAGCAATTCCTATCATACTCTCAAAAAAAGATGTTTTAGCAGGAGCACAAACAGGCACAGGAAAAACTGCCGGTTTTACTTTGCCTATTTTAGAGCTTCTTGGTGAACACGCAGGCTCAAAAGGAAAACGCCCTGTGCGAGTGCTTGTACTTACTCCCACTAGAGAACTTGCAACCCAAGTTTATGAAAGCGTAAAAGAGTATGGAAAATATCTGCCTTACACATCTGCTGTTATCTTTGGCGGAGTAGGTATCAACCCTCAAATAGGAAAGCTAAAAAGAGGAACTGACATAGTAGTCGCAACTCCGGGCAGACTTTTAGATCACATAGGAAGAAGAACCATAAGTCTCTCAAGAGTAGAGTTCTTAGTACTTGATGAAGCAGACAGGATGCTGGATATGGGCTTCATTCACGACATTAAAAAAATACTTGCACTCTTGCCAAAAAAGAGGCAGAGTTTACTCTTCTCAGCAACCTTTTCAAGCGATATAAAAAAACTGGCAGACAAGCTACTAAACTCCCCAAAACTCATAGAAGTAGCCAGAAGAAATACAGCTTCAGAGCTGGTAGAACAGCTAATTCATCCGGTTGACAAAGCAAAAAAAAGGGCACTTCTGTCTCATTTAATCAAAAAAGAAAACTGGAAACAAGTCCTAGTCTTCACAAGAACAAAACACGGAGCAAACAAACTAAGCGGACAACTTGAAAAAGATGGCATCAGTTCAGCTGCAATCCACGGAAACAAAAGTCAAGGAGCAAGAACAAGAGCGTTGGCAGACTTCAAAGCAGGCTCTGTGAGAGTTTTGGTCGCAACCGACATAGCTGCTCGTGGTATCGACATAGACCAACTCCCCTATGTTGTAAACTTTGAATTACCAAATATAAGTGAGGACTACATCCACCGCATAGGCAGAACAGGGCGAGCAGGCAGCGAAGGTATAGCTATTTCACTAGTATGCGTAGATGAACTCCAATACTTAAAAGATATAGAAAAACTCATAAAAAATAAGATCCCAAGCGAGATAGTAGAAGGATTTGAGCTAGATCCTACCATAAAACCGGAACCAACAAAGAAAAAAAGTAACTCAAGAAACAGAAAAAGAACAAGATCTCCGCAAAAAGACAACAAGCCGACCACTTCACGCTCACCAAGAAGCAGGGGAAGAAATAGTCGGACTTGAGAGTTAGGCACTGTAAAACCAACTGTGTAAATCCAAAAATATAGATATTTGGTAAAATATGAAATATCTAACAATATTCAAGGATTTACACAGTTAGTTTTACAGTGTCACACTTTAAGGGTCGGAGCCCTTTTAGCATTTAGGAAATAAATCTTAAACTTTCTTGATTTATTCTTTATTTCATCGGTGGTTTATTTTTATTAAAAATATCAAATACAATTATTCTATTATTTTCTAAATCAATTTCATAATTTACAGTATAGCCTTTAGATATCAAATCTCTTATATTTTCATTATTAAAATATATCGATTTTCTATGCTTATATGGAAATTTTGGTATATTCTTAATTTGTTTATGTAAACTTTGCTTAAATTTTTTACTTGCAGAAATCTTATCTTTTGCAATATATTTTAATACAGTTAGCAATGCTGTTTTATATTTTTCTGTTCTTTTTATTGTCATAAATCTTTTTCTAACTCTTTGAAAAATAAATCAATCTCTTTTTCAAACTCTTCCTCAGAAAGTAATTTCTCTTTTCCGCTTTTTATATCATCTCTAATTTTATGCAATCTTTGTTGCCTCTCATAAAAATACGGATCAAGTTCTAAATTTTTATCTTTTTGGATTGCAACTTCATTTTGAAATTTATTTAAAAAATTTAATAATGTTGGAATGAAATTATCTTGAACTTGTAGTGTTAATGTTTGCATAACATGCTCCAATTTTTAAGTGAGTCCATTCTATCAAAAGAAATTTTAAGAAGCGTTAAAAAACAGCTTGTCCCCTTTAACTCTTAACTAATATCCTTTAACTAATAAATATTATTACAGTGTTACTGCAAATTTTACGACATAAAAACCACCGAAGATTAGCCACAAAAAGAGTATGCTAGCCAGATAGATTGGTTTCATTCCTGCTTTTTTGAATTTGTCTATGCTAGTCTCCATACCAAGTGCACTCATCGCCATTGTTAGTAAAAATGTATCTATAGAGTTGATATCGCTTACTACATGTAGAGGCAGAAGATTTAGTGAGTTAAATCCAGCCACTACCATAAAAAAGACTGCAAACCAAGGGATAACTATCTTAGCTTTTTGTCTGTTTGCTACATTTTTGCTTGTTTTTGCAAGCCAAAATCCCAAGACCAATAAAAATGGTGCTATCATCATCACTCTTATCATCTTTACTATCACGGCAGTCTTGGCGGTTTCAGGCCCTATGGCATTGCCAGCTGCTACAACATGAGCTACTTCGTGGATTGTTCCGCCTATGTATATGCCCATCTCTTGAGGACTTAAAGGGATGTAGCCCATTCTATACAAAAATGGATACAAGAACATAGCAGTCGTTCCAAAAATGATAACAGTTGAAACTGCTATGGCTGTTTTATATGGCTCACCTTTTACTACAGGCTCTGTCGCCAAAACTGCTGCTGCACCGCATATTGAGCTTCCTGCTGTTACCAAGATAGTGGTATCTCTGTCCATCTTTAAAATTTTTGTACCGACAATATATCCGATGATAAATGTCAAAGTGACTATCGTAACACTTGTTGCGATTCCTGCAAGTCCTACAGCCTCTATACTCTGAAAAGTAAGTCTAAAACCATACAGGATGATTCCTGTTCTTAGGAGTGTTTTTGTAGAAAAAATAATCCCCGGAACCCACTCTTGCGGAAGCTTGTCTCTAAGCGTATTTGCATACAAAATCCCAAGAACGATACCGATGATAAGCGGACTAATAGCTAGATGTTTAAAAATAGCAAAATCAGCCAAATAAGTCGCACTCATAGCAAAAAGTGCGACAAACAGTATCCCGCTTAGTGTATTGCTTCTGTTTTCTTTGTTGAACATATATAAACCTTTTAATTTTTGTGAATTATATAACTAATCTTGTTATAAGTAAAATAAATTAATTTTGATATAATAATTGATATATTTTATAAGGAATAGATGATGACACTTAGAGAGTTAAATATTTTTTACCATTTATGTGAAGATTCTCACATCTCAAACTTAGCCAAAAAGCTAGGTATTACCCAATCTGCCATATCTCTAGCCATAAAATCACTCGAAAAAAAGTTAGATGAACAACTTTTTGACAGGCTTGGCAAAAAGTTGGTACTAAATGAGAGAGGTAGATTTTTTAGACAAAAAACTCAGCCACACTTCATGGCTCTAAACGATGCTAAAAATTTATTTAAAAATGACAAAATTTCTGGGATACTAAATATCACTTCAAGCAAAACCATAGGTGATTATATCATGCCTCAAATCATATTTGACTTTCTAAATTCACATCTACATGTAGAGATAAAAAAAGATATACAAAACTCCAAAAATATCATCAATTTAATAAAAAATTACGAAATTGACATGGGGTTTATAGAGTCAGTTTGTGATGATCCTGACATCATAAAAAAAGAGATAAAAAAAGATAGATTGGTGGTTGTCACGAGTGACAAGAGGCTAAAAAACAAGACTTGCTATATCGATGAGTTGTTAGAAAAAAAATGGCTTTTAAGGGAGAAGGGTTCAGGTACAAGAGATATCTTTTTAAACTCCATCGGTGATACAGCCAAAGAGCTGAAAATCTTCATGGAATTTAATGAATTTGAAGAGGCAAAAACTATCCTTTTTAACAATCCTCAAACCATCACATGCCTCTCTAGATTTGTAGTAGAAAAAGAGTTACAAAGAGAAGATCTTTTTGAAGTAACCCTAAAAAATCTTGAAATACAGAGAAAACTCTACTTAATTTATCACAAAAATAAATACAAAAGCAAACTGTTTGTTGAGTTTGAAAATAGTTTAATCCATAAATATAAAGATTAGGTATGGTAAAATTATATAAAATAGATATCTAAAGGATAAAGATGCAGATACTACTAATTATTGGATTGATATTTGTGCTTGGCTCTTTTATGAAAGTGTTTGTACAAAACCTTGGAATCTTAAATGTTGTTGGATATCTGATACTAGGTGTCATTATCGGTCCAAGTGGTTTCAATCTTGTCCCAAAAGAGTTTATACAAGGAAGCAGTTTTATAATTGACATGTCTTTGTCGCTCATCTCTGTTTTGGTTGGGGCAAACTTGAGATATGATATCTTAAAAGATATGCTAAGACAAATCTTTACAATTTCATTTTTTGAAGCCATCTTCACCTTTTTGTTTATAAGTATCTCTTTTTATACATTGTTTGATCTTCTGAATTTTAGTTTCAACCATGAGTATCGCATAATAGCAGCTATTCTCTTTGGTGGACTAGCAACTGCAACTGCTCCTGCTACGATACTAGCAGTCAGTCACGAGATAAAAGCAAAAGGAAAATTCAACTCATTTTTACTTGGAATTGTGGCGATGGATAACGCTTTTGCACTTATATTTTTCAGTTTCATTGTTATAATTTCCAAAACTTTTATAGACGCTAGCTCTATAGATGCTCACATGTTTCTTAGTATAATAAAAAATGTAGTATTTTCTGTTATCGTGGGTATCGCTGGTGCTTTTATTTCAGAGATAATCGATAGAGTTTTTAAAAAAAATCAAGGAGTTAAGACGACCTCTACTCTTGGGATGATATTTATAACCTTTAGTGTTAGCCAATATTTCTCTCTAGAGCCCTTGTTAGCATCACTTGTGATGGGAATTGTGGCTTCTAACCTCTCAAAAAACTTTTTCCTTGTAAAAAAAGAGTTTGATAACCATCTTAAAGATATCATTTTTTTACTATTTTTTACAATCTCGGCTATGCATTTAAATATCTCATTTTTAACTCAAATGCCATTAGCGATTATCGCTTATGTAGCCTTTAGAATAATCGGCAAAATCGTTGGAGTTTGGATTGGTTCAAAGCTATCAAATGCCGATGACAATATCGGCAAACATCTTGGTATCGCACTTTTTCCACAAGCAGGCATAGCGATTGGACTGGCCCTATCTTTGCAAGATATGACTGATTTTGAGACGATTGCCCCTATAATTCTAAATATTATCATAGCAACTACCCTAATCCACGAATTAATAGGTCCATTTTTAACAAAATTAATTTTGTTAAAATACAGCAAATATACAAAAAACAGATAATAATAAAGAAGAATAAAAATCTCTCGTCTTGACGAAAAAATCAAAACAGAGTAATATAGCATACTTAATGAAATAAAGGAACAAAATATGCAATATGAAGCAGGTAGTATCGTTAGTTTTGCTATAATCATCGCAATTGGAATTATAATCGTAAAAGGGGTGGTCATAGTGCCACAAACTCATGCTTATGTAGTTGAAAGACTTGGGAAATTTAATCGCACACTTGAGGGTGGATTTCATATCATCATACCCATCTTGGATTCTATTGCTTCCAAACTTACCAAACAAGAACAAATCATTGACATTCCTCATCAAAATGTTATCACCAAAGACAATGTAAATATCAGTGTTGACGGCATAGTTTTTATACAGGTTGAAGATGCTAAAAAAGCAACTTACGGTGTTGT
>FPHE01000160.1_pt1 | contig 52371 bp, 43 predicted proteins | sample 1057201 | NCBI WGS metagenome assembly FPHE01 (sample SAMEA4473311, study PRJEB15554) | hydrothermal vent metagenome | biome: marine basaltic hydrothermal vent biome; feature: marine hydrothermal vent; material: water | place: Pacific Ocean | collected 2011-06-14/2011-07-23 | depth 1155 m
TTCAAACTATTTTAGAGAAGATACAAAAATGACAAATCAAACCCTAAGAGTCCTAGAACTCCTAAAACGCTTCAACAACGGTCAAAAAGTATGTATAGAAACTCTTTCTTATGATGTTCTTTGGGAAGGAAAAAGTGAAAAGACCATACGGCGAGATTTAGATGTTATAAAAAAGGTTTTTCCTGAATCTTTTGAGTTGATAAGAGGAGAAAAAGGGTGCTATAAAGCCATTACTAAAAAAGCTTTTGACCAATTTTTAAATGAACGAAACCTATCACTTCTAATTCAAACTTTTAGCATAGCTCAACGAAGTGACCTTTTTAAAAGTCTGGATATAGATGAAGGTGTTAAGTCGATTATTGAACATAAATTAAAAGAGACAAAGAAACTTTATGAGTTTAAGAGCAAACCGTTTGAGACTAAAAAAGATAATTATGAGATGATGAAGAGTTTAGAGAGGGCTATTTATCATCAAAAGTATATAGCCATAAGTTATGAGGCTAAAGATAGAGTTGAAGAGTATGAAGTAAAGCCTTATAAGATAGTTTTTATGAATGAAATTTTTTATTTGGCTTGTGAAGTTGAGGCTTATAATTTCTCTTTTTCACTCTATAGAATTTCTAAAATAAAAGAGATAATAGATAAGAAAAAAACTTTTCATAAAAACCGTGAGATAGAAGATTTTATAAAATTTATTCAGACACCATTCACACGATATAGGCAAGGGTTTAGAAAATATCTGATAGAAGTTATTTTAGAAGTTGATAAATCTAAGGCTTTTTATTTTAAGTCAAAAAAATTTCTTAGTTCTCAAAAGGTTTTAGAGACAAAAAAGAATGGAAATTTAATTATCTCTTATCTTGTTACCCAAGAGATAGAGGTAGATGAACTGATTAAAAGATGGTTGCCTTTTGTAAAAGTGATTGAGCCTTTGAGTTTGAAAAGTAAGATTGAAAATGAATTAAGGGGGTATTTGGAGAAATAAAACTCCAAACATTTCGATAAATCCTAAATAGTATAATACCCAGCCTTAGAATGATGCACCACCAAAGCACTAGTACTCTGCTCTGGATGTATCTGAAAAGTCTCACTAAGCTCAATCCCAAACTCCTCAGGTTTCAATACATCAAACAGTTCACGGCTCTGTTCCAAATCAGGACAAGCAGGATAGCCAAAGGAGTATCTAGCCCCATGGTAACGGTTCATTCTTACATCTCTTAAGGTTGCTCCCTCATCCTCTTTTAGAATCCCTAAGTCCATTCTTATCTGTTTATGTGCTACTTCGGCTAAGGCTTCGGCTAGTTCTACAGAGAATCCATGAACCATATTGTACTCCAAGTATTTACCTGCGTCATATAGCTCTTTTTCATACTCTGAAAATTTTGCTCCTGCACTTACGCATGTTAGGGCGATAATATCGTGTCGGTCATGTCTGAAAAAGTCGCTTAATGCTCTGTGTGGTTTTTTGCTCTGTCTTGGAAAAGTGAATTTAGTCATCTCTCTCTTTGCTACCTCATCAAAAGGCTCTCTGTTAGCGTTAGAGTCTATATTCCACCCCTCGCTCTCATCGAAAAGTATTAAATCTCTATCATTGCTTCTGCATGGGTAGTAACCATAAATAATAGTTGGGTCAAATAGCTCTTCATCTATAAACTGCTGTTTTAGTCGCTCATAGGCAGGATAGACTTTCTCATCAAGCAGTTTTTGGTACTCTGCTTTGTCCATTTTCCCTTTTTTGTAACCCCAGTGCATTTTGATTACGCTTTTTTGGTTGACCCACTCAAAGACCGTGTTTATATCGAGATTATCTTTTTGTAGTACTCTTCTACCCCAAAATGGAGGGGTTGGAATCTCTATATCTCTCTTGGGCATTTTTAGCTTCTCAAAAGGAGGGATGATTATCTTTTTCTTCTCCTCTTTTTTGACTCTCTGCTTCATATCTCCTGCCATTCTTGTATCAAGCCCTACAGATGGGTCTTCGTTGTATTTTTCAATCCTACTCATGGCAACAACCCCATCAAAAGCATCACGGCAGTAGAAAATCGCCCCTTTATATATTGGTCGGCAGAAATCATCTACAAAACTTCTTGTCAATGCCGCCCCACCAAGTAGTACAGGGATTGTTATACCCATCTCTGCCATTGTCTCTAAGTTCTCTTTCATTACGGCTGTTGATTTTACAAGTAGTCCACTCATTCCTATTGCTTGAATCTTGTTCTCTTTCATTGTCTCCAAGTAGGTCTCTAGTTGTACTTTTATCCCTACATTTATTACCTTAAAGCCATTGTTTGAGAGGATAATATCGACCAAGTTTTTACCCACATCATGCACATCTCCCTTGACTGTTCCGATAACAAGCGTGGTATCTGTCTCTTTCTCCTGTTTGGTTAAATATGGGTTGAGATAATCAACTGTAGCTTTCATGGTCTCTGCTGATTGGAGTACAAATGGCAGTTGCATTTGACCACTTCCAAATAGCTCACCTACTACTTTCATCGCATCTATCAAAATCTCATTGACTATCCTATCAGGGCTAATCTCGTGTCGTACCTCTTCGACTAATGGTATCATTCGCTCTTTGTCACCATCGAGTAAGAGTTTAGCTATCTTCTCCTCACTGCTCATCGCCTCATACTCTTCATCGGTGCTATTGTCCTCTATCGTCTTATCTGAAAAATGGTCGATAAACTTAAACAGAGAGTTATCATCAGGGGCAAATAGCAACTCTTCACAGATAGCAATATCATCTTTGCTCATTTTGGAGAGTGGTACAATATGTTTGACATTGATAATCACCGAGGTCATCCCTGCTTCCAAACAGTGGTGCAAAAAGACCGAGTTTAGAAATCTTCTAGCATTCATCGCTAGTCCAAACGAGATATTGGAGAGTCCAAGGGTCGAGCCTACTTCAGGGTGACGGATGTGTAGCTCTTTTATCGCCTCATAAGTCTGAATCGCGGCATCCCTATACTCCAAATCTCCTGACCCAACTGTAAATGCCAACATATCAAAGATAAGGTTTCTAGGGTCAATCCCATGACGATTAACAGCCAAATCATAGATTCTCTCTGCAATTCGTAACTTATCTTCTGTAGTCTTTGCCATCCCCACCTCATCAATAGTCAAGCATACAAGAGCCGTACCAAATTTTTTGGCTAGTTTACAGATAGCATCAAGCTTCTCCTCACCATCTTCAAGGTTTACAGAGTTTATAATAGGCTTCCCACCAATACACTTTAAACCCTCCTCCATTGTATTAACTCTTGTCGCATCAGGCATAAGTGGCAGAGGGATTTTTTGGTTATAAAGCTCCATAACTGCTCTCATATCTTTTGCCCCATCTCGTCCTGCAAACTCCACATTGACATCCAAACAGTGCGCACCATCACGCACCTGTGCTTGACCAACGGTTAGTGTTCCCTCATAATCACTAGCAATTATCAACTCTCTAAAGGCTTTTGAACCTGTGGCATTAGAGCGTTCACCGATAAGTAGAGGGGCTGGTTCTTGAAAGAGTTCTGTAGTATTAAAAAGCGAGGCGATAGAGGGTCTAATAGAGCCTGTTGGACTCTTGGGCTTTATGACCTCTACAGCCTTTTTAAGAGCATGAATATGTTGAGGAGTTGTACCACAACACCCACCCAAAAAGCTTACCCCATCAAACTGGGTAAACTCTAGCTGTTTTTCGGTAAACTCTCTTGGTCCCATAGGGTAGTAGGTGTAACCTCCACGGTTTTGTGGCAATCCTGCATTGGCATGAACTGAAATAGGAATACTACAAAGCTCACTTAGTGTTCGCAGATGCTTTTTGACTTGGTCTGGTCCTGTTCCACAGTTAAATCCAAGTGAGAGAATATCAAATGGCTCTAAGATAGTTACAATTGTCTGTGCATCTGTACCAATTAACATACTTCCACTAAGCTCAATAGTCACAGAGACCATAATAGGCAGTTTAACCCCTCGTTCACGGTTTGCATCCTCACAAGCGTGTAGAGCCGATTTTATCTGCAATGGGTCTTGGCAAGTCTCTAGCAAAAAAATATCACACCCACCATCAATTAACCCTAATGCCGTCTCTTTGTACCCCTTATACATCTCATCATAATGGATATGCCCCAAAGATGGTAGTTTTGTCCCTGGTCCAATTGAACCTAAGACAAATCTTGGTTTTTGTGGTGTAGAATACTCATTACAAACATCTTTGACAATCTCTGCCCCTTTTTTGGAAAGCTCATAACATCTATCACCCATACCATACTCATCAAGAACCCAAGGCATAGTTCCAAATGTATTGGTTTTAATAAGGTCTGCTCCTGCTTTGGCATAAGCGTTGTGTATCTCTCTCATTAGGTGTGGTGCTGTTGCGTTTAGGAGTTCATTACAACCCTCTTGGTCTGCTCCCTCATCATCTAACCATGCCTCTTTTGGGATTTCTAGGTTCTGTATCTGTGTACCTGTTGCACCGTCGATTACTAGGATTCTCTGTTTTAATAGTTGTTTAATCTTTTGCATATCTACCCTTGAATTTATTTAATGGAAATATAGCAAAAATAGATTAAAGTGTCTCTATTGTTGATTTTTTTCATTAAGTCAAAAAATAAGACAATTTTCACTATAATTTCATCTAATTTACTGGAGGATTTATCATGCTTTTTATTATCATTAAAACCATTCACCTATTTGCTGTCTTTATATATGGAGGTTTCCTAATCACAGATAATCTCTTCCTAAACAAAATGCCAAGAAACTTAAACGAAGAGGAACACAAAAAAGCAAGAGAGTCATTTATGATGTTTGTACGAAAAGTTGTACCACCTAGTCTAATAGTAGCTGTCCTAACAGGTCTATACCTCATCACTCAAATCTTTGGAAGCATTGGCGAAGATGGAATGACAACATTTCAGATGATGCTATCTCTAAAAGCATTTTTGGGTATTTGGCTTGGTATTAGAGGGTTCAATCAAGTATATCTAAAGATACAACCACTAGTTTTCAAAAGTCATGTTTTACCATTTACTTTTGTTATTACGATTATCTTTTTGTCTCAATTTATGCATTTAGGATTATAAAATGTCAAAAAAAACCCTAATTATTGGTGCTGGTGGAGTTGGAAATGTTGTAGCATTTAAGTGTGCTATGAATGCCAAAAGCTTTGGAGAGATTACCTTAGCTAGTCGTACACTATCCAAATGTGATGCTATTGCCAAAAATATATTTGATAAAATAGGTATAGAGATAAAAACGGCACAGATAGATGCTGACTTAGTAGAAGATATGGTTGTACTATTTAATAAGATAAAGCCTGATATAGTTATCAATGTGGCTCTTCCATATCAAGATTTAACTATTATGGATGCTTGTACCCAATGTGGTATTAATTATCTTGATACAGCAAACTATGAACACCCTGACACAGCAAAGTTTGAGTACAAGGAGCAGTGGGCAAGAGATAAACAGTTTAAAGATGCCAATATTATGGCTCTTCTTGGAAGTGGTTTTGACCCTGGGGTGACCAATGTATTTTGTGCGTATGCTCAAAAACACTACTTTGATGAGATTCACACCATAGATATACTAGACTGTAATGATGGTGACCACGGCTATGCTTTTGCAACCAATTTTAACCCTGAAATCAATCTAAGAGAAGTTTCAGCCAATGGTCGATATTGGGAAAATGGAGAGTGGATAGAGACAAAACCTATGGAGATAAAACAGGTATGGGATTATCCAGAAGTTGGAGAGAGAGACTCATATCTGCTCTATCATGAAGAGATGGAGAGTCTTATCAAACATATTAAAGGACTCAAACAAATCCGATTTTTTATGACCTTTTCAGAGAGCTATCTAATACACATGAGATGTCTTGAAAATGTAGGAATGTTAGGAATTAAAGAGGTAGAACACAAAGGTCAAAAGATAATACCAATGGAGTTTCTAGCTACTCTACTCCCTGACCCTGCCACATTGGGTAAGAGAACCAAAGGAAAAACCAATATCGGTATCTATGCCAAAGGGATAAAAGATGGTAAAGAGAAAACAGTCTATATCTATCAAGTATCTGACCATGAGAAATGCTATCAAGAGGTTATGAGCCAAGGGGTTAGCTACACAACAGGAGTTCCTGCAATGATAGGAGCTAAACTTATATTAGAGGGAAAATGGCAAGGCAAGGGTGTATTTAATATGGAAGAGTTTGACCCTGACCCATTTATGGAGGTGTTAATGGTTCAGGGTTTACCTTGGAAAATTATAGAGTAGAATTTTTGGAGACATTTAATACCCTATTTGTCTCCAAAGCAATCTCTAACTCTTCATCAGTACAAATAACAAAACTCAATATATCAAAATCCTCTAAAATCATCTCTCGTACAATTAAATCATTCTCTCCAATCCCACCAGTAAAGATAAGAGCATCCACTCGCCCCAAAATAGTAGAATATGCACCGATATACTTTCTAATTCGATATACAAACATCTCTAGTGCCAATTTAGCCTTTTTATCGCCTTGCTCTATCATCTTGTGAATCTGACGCATATCACTCTCTCCAGATATTCCAAGCAGTCCACTCTTTTTATTGATAAGATTATCAATCTCTTCTGTAGAGTATTTTAGTTCTCTAGTCAAATAGAGCAAAATAGCAGGGTCAATATCCCCACTTCTAGTTCCCATAATCAAACCCTCTAGTGGTGTAAATCCCATACTTGTATCTACACTTTTACCATTTTTAATAGCACAGACACTAGCCCCATTACCAAGATGAAGAGTAATTAGATTTGTATCTGTAAGCCTCTTATCAAGAAGTTTAGACGCTTTTTTAGCTACAAAATGGTGTGAAGTCCCATGAAAACCATACCTACGGATTCCCTCCCCCTCATACAACTCATAAGGCAGAGCATACATATACGCCTTTTGTGGGATTGTTTGATGAAAAGCCGTATCAAAAACAGCTACTTGTCTAAGGCTTGGAGCTTCATCTTGAATCATCAAAATACCCTCCAAGTTAGCAGGATTATGAAGAGGGGCAAGAGGAATTAAGGAACGGACAGTATCTATCACCTCTTTGGTTACAAGTACACTCTCTTTAAAGAGTTCACCACCATGCACAACCCTATGACCCACTCCATCAAGCAAAGAGAGACTTTTAACCCCTACTTTTTTAATCTGCTCTTCTACTTCCAATATTCCATCTCTGTAGTTAGTTATACTCTCTATAATCCCATCGGCTACAACTCTCATATCTATAAAAAGTTTATATTTCAGTGATGAACTACCTGCATTTAGTACTAATATTTTCAAATTTACTCCTTATATATCGCCTTTTATGTCATAGTTTCTTGGTTTAGGTTTGATATTTTAGCGTAAAAGAACATAAAGAGTTAGTAAAAAATTTATTTTCATCAGCAGACTCTAAAGTTTAAAGTTCCTTTGATTTCATTTATGGACAATTTGGATTTGGATAAAATAATGTTGTAGATATGATATAATTACAAAAACTTTAAACGAGTCCAATATGAAAAAAATACCCTACGGCATAAGTGATTTTAAACTATTAAAAACAGAAGATTATTTTTTTATAGATAAAACAGACTATATCCCAAAATTAGAAAATCATAATAGCAGATACTTAATGTTTCTGCGTCCAAGAAGATTTGGCAAGTCTTTGCTTATTGCAATTTTAGAAGCCTATTATGATATATATTTCAAAGAGGAATTTGAGACTATTTTTAAAGATACCTATATTTTAAATAATAGAACCAAAGAGGCGAGTAGCTATATGGTTTTGCGATTTGATTTTAGTGCTATTGATATTTATGATGTAGAGGAGAGTTTTAGATATGATTTACAGATAACACTTAAAAGTTTTGTAGATAGATACAATTTAGATATTCAATTTGATAATAAAAATCCAATATCTATGTTCAAAAAGATATTTTCTTATATTCTCAAACACAACCTAAAGCTCTATGTTTTAATAGATGAATATGATAATTTTGCAAATAAGCTACTATTAAACAGTAAAGATGATTATCTTAATATTGTTTCTAAAAAAACGGCTTTGTTTAAACAGTTTTTTACCTCTTTAAAAGCAGGAACGGCAGGGAACAATGCACCCATAAAACGGATGTTTATAACAGGTGTCACACCTATGACTATGTATGATGTGACTAGTGGGTTTAATATTGGGGATAATATATCCTTGCATCCACTATTTCATAATATGGTAGGATTAAATCAATTTGAATTAGAACAGACATTAAAAGATTTTGAATTAGAAGAGAGAGTTGACAAATCTATCCTCAAAGAGTGGTATAATAGTTATATCTTTAGTGAAGATGTAGAAGAGGCTATCTATAATACTGATATGATTTTATACTTTGTCAAAAAATTTATGATAAATTATAAACTCCCTAGAGAGATGATAGATATAAATGTACGAAGCGATTACTCAAAACTTAGAAGTATTATCTATACCAATAAAAAACTCAATGGAAATTTTAAAACACTACAAACACTTATAGGTGGAGAGAGTATATCTGTCTCTAATCTAGTACAAGATTTTAGTGCATTAAATATAGATAAAGAGGATAATTTTAAATCTTTTATGTTCTATTTAGGATTAGTTACCATCAAAAATAGACAACTAAAACTCAATCTCAAAATACCAAATGAGACTGTAAAAAGAATAGATATAGAGTTTCTTAGTGATGCACTAGAAATAGAGAAAGTATTTGAGATAAATGTCAGTAAACTATCCGATTTCTTAGCTGAATTTGCTTTACAAGGGGATATAGAGGTATTCAAATATCTAGCCAATATGATAAAAGAGAATACTGGAATACGAGATTATATTTATAGTGAACAGACGGTCAAATCTATGTATCTAGCCTATCTCTCTTTGACTCCATATTATGTTATAAAAAGTGAAGAGGAGATGAATAAAGGATTTGCTGATATTTTGTTAAAACCCTTTAATCCTTATGTTGAGCATATTGGATTAGTAGAGTTTAAATATATAAAAAAAGATGAGAAAAAGCCAAGTCAAAAAAGAATAAATTCTTTAGTAGCAAAAGCAAAAGAACAGTTACTTAATTATGAAAAAGATGAGATAGTTACCACCTATTTAAAAAAAGGCTTAAAGCTCCAAAAAGTAATTATTGTTTTTTGGGGTTGGAAAATGGTTTATTGCAAGAAGGTTTCAGTGATATGAATTAGGTAAAAATAGATAAATAATTAATGAGCTATAACTCATAATAGGGTAAAATTCCTCAAAAAAATAGGTACTATTTTGAAAACAATCACAATTATTGATACATTTGGCTTCTTTTTTCGCTCATACTTTGCACTTCCTCCTCTAAAAAATGCCGATGGTTTTCCTACAGGTCTGCTTACAGGGTTTATTAATCTCATTGATGGGTTACGGCGTGACCATAATACAGACTATATAGTTTTTGCTCTTGACTCTAAAGGAAATACATTTAGAAATGATATCTATCCTGAGTATAAAGCCAATCGTAATGCTCCACCAGAGGATTTGGTTAAACAGCTACCTATTGCTATTGAGTGGATAAGAGAGATGGGGTTTGCCAATATTTCAAAAGATGGCTATGAGGCTGATGATGTGATTGCTACTGTTGCCAAGTTTGCAAAAGAGAAGGGGCTAAAGGTTCGGATTGTCTCTCATGATAAAGACCTCTATCAGATGATAGATGATGGTAGAGTGGTAATGTATGACTCTGTGAAAAAGAGAGAGATAGATGAGCAGGGGTGTTTGGATAAGTTTGAGGTTCACCCTAGAGATTTTGTAAATTTTCAAGCAATACTTGGTGATAGCTCTGATAATGTACCAGGGGTCAAGGGGATTGGTCAGAAGGGTGCATCCAAACTTATCAATAAATACCATACACTCGAAGCTATATATGAAGATATAGAGAATTGTGGAACTCCTAGAGTGCAAAAACTACTACTAGAGAGCAGAGATAATGCCTTTTTATCAAGAGATTTAGTAGAGATGCGTACAGATATATTTAAAGATTTTGATTTAGAAAGTTTTGCATTTGAGGATAAAAACTATCTAACTTGTCTGCTTGATGATTTTGAGAGATATGAGATGAGACAGGCGATAAAAAAGGCTCAGGTGGGTATGGTATCTGATGAGGTAGTGGAGAAACCCAAAAACTCACTCTCTTTTGAGGCTATAACTCTCGATACCAAAGAGAAGCTTTTTGAGATAGTTGAGAGTATTGATTCAGATACTTTGGTGGCATTTGATATAGAGACAACTGGATTAGATACCAAAAAAGATAAGATAGTTGGGTTCTCTTTTGCTTTAGATAGTCAAAAAGCTTACTATATACCTATTGCTCACCACTATTTGGGTGTGACAGAGCAGGTGAGTTTGGAGGATGGATTAGAGGCTATAAAAAAGATACTACAAGCAAAAGTTATCGGACAAAATCTGAAGTTTGACCTCTCTTTGCTCTACTATCAGCATGGTATAGAGCAGATTGTTCCATTTGCTGATACAATGATTATGGCTTGGTTACTAAATCCTGTGACAAAAGTAGGATTGGATGCTCTAGCTAAAAAGTTTTTTAGATATGAGATGAAACCTTTTAAGGAGATGGTAAAAAAGGGTGAGACTTTTGCCAATGTGGATATAGAGTTAGCATCATTTTATGCAGGTGAAGATGCTTGGATGACCTATATGCTCTATTTTGAATTAGATAAAACTATGGGGCATTTAAAAGATGAGGCTAAGAGTGTAGAGTATCCATTTATAAATATCTTAATAGCAATGGAGCAGAGAGGAGTTAAAGTAGATATAGAGAGGTTAGAGATATTAAGAGAGTCTTTAACCTCTACTATAGAAGAGTTGACCAAAGAGATATATGAATTGACAAATAGTGAGTTTAATATCAAGTCAACTCAGCAACTTGGAAATATTCTTTTTGGACACCTTGGTCTCAAAGGTGGGAAAAAGACAAAAACTGGGTATAGCACTAATGAGAAGGTTTTAAACTCACTAAAAGATGAACATGAGGTTATCCCAAAGATACTAGAGTATCGAACTATTCAGAAGCTTCTCTCCACCTATGCCAACCCACTAATAAAACTTGCAAAACTAGATAAGCAGAGTCGTGTCTATACCTCATTTTTGCAGACAGGTACAGCTACAGGACGACTAAGTTCACGAGAGCCTAATTTACAAAATATCCCTGTTCGTTCACCATTAGGACGAACTGTAAGAGAGGCATTTGTGGCTAAAGAGGGGTATAAGCTATTGAGTATAGACTACTCTCAAATAGAGCTTAGGCTCTTGGCACATTTCTCAAAAGATAAAGCTTTGGTAGAGGCTTTTAGAAGTGGTTTAGATATTCATATGGCAACAGCCGTTAGACTCTTTGGAGAGGAGGAGGCAGAGTCAAAAAGGAGTTTTGCAAAATCTGTAAACTTTGGACTCCTCTATGGTATGGGAGCTAAAAAACTATCCGATGAGTTGGGTATTAGTAGTTTAGAGGCAAAAGATATTATAAAAAACTACTTTGCTTCATTTCCTACAGTTCAGGGTTTTTTAACTAAGATACAAGATGATGTTAAAAAACAAGGATTTGTAGAGACTATATTGGGCAGAAGAAGAGTATTTGACTATGAGCGTGCCAACGGTATGCAAAAGGCATCTTTTATGAGAGAATCAGTTAATACCGTTTTCCAAGGGAGTACGGCTGATTTAATTAAACTCTCAATGATAGAGATAGAGAGATATATAATAGGAAAGAAGCTTGATGGAGCTATGCTTTTGCAGATACATGATGAGTTGATATTTGAGATAGAAGAGAGTATTGTTGATGAGGTTGCAGATAAGTTTAAGTTTATAATGGAAAATATTATGGAGTTAGATATTCCTCTAGTCTGTTCCGTTAGTATTGGTGACTCTTGGGGTGAATTAAAGTAAGAAGATTAAGATTATATTAAAGACTCTATGCATCATATTAATTTTAATTAATAATTGTAAAAATTAACGCATGATTTTCACAATGTGATATTAATTTGTGGTGCTTAAAGGGTAATCTCTTCACAATTTAAAATTTGATTCTTTTTAATATTCTTTTCATTACAGATAGGATATGATATTAAATGAAAGGTGGAAAAATGAAAAATATACTTTTATTACTTTTTATAGTAGTCTCATTACAGGCAAAGATTGATTTCTCAAAACATATTGATGGAGTTGCAGATGTCTCTTTATCTGTGACAAATGTAGCGAGTAATGATTTTTTAAATCTAAGAGAGAGTCCCTCTTCTAAAAGTAAATCCCTCTATCATATTCCATATGATGCTAAAAATTTAATTACTAATGATAGAGATATTCTTAAAAAAATAGGAAAAAATGTATGGGTATCTGTTCGCTTAGGTTTTGCAGAAGGTTTTTATAATGGGTGGGTAAAGGCTAAATACCTAAAACTCTATGAGAAGTTTAATATCTCTGTTGCACAAGATTTAGCAGTAGTCTATCCAGAGTTTTTAAATGCACAAAAAACTAAAGATGGTTGGATTCAGATAACAGATAAGATGGATTTTGAACACTATAGTGGATGTGATGAGAGTGATGAGCCTCAACTGTTGGATGAGTTGACTCGTTTTGATATTAGATTAAAAGTCTATAATAGTCTGTTAGATGCTTTTTATGATGATAAATTAAATGACCTTACTGTTTATGATAGGGTTACTATTAGAGGATGGTTTAGAGAGGATAGCAAAGGATTTGTAAAAAGAGTCAATCTTTATGGACTTAGAGGGTATAGAAATACTATTGGAGCAGAGGGGTGTGGAGTCAATAGATACTATTTTAAAATTAATGGTAAAATTTTGGTAATAGTAGAGCCTTTTGATATGAATCCACCTATTATAAAAGATAATAAGAGTCTACCACAAGGCATAAAGTTTGATGATAAGGGTGAGATTATGAGGTATATTATTAAAAATTTGAGAGTATTTTAATTAGCATGACAACTTATTGTTAAATTCTATTAACTATTAATTTTAAACCAAGCTAAACAACCTTTACACAAAATTTAGATAAAATCACCCAATTTTAATAATAGGTTATAATTATAATGCTAAAGATGATATTTGGTTCAAAAAATGATAGAATAGTCAAGGGTTACTTAAAAAGAGCAAAGCAGATAAACAAATTAGAGGGGCAGTATGAAAAGCTCTCTGATAATGAGTTGAAAGAGGCGTTTAATGCTTTAAAAGCATCTGTACAATCAGGTGAAAAGAGTTTGGATGATGTGCTTAATGACTCATTTGCTATTACTAGAGAAGCTAGTAAACGAGTTTTGGGTATGCGTCATTTTGATGTTCAGCTTGTTGGTGGTATGGTGCTTCATGAGAACTCCATTGCAGAGATGAAGACTGGTGAGGGTAAAACACTTGTAGCAACTCTAGCTGTTGTGCTTAATGCAATGCTTGGTAAGGGTGTACATATTGTCACAGTAAATGACTATTTGGCACAAAGAGATGCAGATGAGATGGGTGTTCTTTATAACTTCTTGGGTTATAGTGTGGGCTGTTTGACCGATGCTATACATGATGAGATGACTAAAAAAGCTCAATATGATTGTGACATCACCTATGGAACCAATAATGAGTATGGATTTGACTATCTTCGTGATAATATGAAGAGTCGTGCAGAGGAGAAGGTTCAGAGAACTCACCACTATGCGATTATAGATGAGGTTGACTCTATTTTGATTGATGAAGCTAGAACACCTTTGATTATATCAGGACCTGTTCAGAGAGATGAGGTCTATTATGGAAAAGCCAATGAGATTGCTCTACAGATGGAAAAGGGTGTGAAGCCTGAAGTAAAAGCAGGAGAAGAAGAGCCTGAACTTGACTTTGACTTTTATATAGATGAAAAGAATAGACAAGTTATTATGACCGAGAGGGGTTTAGAGAAAGCTCAAACTCTTTTTGAAGTAGAGAATCTATATGATTTGGGAAATGCTATATTAGCACATCATCTTGACCAAGCCATGAAGGCACAATATATCTTTGTAAAAGATGTTGATTATGTATCTCAAAATGGTGAGATTATTATAGTTGATGAGTTTACAGGGAGACTCTCTCACGGTAGAAGATTTTCAGAGGGCTTACACCAAGCCATAGAGGCAAAAGAGGGTGTAGAGGTCAAAGAGGAGTCTCAAACAATGGCAGAGATTACCTATCAAAACTACTTCCGTGGGTATGAAAAACTAGCTGGTATGACTGGAACTGCTCAAACAGAGGCTACAGAATTTTCAGAGATTTATAATTTAGAGGTTATATCAATTCCAACTAATGTACCAATAGCAAGAAAAGATATGAATGACCTTATATACAATACTGAAAAAGAAAAACTTGATGCAGTGGCAAAAAAGGTAAAAGAACTCCATGAAAAGGGGCAACCAGTTCTTGTAGGTACTGCTTCTATCGAAAAGTCAGAACTAGTTCATGAGAGACTCAAAAGTGCTAAAATTCCTCATAATACACTCAATGCAAAAAACCATGAACATGAAGCAACAATTATTATGGAAGCTGGTAAAAAAGGTGCAGTAACAGTAGCTACCAATATGGCAGGTCGAGGGGTTGATATTAAGCTAACAGATGAGATAAAAGAGCTAGGTGGATTATATATCTTGGGTACAGAGAGACATGAGAGTAGACGGATTGACAATCAGTTAAGAGGTCGTTCAGGTCGTCAAGGAGACCCAGGGGCATCACAATTTTATCTAAGCTTAGATGATAATCTTCTTCGTATCTTTGGTGGTGAGAAGATTCGTACTATTATGAATAAACTAGGAGTTGAAGAGGGTGAGTTTATAGACTCCAAGATAGTGACTCGTTCTGTAGAAAAAGCTCAGAAAAAAGTGGAAAATATGCACTATGAATCGAGAAAACATATATTAGAGTATGATGACATAGCCAATCAGCAGAGAAAGGCTATCTATAAGTTTAGAAATCAGCTACTTGATGCAGAGTATGATATTGACTCTAAAATAAGAGAGAATAGAATTGAGTATGTTGATTATCTGATGACTGAGTGTGAGATTTATGATGGTGCACCAAATGAGGATTATGATATTCAAAAACTTACCAATATGCTTAGTCAATATATGGCATTGGAGTTAGAGAACTCTCTATTTGAAGGAAAAGAGTATGATGAGGTCAAAGAGATACTAACTAATATCATTACAGATACTTATGAAGAGAAGATGAAACCATTGACTCCAGAGCAGAGAAGCGAAGTACAGAGGGTACTCTATCTACAAGTACTTGACCCTAAATGGAGAGACCACCTCTATGAGATGGATGTACTCAAAACAGGTATTGGGCTTAGAGGCTATAACCAAAAAGACCCACTCACAGAGTACAAAAAAGATAGCTATAATCTATTTATGCAACTTATCGAGACGATAAAACGAGAAGCAATTCAGACACTACAATTAGTTCAATTCAACTTTCAAACTCCAGAATCACAAGCAGAGGAACAGGCAAGACTTGAAGCCATGCGTGATGAACTAGAGGCTGATTTAGCTAGAGCAGTGACCAATGAGGATGAGTTAGTAGAGGCTGATTTCGAAGAGGGCGAAGCACCTGTTAGAAAGCCTATTCGGTCAGAGAAGAAAATAAAGAGAAATGACCCATGCCCTTGTGGAAGTGGTAAAAAATATAAACAGTGTTGTGGTAAAAGTGGACCTAAAAAAGGACTATTAGCATAACAGTATGAAAACAAATAATGCCTTTATCAATAAGATAATAAAACACTACCTCAAATATGATAGAGATAATCCTTTTATCTTTGTCTCCTCTCTCCTTGCTTTTTTGGGTATTATGGCAGGTGTTGCAGTGCTTATGTTGGCAATGGGAATTATGAATGGTACTCAAAAAGAGTTCCAAAAACGCCTTTTTGTTATGAACTATCCACTTACACTTATCCCTACTAGTTATAATGGCATTAATAATAATCTTATACAGAGACTACAAGAGAAGTTTCCCCATCTAAAATTAAGCCCATACTATACCACACAAGTGATAAGCAAAAGTGGCTCTAATGTAAATGGCTCAATACTCTATGGTGTTGATTTTAAAAAAGAGTCACAGATTAATGAGGTATTTGAGAAATCTCAAAAAGATTCACTCTCTATAGATAGTAAATATAAGATGGTCACAGGAGAAGTACTAGCACGAGAGATGGGTGTATATAAGGGTCAAAAACTTACCCTCTATTTCTCCGAACAACAAGCGATTGGTTTTGGGACGATGCCACTACAGAAGCGATTTGCGATAGATAGTACCTTTGACTCTGGATTAAAAGCTTATGATAAGGCTATTATCTACACAACACTAGATGCCTTTCATAAGATACTCAAACGAAAAAAGGGACAATATGATGGTATTCATATCTATTCAGCCGATGCTATGAATGATATTAATCGTATTAGAGAGTTTTTAGAGGCTAATAATCTCTCAAAAGGGACAATCATAGAGGGGTGGTGGGAGCAAAACGCCTCTTTCTTTGCGGCTATGGAGATGGAAAAAAAGACGCTCTTTTTGGTTGTTCTACTTATTGTTGTAGTAGCATCACTCAATATTATCTCCTCTCTTCTTATGACCGTAATGAGTCGTAGAAGTGAGATAGCACTAATGCGAACACTTGGAGCTACTAAAAAAGAGATAAGGAGTATATTTTTTAAATTGGGTGTTATTATTGGAGTATCTGGTATTATAGCAGGTATTCTTTTAGGTTTTGTCTCTATGTGGGTGTTGACTACCTTTGATATTATCACACTATCCGCCGATGTATATGGATTCTCTAAGCTACCTATTGATTTGACAGTTACTGATTTTGTTTTGATTATATTAGGTACATTTATTATCGTTATTATCTCCTCACTCTATCCTGCTAGAAAAGCATCATCTACAGACCCATTGACTGTGCTTCGGAATGAGTAGTAACAGTAATATCTATTTATGCTATAATCCAACTAAAAATGGTGGATAAAAAATGAAAAAAAAAGAGATATTGCCAATTGGGCGAAGTGATTTTAGAGAACTGCGAAGAGAGGGAAGTTATTATATTGATAAAACGATAGTCATACAAGAGTTGATGGAAAATAGCACCTTGGTTTATCTATTACCAAGACCTCGTAGGTTTGGAAAGACTCTTTTACAAACAACTTTTAGATATTTTTTTGAGAAAGAAGAGGAGAATAATGAGTGGTTATTTAAAGATTTAGCAATTTATAAAACAGAAATTTTTGAAAAACACTTTGCACGGTATCCTGTGATTTATCTAACTTTTAAAGATGTTAAAAGTGGAACATTTCAAAAGAACCTAAACAAAATTTATGATTTAATACTAGGTGAGTTTTCAAGACATCAAAAAGAGATTGATGCTCATATTGAAAAACTTGAAATGCTAGATAAAATGCGATATAAAAGACTAATGAGCTTTAATGCAAATCAAGAAGATTATGAAAACTCTCTTAGAATTTTATCTAAACTGCTCTACTACGCTTTTGATAGTCAGGTGATTTTTTTGCTAGATGAGTATGATACCCCAATCCAAACTGCTTTTTTTGAAGGCTACTATGATGAGATGATACAATTTTTTAAGCCATTTTTAGGTGGAATATTAAAAGACAACGATAGATACCTAAAAAAAGCAGTGATTACAGGTATTTTACGAGTTAGTGGAGAGTCTATGTTTTCAGATGTAAATAATATTGAAATCTGCACACTTCTATATAAAACATTCTCTACAGCTTGTGGTTTCACTATTAAAGAGAGTCAAAAGATGTTAAAAGATTTTGGATTAGAGCATAAGAGTAGTAAAATTATAGATTGGTATGATGGGTATAACTTTGCAGGAGAGACTATTTTAAATCCTTGGTCACTAATAAATTATGTCAAAAATGAGGAGTTTAATGCTTATTGGGCAAATACTAGTAGCAATAGCTTAATTAGAGTGATGGTTGAGAACTCAAAAATGTTTAGAAAAGATTTAGAGACTCTTTTAAATGGTGGTTATATAGAGAAGATAATCGACTCCAATATCACATTTGATAATCCAAACTTCTATTTTAATGAAAAGATACTCTACTCATTTCTGTTTTTTTCAGGATATTTAAAATGTGAAGATAGACAACTAATTATGGGCAGAAATCACTGTAAATTAAAAGTTGTAAATATTGAGTGTCAAGTTGTTTTTGAGAATATTATCTCTAGTTGGTTAAATAGCAGTTTTGAAAATTATAGACTCCAAGAGATGTTAAAATCTCTAATTGATGGGAAACTCAAACTATTTGAAAAACTTTTTAGTATATTTGTAAAAGAGACTTTATCATTTTATGATACAGCCAAAAACCCTGAAAATGTATATCATGCTTTTCTATTGGGTATTTTGGTTCATCTAGGTGAGTATGAAGTTATCTCAAACCAAGAGTCAGGCTTTGGGCGACTTGATGTTATGGTTTTGCATAAATTTGATAAAACTAGACCTGCGATTATAATGGAGTTAAAAACCATAGATGAGTTTGATGAGGAGACCAAAGAGACAGCATTAAAAAGTGCTGTAGAGCAGATAGAAGAGAAACAGTATATTACTACTGCTAACAAAAGAGGGTACTATAATATTTGTGCTTTTGGGCTTGTTTTTGAGAAGAAGAGGGTTTGGGTTAAGGAGGTTTAAATCTTTCTGAACCAAAAATTTGAATAAGTTTTGAGTATGTATGCTATAATTAATCAAAAATTTTGGAGACTATAATAATGAATATTAAAAAATGTAAAACCCTAGAAGAGGCTAGAATCGAGATAGATGGAGTAGATGAGAAATTAGTAGAGCTAATTGCTCTTCGTAATGCCTATATCAAACAGATTGCTCACTTTAAAAACTCTATAGAAGAGATAAAATCAGAAGAGAGAATTGCTAAAATTGTGAGTCGTGCTAGAACAAAAGCTATAGAGCTAGGACTCTCTCCTAATCTTATCAATGATATATTTATACGAATGATAGATGAGATGGTGGAGAGTGAAGTATCAGAGTTTAAAAATGCCAAAGTCTTTTAGATTTTGTGTAGGGGTAATTCCCTCGTGGTTGCCCTATTAGATTTTAGATAAAATATCAAGTGGCAATATTTGAGGGTATAGTCTTCTATACTCTTGGTTGTCACCAATAAACTTCCACTCTTTTTCATTCTCTTTTATAGCCAAAAGTTTCTCCTCTTTTTTGATAGTAATGGTTCTCTCTTGGGGCTCTATAGTTATATTCTCTTTACCATATTTACTAGACAATATATCATTTAGTACATTGATACTTAGTTCATCATTATATAGTTCAGGGTTAATAAAGGCTAGTTTGATACTTGTGTAGTATTTGAGATGAACAAACTCTCCTTGGCTATAAGATTGCACAGAGTCTATAAAAGTAATATCGGCATCAAAGGACTCAACCGAGATATGGGTGGAGGTTAAGAGGCTATTGACATACTGTTTAAAAAGTGTTTTGTTGATAGGTATAAAGAGTTTTGGATAGGTCATAGAGATGATACCCTCTATATCTAGTGACTCTAATTGCTTTAGATAGAGTTCAAAATACTCTTTTACCTCTAGCTGTTTTTTTGTATAATCTATTACTACAGTTTTATTTGTATCAACCTTTTTTGGCTCTTGTTTACTCTTCTCTTCTGTTTTGTCTCCCCAAAATTTTAAGTTATCAAGACAACCTGTAAACAGTAAGATACACGCAATGATTAAAATTTTTTTCATAAGCTAGACTCTCCCCACTCTTTTTTTTGAATTATATCATATTAATTTATGATTTTATTATTTATACAAGTATCGAAGTAACATTTTTGTCATTTTAGGAGAACTTAAAGGTTGTCTCATTAGATTATAAGAGTTCATCTCTAGGGTTTTAAATATAAATGAGGAGTAGTCAGATTTAACTAAAGGTGAAATTTTATCCATGAGATAGAGTATGGTTGCCATAGCAGAGGGGTAGGTTGAGTCATAAATATCATCATATAGAGTAAAATCACTATTTGAAAATCTCCATCTCCCATACTCATAAAATTTCTCTATGGCTCTGTTTAAGATGGTTTGTGCAAATATAAGATACTCCTCTTCATCTGTAACGCTATATGCAGTTAGTAGAGCAATTCCAAAATAGGCGTAATCTTCTAAAAAAGCTCTGTTGTCTTGTGTGTGATAAAGCTCTCCATTGATATAAAATTGTTTTAAAAGTTTATCTACTGTATCTGTTGCAATATGGAGATATTTTTTATCTATAGTAGAGGCTTCAAAAAGTGTATCTATTATCATTGCATTCCATGATACAATAATCTTATTATCTATAAAAATAGAATCATCATTTTTATCAAGAGAGTTGGAGTAGAAGAGATGCTCTCCATACATATCTTTTATCATAAAATCTATAGTTTGAAAAGCTACTTCTTTATAAAAATCTTCACCTGTTAACTTGTAGGCACGGAGATATATAGCTGATATATTTGCATTATCATATAGCATCTTCTCTTTGCGAGGGTTTTTCCAATCTTTTTCTCTGCTAAATCTATAAAAGCCACCTCTGTTTTTATCATGTATCTCTCCCCCTGCCATTTTTTTGAGTGTCAATAGAGCAGATGAGAGTAGCTCTTTATCTCCTGTTAACTCATAACTATCAAATAGCAAATCAGCAGTTGAGGTGTGTGGAAACTTAGGTGCATCTCCAAATCCTCCATTTTCGTTATCTCTAAGTTCTATAGTATGTTTTTTTATTGTATTGAGTATACTTTTATTTAGTCGAGTAGCCTCGATTTTTTGATTCTTTGGATGTATATACTCTAAAACTTCTTGACCTTTTGCTATCATGGTCTCTTTGTCATTAGCGTATTTTTCTATAATAACTTGTAGAAGTTCTTGAAACCCTAGTACAGTTCCTTTTGAAAAAGGAGAGATATAAGCCGCTGTATAGAATGGTTCTATATTTTCTGTTAAAAAGACAGAGATAGGGGATGCACACTCCTGTCCATTCATTAGTTTATATACATTTTTATAATATTTATCTATATCTGGTCTCTCATCTTTATCAACTTTTATAGAGATAAAATTTTGATTAAGAAGTTTTGCTATAGTTTCGTCTTCAAATGACTCTTCTCTCATAACTTTACACCATTGTGATGTACTATAACCTATTGAGAGAAAAATTGGCTTTCTCTCCTCTTTGGCTTTTTGAAAGAGTTTATCATCCCAACTATACCAGTTTATTAGTCCATTTTTATAATTTTTTAAATATATTGACACTATAATCCTTTTTATTATATATAATTATATTTAAGATAAAAATTTAAATTAAATACTATAAAATACCCTAATTTAGCTATTTTTATTAAATATTCTGCCAATAGGGATATTTTTGTGACATATTAACGAAATTTTTACACTTGATTTGCTATAGTACTATAATAATTTGAAATATATAAATATTTAGACTATTCAATTATAAAAAGGGACTAAAATTCAATGAGAATCTTAAAACTATTTCTGCTTGTAACACTCTTTGTAAGTGCAGATTTTTCATCTGCTTTAAAAGGAAAATCAAAATTTCTATCACCAGACGAGGCATTTAAAGTCTCTGCTATTGAAAATGGAGATATGATTGAGACTAAAATTATTTTGGCTGATAAAATTCATGTTGCAGATGAGAGTCTAAAATATAGAATTATTAAACCAAAAGAGTTTGAGTTAACTGTCAATAAACCTAAAGCTCACAAAACAGAAGATGGTATGGTGCATAAGGGTAAGATTATAGTCAATATACCTATAGCAGATATTACTTCTCAAATATTAGGTGATTATACCTTAGAGATTGAGTTACAGGGTTGCTCTGATAATGGTGTCTGCTACAATACAATAAAAAAGGAGTATAACTTCAAGGGGAGTGTATGGGCTAAACTCAAAAAGGCTATTAGTGAAAAGAATACTCAAGCTATTGTAGATATACTGCTTCATGAGAGTCCAATTTTTATAATCTCTCTATTTCTTATTCTTGGTCTGCTTTTGGCACTTACCCCTTGTATCTTTCCAATGATACCTATTCTCTCATCTATCATTGTATCTCAATCAGGCTCAGGCAAACCTACTGCTATGAGAGGATTCCTTACATCTTTAATCTATGTTCTATCTATGGCTGTCACCTATACGCTTGTAGGGGTTCTATCAGGTCTTTTAGGAGCAGATATACAATCTGTAATGCAAAATCCTTGGGTGTTATCAATATTTGCTCTAATGTTCTTTGTATTGGCAATATCACTCTTTGGGTACTTTGAGATACAGCTACCATCTTCTTGGCAATCAAAAATAAACTCTGCAAGTGATAATGCACAAGGTAATGGAGTAGTAGGAACAGCTATTATGGGCTTCCTGTCGGCGTTTATTATTGGTCCTTGTGTTGCCCCTCCATTGGCAGGTGCAGTTATTTTTATCTCTCAAACAGGAGATGCTCTTCTTGGTGGAACAGCACTATTTGCTATGAGCATGGGTATGGGAGTTCCTCTACTACTTGTAGGTGCAGGTGCAGGTAAGTTTATGCCAAAACCTGGTGGTTGGATGACTAGAGTATCACAAGTTTTTGGTGTTACTATGTTGGCTCTATCTATCTCTATGTTTAGTGGGGTTCTTGGTGAGACTACCATTATGTTCCTTTGGTCACTTCTCTTTATTGGTATAGCTCTCTATATGGGTGTCTTTAATAGTAGCAAAGAGTCACAAGGTGCTTTAAAACTCTTCCAACTTATGGCGTTTGTCTCACTAATCTATGGTACATCCCTCTTTATCGGACTACTTAGTGGTTCAACTTCTATGATGCATCCATTTGAGAAGTTTACAGCTACTTCTAATATAGTAGTTCCTCTATCTACTGATACTAACACTTCTCTAGCAACTAAACCATGGGAGAGTAAAAGTGCTAAAAAATCACATTTAGGTTACTCTATAAAAAGACTCCTAGATGAGATAAAAGCTAGTGAGAAACCAGTTGTGGTTGATTTTGGTAAAAAATCTTGTAAATCATGTAAAGAGCTAGAGGCTGTAACTTTTCCAAATCCTGCTGTAGTAGAAGAGATGAAAAGATTTACATTTATTAGTATAGATGTAACAGAACAGACAGATGATGATATAGCTATTTTAAAAAAGTATAATCTATTGGGTACACCAAATATTATATTTTTTGATAAAGAGAATAACTTTTTACCTAGAAAATCTATTACAGGATTTATTGGTGCAAAGCCATTTACTGAGCATCTAAAGACAATCAAATAATGGATAGAACCATAGAAATTGGCAAGGTTAATCATCTTAAAGTAGAGAGAGATACGGAGTATGGTCTTTTCCTTAGAGCAGAAAATTTTGAAGAGGTACTTCTCCCCAACGCTTATGTTATAGAAGATGAGATGCCTATTGGTTCTGTGATTGAGGTTTTTATCTATACTGATTCAGAAGATAGAATAGTCGCTTCCACCAAATACCCTTATGCGATGCTTGGTGAGTTTGGTTACTTTACTGTTGTTGACTATAAGCAATATGGAGCTTTTGTAAACTGGGGTCTGCCAAAAGACCTTTTTGTTCCATTATCTCAACAGAAGTGTTACTTTAATATTGGTAAAAAGTTTATACTGCGTGTCTGTTTAGACAAAGAGACAGGAAGGCTTTATGGAACTCACAAGATAGGTAAATGGCTCTCATATAAAACAGATGGATTGGAAAAAAATCAAAAGGTAGCAGTTTTGGTACTCTCAAAAACTCCACTAGGATATAAAGTAATAGTTGAAAATCTCTATGAGGGTATGCTATTTGATAATGAGATATTTGAGAGTTTATCTATAGGAGATAGAAAAGAGGCCTATATCAAAAATATTCGTAAAGATGGAAAACTAGATTTGGCTCTACAACCTATTGGTAAAAAAGCCACAAGTGATGTTTATGAGACAAAAGTTCTAAAACTACTCAAAGATAGAGGGGGATTTGTTGCTCTAAATTCAAAAAGCAGTACAGAGGATATTATGAAAGTTTTTGCTTTGAGTAAAAAGAGTTTTAAGAGAACTCTCACTTCTCTTATATCAGATAAAAAAATTCTTTTAGAAGGTAATGGAATTAGAGTTTTACAAAAAGTTTAATTTTCATAAAGGGGTTATGTCGTGAAATTTTCTAAAGAAAAATCATCTTCATTAAATGGTGAACTAGAGAGGGAAAATCCTTATCTTGCTGGTATATTGGATGCTACGGTTAATATTATTATACTAAGGGACAATAATAAAAAGCTTCTCTATATCAATAGGCAGTTCTCAAACTACTTTCCTGGTTATAAAAATATAGATGATTTTGATAGAGACCATGACTCTATATCTGAACTTTTTGATACCGATGATGATGAGTATATTGATAAAGAGTATTTTCATAAAAACTTTGATTATATTGTTAAAAATGAGATAGAGCATAAGGTTAAAATTACCTATAATAATAAAACAGTCTATTTTAAGTTGACAATCACGAAATCAAAACTTGAATCTAGTAGAGATTATTTTGTCATTATCTTATCTAATATAACAAGATTAGAGTTGGAGAGAAAAAAATGTATCCAACAAGAGAGGTTATTGCAACAACAAGCAAAGATGGCATCTATGGGAGAGATGATAGGCAATATCGCTCATCAGTGGAGACAGCCACTCAATGCTCTTAGCTCTTTGACCGTTTTACTTGGGATAAAGTATCGAACCAATAAAGGATTAACGGAGAGTGATATGCTTCAGTTTAAAGTTAAATCAAACTATATTATTCAGAATATGAGTAAAACGATAGATGATTTTAAGAACTTTTTCTCTCCAAATAAGAGTAAAGAGAGATTCTGTATTAGGGATGCGATAAATGAGATAGAAATTTTTATAAAAAACTCCTATTTGGAGTATAATATAGAGTTGGTAAATCGTGTTAATGAAAATATAGAGATAGTAGGTTATAAGAGTGAGTTGGAGCAGGTGTTTTTAAATATATTAAACAACTCCAAAGATGCTTTTATAGAGCAGGGAAGAAAGATTTTAAAACCTACTGTCACCATAGATGTAACTCTTTTAGAAGATATAATAAGAATAGAGATAGTAGATAATGCTGGGGGGATAGAGGATGAGATTATAGATAGAATCTTTGAGCCATACTTTAGTACAAAATTTGAGAGTAATGGGACAGGTATTGGGCTATATATGTCAAAGATGATTATAGAGGAGTCTATGGGAGGTAAACTACTGTTAGAGAATAGAGATGATGGAGTGGTTGCAATTATTGAATTTCCTTCTGGAGTAATAAAAACCTATTAAATTAAAAATTTTCTAATATTTTCACGCTTACTACCAACTCTACTGTTATACTACTTTATATTAAAAGATATAAAGGGCTAAAAGATGAGATTTTATAGACCACTTCCAAGAAATGAAAAGATAGAGGTAAGTAGTAAAAAAATAATAGTCTCTAAGACAGATACAAAAGGGAGAATTCTATATGTCAATGACTATTTTTGTACTGTATCAGGTTATAAATCAAGTGAAGTTATAGGTGCACCACATAGTATAATAAGACATCCTGATATGCCAAGAGCAATCTTTTATTTGATGTGGCAATCTATACAGAGTGGAGAGAATATTACTGCTGTTGTTAAAAATTTAGCAAAATCAGGAAAATACTACTGGGTTACTACCGATTTTGAGATTCATAGAGACGATATGGGTAGGATTGAGAGCTATATTGCATTTAGAAGAGCCGCAACACCAAAAGCGATAGAGGCTGTCGAAGAGTTATATGCACAACTTTTACTTATAGAGAAAAAGCATGGAATGCCTGCATCTCTGGTCTATCTAAAAAATTATCTAGGTGAGCGACACACTACCTATGGTGAATTTATGGATAGTATAGTAAAGCCAAAAAGTTTAATAGAGAAGCTTTTTGCTCTTATGAAAAATAGATTTTATCAGAGTAGTAATAATGACTACTCAAATGAGCATAGAGAAGTTGCATAATTAATAGTTTTTAAGATATACTTGCTGATATTAAAAAACAAGGAAATATAATGGATTTAACAGATTTACTTCAAATGGGTGCTAAGGCAATACAGGGCAATAGTGATGATGCAACAACAGAACTAGATATAGGCTCAATAGGTGATGCTTTAGGAAATCTGCTTGGTGGTGGAGCAGACGGTGGATTGGACCTTAGTCAGTTGGTATCAGGGTTATCTGAAAATGGTCTTGGTGCTACAGTAAGTTCATGGCTAGGTTCTGGTGAAAATGAGCCAATTTCTATAGATTCTATTACTGATTTACTCGGTTCTGATAAAATTTCAGAGTTTGCAAACTCTCTTGGACTAAGTGAAGAGAGTGCAAAAGGTGCTTTGGCTGATGCTCTACCAAATATAGTTGATAAAGCTACCTCTGGTGAGGATTCTATTATTGGAAATATGCTCTCTGGTGTTGGTGGAGTAGATGGTGCTATGGATATGTTGGGTAAGATGTTTAGATAATTTTTTATTGATTTTTCATTTAATTGGTCGGTTGTCACCGACCCTACTTCTAATCCCTTCTCTTTTGGGTGCGATAGAGATAAAGATAGCCTCATACAATGTAGAAAATCTCTTTGATATGCACTATAATGGTAGTGAATATAATAGCTATCTCCCCAATAGGCACAACTGGACAAACAATACTCTCTATAAAAAACTAAGAAATATTTCAGAAGTTATATGTGAGATGGATGCTGATATTATAGGGCTTCAAGAGATAGAGAATAAAAATGCTCTAAAACTTCTAAAAAAGGCACTTAAAAGATATGGATGTCCCTATAGATACTCTGCCATATCTCATAAAAAAAAGTCTGCAATTCAAGTAGCACTTTTGTCAAAAATCCCTATTGAGACTTATAAAGATATAGAAGTAACAAGAGCTTTAGGTACTAGAAATATACTCGAAGCAACAGTTAGTATAGAGGGTAATCCTCTTTATATCTTTGTCAATCACTGGAACTCAAAACGCTCACCAGAGAGCAAAAGAATAATCTCTGCTACGGCACTAAAAAAGAGACTTCTATCTCTTCCTAAAGATAGTCAATATATTATATTGGGTGATTTTAACTCTAACTATAATGAGTATAAGAGAGTGGGGAAAACAGGTATTAATATGGTTCTAAATAGTATGCTTTTTAGAGAGCAGAGTATGAAAGAGGGAGGATTTAGACACTATAATCTTTGGTTAGAGCTATTGCCATATAGACGATGGAGTTATAATTTTTATGGAGATAAGCAGGGGTTAGATGCGATACTACTTCCTCCTACACTTTTTGATGGCAAGGGGATTGATTATGTTAGTGATTCATTTGGAGTTTTCAAAAGAGCATATATGTTTACCAAAGAGGGCTATACTAACCGTTGGAAGTATAAAAGAGGTAGGCATTTAGGCAAAGGTTACTCTGACCATTTTCCAATTTTTGCTCTCTTCTCAACAGAACCATATCTTTTTAAAAACAAAAAAGAGATTAAGAGAGAGTGTAAAATTATAGAGCTATATAAAAAGAGAGAGATTTTGCCATGTCTGCTAAAAGATATAGAGGTAGTTTCAAGAAAAGGTAGGGGAGTTACTATATCGGACTCAAAAGATAAAATCTTTATCTATGGAGTTGACAAAAGTATTAAGATAGGAAGCCATTATAATATTGGAGTATCTCAAACAAAAATCTACAAAGGGGTTTATGAGATTATAGATTTTAGTATGGATTTATCAGATAACTGATAATATGCCACATATTATTTATAGGAGCAGAAGATGGACTACTATTTAGAGATTAAATCTTTTCATATTATGGCTGTACTGTCATGGATGGCAGTACTTTTTTATATGCCAAGACTTTTTGTATATCATCAAGAACATAAAGATAAAAAAGATTTTACAGATGTTGTAAAGGTTCAAGAGAGCAAAATATATGGCGTAATAGGACTCCCTGCAATGTGGGCAACTATTATAAGTGGTGCGACACTAATATATATCAACCCATCTCTACTAGAGCAGGATTGGATGATAGCCAAACTATTTGTGTTATCTCTATTGATTGGGTACTCATACTCTATGGAGTATTATAGAAAAATATTAGAAAAAGATGTCTGTATCAAAAGTGGACAATATTTTAGAGCCTACAATGAAGTTCCAACTCTATTCTCTATTTTAATAGTAGTATTTGTAATTACAAAATCTGTGCCTATCTACTTTTCTGTATCAGTTACACTCTTTTTTGGATTTGTTATTTATAAGATATTGACTAAAAAGGTTTAAAATTATATAGTTTAGTTATAATAAATTATTAATTTACAAGGAGATTTTATGTCATTACCTAATCTAACCATTCCATTTGAGTTACCATTAGATATACCCGTGTTAATACACCCTGCTGTTGTTCATTTTGTAGTTGCTATACCTATCGTTATTCTTCTATTAGAGCTAATTAATTTGTTCTTTAAAAAACGAGCAATCTCTATTTTGTCACTATTTCTAATCTTTATAGTAGTACTCTCTATGGGGGTTGCTTATTTTGCTGGAGTGGTAGATGGTAAAGAGGCATACTCTCTTCTTATAGCAGATGGACAGGCTGAACTCAAGGAGCATAAGCTTTTAGGTATATATCTTGTTTATGCTTCTGTGGCTCTACTTGTACTTAAACTTTTATTTATGGCATTTTCACAAGTTATAGCAAGACTCTTTTTTATCCTACTTTTGATAGGGTTTATATCTGTAACCCTAAAACAGGGCAAAGATGGTGGAGAGCTTGTCTATAAGTATGGGGCAAACAATCAAGCTGTAAGCAGTATAAAAGAGAAACTTGAAGAGCTTCAAGATGAGTATAATGAGCTTGAAGAGGAGAGTAAGGAAGCAAAAGATTCAGAAGATAATGAAAAGAGTGATGATAATGAGACGGCTATCAAATTAAAAGAGCTTCAAGAGAAGTATGATGCTCTTTTACTCAAAAATAGTGAAAAGCCTACTGCTAGTGAGTCAAAAGTAGAAACATCTACAGAGACTCCTAAAGTAGAAGAGGTAGTAAAAGTAGAAGAAAAAAAAGAAGAGGAAGAGCCTAAGGTGGAAACTTCTGTTGAAGTTGAAACAAAAGAGGCTTCTACTTCAACTGTTAGCTTAGAGATTCCAAGTGACACAAATAAAAGTCACTAAGGTAGGGTGCGTTAGGAAACGCACCCTACAATTGATATTTCTAAATAATATGATTCTCTTCCAAATAAAACACAATCCCCAATATAAGCAATATAAATCCAACCAATGCAACAATTTTTACAATACTATAAGGTCTCTCCCCTACAACCTCTCCACTCTGTCCATTAATAGCATAGTTATAAATTTTATCTTTCCATTTAAATCTTGCAACCCAAACAGGGAAAAGAGCATTTTTATAGGTTGTATTGCTATATCTAGTATCTACAGAGCTTATCTGCTGTTGGTCTCCACCTATATCTCTTCTTATATTCTGACGGATTATTCTATCCATTTTTATCTTTGCAAATTCAAAACCGTTGTCTAGTCCTATGGTATACTCCTCTGATTGAAAACCAGAGAGGTACTTTTTGTCAAAGGGTATAAGTCTACTTGTATTCCAGGGTGAGAGATTGTCTAAGATGGTATGAGAGATAGTTTTGGATGCTCCTATAGTTATATCATCAAAAGAGTTACTAACAGCACCATTTACAGGTGTCCATTTTATTCTAGCCTCTCTTTGGTTTACTCTCTGCTCTCTACCATTGATAATAACTGTTTTCTCTACCATAACATAGTATATATCACCCCTTTGACCATAGTATCTACTATAGGTTTGACTATCATAAGTCCAGTGAGGCAGATAGTAGCCTAGTAGCTTTCTATCTCCACTTACAAAATCTTTTAGCTTGTTTGGTGCAAACCAGAGTGAACCAATCCATTTTTTGAATCTTCTGTTAGCTTCATCTTCTGTTATACTAAATGGAAGTATAGATTTAGGTGTAATCTCTTTAACAAAATCAGTAATAGCAGGAGTATCACAATAGGGACAGTTTGAAGAGATAGAGTAGGGGGTTAATTTAAATATTACACCACACTTACTGCACTTAATCTCTTTAGTAATCTCTTTTGCTCTATCTTTTTCCAAAAATTGCAAAGCTTTATAAAAATCATACTCCTCTATAATCTCATTAGATATAGGAATAGCTTCAGTGCTAGAACAAAATTCACACTGTAAAGAACTACTTATAGGACTATATCTAAGAGGAGCTCCACATCTATTACATGTAAAATTTATAGATTTAAATTTCACTTTTTGCTATCCTATGGAAGTGGTGGTGGAGTATTATCAAAATATTCTTTTAGTATACTCTTAGCAGGTTTCCAATCCTCTAAACCTTTTCTCCATACTAGCGTATCTCTTTTGATAGTTCCTTTTTCTATTAAATTTTTTATAGTTTTCACATCATAAGGCCCCTCGCTTACATCATCAACGGCAATATGATAAGAGGTTTCATCTCTAGCAGGTAGTTTGGGTGGAGTATCTTTTAAGCTTATTTTGTTTGTCATCTCCTGACCAAGAGCTATTCCTGCACCCATACCAATCATATCACCGATACTACTACCTCCACCTCCACTATTACCTAGTGCTTCACCTGTTTGGTATTTGAGATGTTTATCAAGGTCTCCTGTGACCTCTCTGCTTGTTCGTTTATCAAGAGCTTTCTCTACCTCATTGGGTAGAGAGATATTCTCTACCAATATTTTAGTAAGTTCTAGTCCATATTCACCAAAATGAGGTGCAATTCTTTCACTAACATAGTTAGAAAAATTCTCATAATTGGAGGCTAAATCTAAAACAGGGATATTACTCTCTCCTAATATCGTTGCAAACTTGGATAAGATAAGATTTCGGAGTTGCTCATCTATCTCATCAACAGTAAAGTGACCATCAGTTCCAACTATCTCTTTTAGAAAGTGTTCAGGGTCACTTATGCGTATCTCATAAGTTCCAAAAGCTCTAAGCCTAACCATAGAGAACTCGGGGTCTCTCACCATAATTGGATTTTTAGTTCCCCATTTTAGGTCTGTAAATCTTTTTGTATTTACAAAATAGACCTCTGCTTTAAATGGTGAATTAAAACCGTGGTCCCAATGCTGTAGGGAAGTTATAATCGGTAGGTTATTTGTCTCTAGCTCATATATACCAGGTTTAAGTACATCTGCAATAACTCCCTCATTGACAAAAATAGCTACTTGTGACTCACGAACAGTTAGTTTTGCACCATATTTTATCTCATGGTCTTCTCTATCAAACCGATAAACCATAGTATCGTGTGAATCATCTGTCCACTCAATAACATCTATAAACTGTCCTGTAATCCAATCAAAAAGTCCCATAAACTATCCTTTATTTAAATCTTCTACTGTCTTGTCTGCCGATAATGACATCTTGGATTTAGTAGCCAAGAGTGCATCTTTTAGTTCTTTTTCTGTTTTTTCTAACTCCACAAGTGCATTAACACGAGCCTCTTTACCCTCATCTGCAATTCTAAGAGAGTCATTTAGAGTCTCTATCAGTGTAGCATTTGCAACCTTGACACTCTCTATATCAAATACCCCTCTCTCCATCTGTGTTCTAATCTCTTGATTTGCTTCTCTAAGCCCCTCTGCATTCTTCTCTAGTAGCTCATTTGTCAAATCAGTTGCATTTTTAAGAGCTTTGGCAGATTCATGACTTCTAAAAATAGTAACCGTTTGAGCTAGTTGATTTCTCCATAATGGTACAGTATTTACCAGTGTAGAGGAGATTTTATTAATCAATGATTTGTCATTCTCTTGGATAAGTCTAATACTCGGTAGTGACTGCATAGCAACCTGTCGTGATAGTCGCAAATCATGAACTCTTCTCTCCAAATCATCAGCAAAGGCTCTCACCTCTTTAAGCTCTTGGATAGACATCATCTCACCATCTTTTGCTTTGTCCATATATTTAGGAATTATATCATCAGCCAACTCTTTTTTCTTTATCTCACCAGCCTCAATATAAAGCTCTAGCTTTCTAAAGTACTCAAGATTCGCCTCATATAGCTTATCTAGCGAGATTACATCTCTCATTAGAGTTGATTTATGCTCCTCTAAACTATGAGAAATCACATCAATTTGGTCTCGAACCTCTTCATACCCTTGTATAAATTTTGCCAAAGGTTTAGTAGCACCAAATATTTTTTTGTACCAAGGTAGACTCTTGTTGGGATTAATCTCATCAATATCAAAACCTTTGATAGAGGCGACCATCTCATTTAGTACTGCACCTACTGCCCCTGTATCTTTGTTTTTGACCCCATCAATCATACGATTTGAAATCTCATCAAGCTCCTCTTGTGCCGATGCTCCAAAGTAGATAATAGAGTTTCTATCTTCAAAATCTAGTTCACTCAAAGCTTTTTCAAGTTTACTCTGCTCTTCTGGTTGTATAGCTGGTAGATTTTCATTCTGTTCTTCTATTGTAGCTTCGATAATCTCTTTTGTTTTTGTTTCCATCAACATATTTCCTATTTTTTTTTAAATTTTATCATAAGTTTCTAAAATATTGTATCAAGATTGATAGTTGTCTGTTATGACTCCTCTATATATACAATTTCCTCTACAACGCTATCTTCATTGTCATCCAAGGGTATAGTAATTTCGTCTATTGAAGTGTTACTCTCTGTATCTTTATATTTAAAAGAGATAGAAGTAGGGATAATAAGCTCATCACCTATATATATCTGAAGAGTTTTATCAATTTTATCTGGATTTGCTCTATATATAGCCTGATATTTACTACTATCATTATAATATTTTTGGGCATATTTGGATAGACTCTCTCCCTCTTGTACTTTGACTATCACATGGTCACTGTATACTTGCAGGACTTTAATCTCTTTTGCTCTATTTCTACTATTTTTATCTTGATTAACAAGTTTCTGAATAAGTGTTATTTTTTTAAGTTGCTCTCTTAGCTCTCTGTTGTTCTCTTTGACCGTTTGTAGCTCTGCAAGTTGTTTTATAATATCATTTAGTTTATTTTTAATCTTCTCCATCTCCTCATCTCTGGAGTTATCCAATTTATCACTTTTTGGCAGATTTTCTATTTTAATTGGAGAGTCATCTGTATTCCTCTTTTTTGAACATTTTACTTCATCAATCTTTAGAGTATTATCACAACCTATAATAGCTTGTTGTTTTATATTACTTTGATTTGATTCATCTATTAATATAATACTGTCTATTTCCTTTTGCATACTATCTGCCATAACTATATTAGAACCTAAAATTAGCACTATATTAAAAAATAGTTTTTTTAATAAACTTTTTTGCATTATATCCCCTTGTGTATATAAGAAGATTATATCCTTAATAAATTAATATAATATTAAAATTTACAAACAATATATAATACTTTTCTTTGTAAAGCCTAGTTTTTATGAAAAAATACTATAATCCTATTAAAAAATCAAAGGTCTTTTTTGGAAGATACACTAACATCACTTAGTACATGGGGCTATTTAGCTTTGGCATTTTTCTCTTTTGGTGGTTCACTTGTAGTTGTGGCCGCTGCTGGAGTACTCTCATATATGGGAGAGATGAACCTTATTCTCTCACTCGTTATTGCAACAGTTTTTAACTATATCGGCGATATGTTTCTCTTCTATTTGGGACGATATCATAAAGAGGATATAAAACCCTATTTTGAAAAACATAAACGAAAAATTGCACTCTCTACACTTATTCTAAGAAAATATGGGGTTTTTGCGATATTTATACAGAAGTTTCTCTATGGAATCAAAACACTAGTACCTATCTCTATGGCTCTATCGAGATATGATTTTAAAAAGTTTGGATTTTATAATCTCTTGGCTTCACCATTTTTTGTAGTAGTTATAATGCTAACTTCCTACTCAGCAGGTGAGACCATTAAAGCCCTGTTCGAATCATTCAAAGAGTACCCTTGGGTTCCAGTTCTTGTTCTTTTTTCTATTATTGGAGCTATTTGGTATGGTATGGAATATTTTACAAAGAGAAGATAATGGCATATCCTAAGATAATATTGGTACGACACGGAGAGACCAAGTGGAATGTAGAGGGGCGTTATCAGGGGCAGTTAGACTCACCTCTTACAGAGCGAGGTATAAAACAAGCCAAGAAGAATGGTCAAAAGATAAAGAGACATCTTGCAAAACTAGGAAAGGATGAGGTTAAGATATTCTCCTCTCCATTAGGTAGGGCTAAATCTACAGCTTTCTTAATTGTGGATGAGCTTGGACTATCGCCTAATAGAGTGATAGTTGACACCCAAATTCAAGAGTTTAATTATGGGATACTAGAGGGAAAAACAAAAGAGTATTGCAATGAGAATCATAATGAGATAATTAAAGCACGAGAAGCCAATAAGTGGTTTTATCAGATTGAAAATGGTGACTCTTATGAGTTGGTAGCCAAGAGAGTAAAGAGTTGGTTAGATAAACTAGATAGTGATATAACTATAATTGCTATTACTCATGAGATGGTCAATCGTGCTTTGCGAAAACTATACAGGAAAATTAGTATAGATGAGGCTTTATCACTCCGTCAACCCAATAATATGGTTTTGATACTTGAAAATGATGAGGAAGAAATACTCACTTGAAGCCCATAAATTAACTATTTTGCAATAGTTTAAAAAAAGTTTAATAAAAATTTGGGTATAATCCTCTGTTTAAGACAGGGATATATTATACTTAATTTTCAACACACCACCAATTTTACAAGGAGTCGTGCTTTTGGCTACCAAAGATATAACTAAAAATTTAGATGAGATTTTTAAAACATGCAAAAAAGGTGATATAATTACCTTTGAAGACCTCGCAAAAGAGTTTGAGAGACAACCAACTCTTGTACAATCAAGAAAAATACTAAAATTATCAGAAAAACATAAAATCAGAGTCGTTTCATCATCAGAATATGCAAAATATCTTTTCGAAAAAGAGAAAAAAAGAGTTGCATTAGCAAGAAAAGCTGGTGCTAATTCTGATGAAGAGTTTGATTACCTCAAGGAGAAAGAGCTATTAGAGTGGAGTCGTTCAGATAGTCCTGTACGGATGTATCTACGAGAGATGGGTAAAATACCTCTTCTGACCAAGGAGGAGGAGGTATATCTAAGTCGTGAGATTGAGGGTGGAGAGGATATTATCTTGGATGCTATCTGCTCAGTCCCTTATCTTATTGACTATATCATCAACTACAAAGAGCCACTTCTTAACCGTGAGCGAAGAGTAAAAGAGCTTTTTAAGAGTTTTGAAGATGAAAAAGAGAGTGCTAGTGATAAAGATATAGAAGAGGATGTAGACGAGACCAAAGAGAAATCTCGAAAAAAAGATGCTGTAGATAAACGAGTAAAACAGGTTGTGGATAGTTTTAAAGCACTCTCAAAAGCTAAAAAAGAGTGGTTAAAGGGTCACGATGAGCTTCTGATTCTTCTTGAAAAAGAGGATAACCCAGAGAAGATAATGCATGAGAATATGAAAGTTGCATTTAAAAAACAGATTCTTAAACTTGCACTTATAGATTTGGGACCTACTTCAAAGCTTATTAATGAACTTGTAAAAGCTATGGAGACTGCTCTAAAGAGTGATGATGGCTTTGAGAAGGAGTTGAAGAGATTGGAGTATAAACTACCACTTTTTAATGATACACTAAAAATCAACCACCAAAAGATACTAGATAATATCTTGGAGATGGATAAAGAGGATATTACTGACTCTGTACCTGAGACAACTATGGTTAGTACTTATGTCGAGATAAAGAAGCTTTTTGAGACTAGAGAGGCGAGTAAAGATAGCTTTGACCTAGACCCAGAGAAACTTGCTGAAATTTTGGGACAAATTCGTCGTGGTAAAATCAAAAGTGAAAAAGCGAAAACTAGAATGGCAAAATCAAACTTACGACTGGTTGTCTCTATCGCAAAACGGTATACAAATCGTGGTCTTCCATTTCTTGACCTTATCCAAGAGGGTAATATTGGTCTTATGAAAGCTGTTGATAAGTTTGAACACCAAAAGGGTTATAAGTTCTCTACCTATGCGACTTGGTGGATTCGTCAAGCAATCTCCAGAGCAATTGCAGACCAAGCACGAACAATTAGAATTCCAATCCATATGATTGAGACTATTAATCGTATCAATAAGATAATCAGAAAAAATCTCCAAGAGTCTGGAAAAGAGCCTGATTTGGATACTATTGCAAGAGAGGTTGGATTATCAGTAGATAAGGTCAAAAATGTTATTAAAATCACTAAAGAGCCAGTGAGTTTAGAGACACCTGTAGGTGATGAGGATGATGGTAGATTTGGTGACTTTATCGAAGACAAGACAACTGTTAGTCCATCAGATGCTGTTCTCAAAGATGACCTAAACAATCAGATTGATGAGGTTCTCGACCAACTAAATGAGAGAGAAAAAGCTGTAATTCGGATGCGTTTTGGTCTTCTCGAAGATGAGAGTGATAGAACGCTTGAAGAGATTGGAAAAGAGCTTTCTGTAACTAGAGAGAGAGTTCGACAGATAGAGTCATCAGCCATTAAAAAACTAAAACACCCAAGAGTAGGGCGTAAACTTAAAAACTATATTGAAGGGTAGAAACCTTGTAAAAATTATGATAAAATGTCACAATTATTTAGAGCAAGGATAGAATATTGTTAAGCACAGTAAATATAGTACAGAGATATGGTAAAAGAGTACTTTTTGATAAAATAAGCATCACCCTAGATGGTGGTAAAAGATATGGACTAATCGGAGCTAATGGAGCAGGTAAATCTACATTTTTGAAGATAATCTCAGGTGAGATAGAGCCAACTGATGGAGATATTCAGATACAACCTGGGCTTAGAATGGGTGTTTTGAGCCAAGACCAGTATGCATTTGAGGATTTTACTCTTACTGATGCTGTTCTCTATGGAAACAAAAAACTCTATGATGCACAAAAAGAGAAAGAAGAACTCTATATGACAGGTGATTTTGAGGATGACAAAGTCAATGAGAGACTAGGTGAACTTGAGATGATTTGTGCAGATGAAGACCCCACTTATGAATCAGATGTCAAGATAGAGAAACTACTTGAAGCACTTGGTTTCCCTTCATCTCAACACTCTGATTTGATGTCTTCAATTACAGGTGGAGATAAGTTTAAAATTCTATTGGCACAGGTTCTTTTTCTTAAACCAGATATACTACTTCTCGATGAGCCTACCAACAACTTGGATATTGAGTCTATCGCATGGTTAGAGAGAGAGCTAAAACGACATGATGGTACAATGGTCATTATCTCTCATGATAGACATTTTTTGAACAATGTCGTAACACATATATTAGACCTAGATTTCCAAAATATACGAGAGTTTACAGGTAATTATGATGAGTGGTATATAGCAGCAAATCTTATAGCCAAACAGGCACAAGTTAACTATGCCAAAGCGAGTAAAGAGAAAGAGGAGCTAGAGAAGTTTATTGCAAGATTCTCAGCAAATGCTTCAAAAGCAAAACAGGCAACAAGTCGTCAAAAGCAACTTGATAAATTGGATGTAAAAGAGATTCAACTCTCATCAAGAAGAGACCCATCTATTATGTTTAAGCCTCATAGAGATATTGGTAATGAAGTTCTTCAGATTGAAAATCTTGCTAAATCTTATGATGGTCAAGAGGTTTTTTCTGATATATCTTTCAAAGTAGAAAAGGGTGATAAGATAGCACTTATAGGTGGCAATGGTGTTGGAAAAACAACCCTACTTGATATAATTATGGAAAAAGTAGCAAAAGATTCAGGCTCGTTTCACTGGGGACAGACCATTACCACTACCTATTTCCCTCAAAATACAACAGATTTTGTAAAGGGTAGTGATAAGCTATACGAATGGATACAGGGATATGACCCAAAGTGGCATATAGATGAGATTAGAAAATGTCTTGGGCGAATGTTATTTTCTGGTGAAGAGCAGAGTAAATCAGTTGGTGATTGTTCTGGTGGAGAGAAGCACCGTATTATGTTATCCAAGATGATGATGGATAGTGCTAACTTCTTGGTACTTGATGAGCCAAATAACCATTTAGATTTGGAGGCTATTGTTGCTCTTGGAGAGGCGTTGCACAACTATCAAGGTGGAGTGATTTGCGTATCACACGATAGAGAGTTGATTGATGCTTTTGCCAATCGGATTATTAAGCTTAATGCTGATGGGTCTATTATTGATTTTGAGGGGGATTATGAGGCTTTTGTTGCAGAGTATGGAGCATAATTGAAATTTAAAATATTTAGGGTAGCCACAATGGCGTACCCCTATAGTTAATTACTCTTTTTTCTTCTTTTTCCTTTTTTTCTTCTTTGGCATAGCTCCCTCATCAGGCAGTGTAATAAGGAATGTCGTCTTCCCATTCAAAATACTTGCAACTTCTAGTGACCCTTTAACCTTCTCTATGAGGTTTTTGCTCATATATAGACCAAGACCTGTACCTTTTGTCTTATGTTTGGTTGTATAGTATGGTTCAAAAATATTTTTGAGGATTTTTTTAGGGATACCACCTGCGTTATCTCTTACAGCGATTATTAGTTCATTTTCTTTGTGATATACACGGATAGATATTATACCATTTTTAATTTTATTCTCTTCAAAGGCATCTCTAGCATTGTTGATAAGATTCATAATAACATGTTTAATGTCATTCTCAAACCCTTTATAATTAATATCATCATCACAATCAAGCTCTATTTTTATGTTTAGTCTAGTTAGTGTATCCTCTATAAGTTTTTTAGTAGATTCAATCGTTGTCTTTAGGTTAAAAGTTTGTGGCATATCTGATTTATCAACAAATCTTCTAAAATCCTCTATAGTATTTGATAGAAACTGAATTGAGTTATTTATCTTCTCTGCTACTGCTTCTATATCAATATCATCGTGATTACCTAGTTTTGCTTTTATCTCTATATCTTGTAGAATCCATGAGACGGCGTTGAGTGGTTGTCTCCATTGATGAGCAATATTTTCTAATATCTCACCCATGGAAGCGAGTCTTGATTGTTGATTCATAATAGCAGTTTGTCTTTTTACCTCTCGTACTGCATCATCAATTCTAATCTGTAACTCATCATTTAGAGTCTTTAACTCTTGTGTTCTTTGGTTGACTCTAATCTCAAGATTCTCAGTTAGACGATTTAGCTCATTGGCTGTTTTATGCATAATAGAGTAGAGATTTTTATTCGCTATCTCAAATGGTGTGATATTTTCATCTTTATACTCTTCTAACTCAATATAACTATTGTTTGATTCAGTTATCGCAGCCATTACAAATGTATGGTTATGAAAAGTATTGGGGTGGTTCTCTTCATTGAAATACTCTTGGCTTGTTGTATATCCAAATATGTGATTGTTGCTTTTGATATTTGATATATAGTATTTGATTGGAATTCTAAAACCATACTCATATGAGACAGATGAACCAATCCAAAGAGCTTGAGCAGGAGTTTTTGTAAGAAAAGTATAAATCTCTTGCATTCTATTCATCATTGCATTGTAGTTCCCAATGGAGAGTTGTATAATATCATTCTCTTCTAAAGGTTGAGCCGTAGATATACTCTGATTGGACAAATCAGCATCAAGAATATGTACAGTATAGGAGCTATTTCCTTTTGTAATATATAGTGGTACTTGTAGAAATACAGAGTTGTCTGACTCTAGGTTTGGAAAGTATTTTCTATATATATCTAGTGCTGGACTATCTCCCATAGTCAAGATAGTAGAGTCATCAGTTTTAGTGATTCTTTTCTTTTTACTTATCGGTTTCCAGTCAAAAGCTTGATATAGCTCGACTGTTAGATTCTCTCCATGCATAAAGATTAAGATAATAGCCTTGTTATAGATTTTGTTGTTATGAAATACAAATGACTTATTGCTATTGTGAGATTTATCTGTTGACCCACCACCAAAAATCTTGAGATGCCTGAAGTCCTCACCTAGAGAGTTGATAAATGATGAGGTTTGACAATCATTAAAACTTGATAGAATTTCTACAGCTTCTGTATCGGCTTGTAGATATTTTTCTATTAGATATTTGTCTGCTTTATAGTCATTGCACTCACCCTTAATATAGTTTTTGTCTAAATCTAAAACTATAGATGAGATAGAGCTAGTATTAAATTCTATGATAGATATAATAGGGTCTCTATTTAAGTCTGATATTTGATGGTTTGTAAAACTTGCAAAACTCTGCATTCCTATTATGGTAGCATCAGCAAAGGAGCCTTCTAGCTCTGCTAGAAGTATTTTTAATAGTTTTCTATCATCATTAGGATAGTTTATCTCAATTAGTAGTCTCTCTGAGTTGGTAATGCTGTTTTCTTCACACCACTCTGTAAAGCTGTCAAAGTCACTATAGTAGTGTACTAGTTGTCTCATATTTACTCCCCATTTTTCTATTTAAAAATTTTTGAACCAACACGAACCAAGTTTGAGCCACACTTGATTGCTAGTTCATAATCACTACTCATACCTATAGAACAGGTAGTAGCACCATTTTTTTGTAAAGTTTCATATATCTTGTGCGTAGTCTCAAAGCTATTTTGAATCTCTTTGGTATCATCTGTAAAAGCACCAATACTCATAACACCTTTGAGCTTTATATGTGGAAATCTCTCCAATATCTCTTGGTATATATCAATTGCCTCATCTACTCCAACTCCTGATTTGCTCTTCTCATTTGCAGAGTTGATTTGAAGTAGAGTGTTCATTGTTTGATTCTTTTCTGCTAGACGGCTCTCTATTGCTTCTGCTAATTTTATAGAGTCAAGCGATTGAAACATACTTGGACGCAGAGCAATAAGTTTGTTAATCTTATTGCTCTGTAAAGTACCTATCATATGCCACTCTAGTGGAAGTCTCTCCAAATTTTGCATACGACTTTGGAGTTGTTGTACTTGATTTTCTCCAAAGGCTCTCTGTCCTAGTTCATATAGTGTAGCTATACTCTCCTCATCACTATATTTGCCAACAGCTACAAGTTTGACAATATGGTGTTGGGAGACCTCAACCCTAGCTTGTTCTATATTCCAAATAACTTCATCTAAATTTTTTCTCAATATCTCTTTCATTCCTTATCCTAATAGTCTATTTATATCATTATATAATCCTAGTAGCATCAAAGAGAGTAGTAATCCCCATCCCACTAGTGTTAATTTATACATAACATCTTCACTTGCCATTTTCCCTGTTATCATCTCATAGAGGTTAAAGGCGATATGCCCTCCATCAAGAGCAGGGATTGGCAGTAGATTTAACACTCCCAAGTTTACAGATATAAGTGCTGTAAAAAATAGTAGAGCAAGTATACCTGATTGACTAGCTTTTGCTGTAATATCTACAATAGTTACAACACCACCTAGCTGATTGGCAGGAACATCACCTATAAGAAGTTTTTTTAAACTTGTAAATATAAGTGTTGAGGAGTGTATAGTCTCATTCCACGCAAAAGCTAAACCCTCTATAGGTGAAAATGTAAGCTCATCAGGAGCATCTGGTGCAATACCAATTAATTTTCTATTAATTGATTCACCAAATTTATTTTTTTGCTTTTTGATAATGGGTTCAACTCCTATTGTAACTCTTCTATCCTCCCTGATAATATCAAAATATAAAACACCATCAAATAGCTGTATAGTCTCTCCAATCTCATCCCAATGCTCTATAGGGGTGTGATTGATACTAACTATTCTATCTCCTTTTTCAACTCCTGCTTTTTTTGCAGGAGACTCATCAGAAAAAGAGCCAACTGTTGGAGATATATAGTGACTATAGTTAAATAGTGGAGAGAGATAAGTCCCTATCTGAGATGCTCCAAAATAGAGCATAAATGCCACAAAAAAGTTTGCAAAAGGACCTGCTAGAAGAATAATAATCCTCTGCCAAGGTCTTTTGCTTGTGTAGCTATCACTATCATAGTTAACAGCCGTTGGGTCAGAGTCATCTTGACCTTTCATCTTGACATAGCCACCAAGAGGTATAGCAGAGATACTCCACTCAGTTTGACCTATCTGTTTTGTAAAAATCTTCTTTCCAAATCCAATACTAAATACATCTACTCTAACACCAAATAACCTTGCTGCTAAAAAATGTCCCAATTCATGAAAAAATATTAAAAATGATAATACTAGTAGTGCAACAAAAATGCCCATATAAATCCTAATTATTTTTTTGTGTATTATACCAAGCTATTAATTAAAGGCTTTTATAATAGTATATGCTTTTGTATGATAGAATAAAAAAAACAATTAAAAAGGATAGATAATGGCAAACAAGAGTGAAATATCAGATTTTGATGAGTCTTTAGAAGTTAAAGATGTTAATGAGAATGAGAATGATGAACTTATTATTGAGACAAAGATAGTTAAAAATATTACAAAAAATGAACAAGCAAAAGAGTTAATGAAAAACTCTGCTCAATTAATATCAGAAGCTGATACTGCTGTAGAGCTTACAAAAAAATCTGTTTCCGAAAATGTAAGTAGATTTGAAGATGCAAAAAATAGTCTATTAAACACAACACTTACAAAGAGCGAAGAGCTACTAGAGAAAGCCTCTTATGAGTACTCTAAGCATGAGTTAGATGAACCATTTGAAATATCGTTAGGTACTATAGATGAGGATATTAGGGTTAAAAATATAAGTTCAGGTGGTTTTTCAGGTTTTATATTGGCTCTTTTGGCTGCACTAGGAGTTGTTGGTGCTTGGATATATGTTGCTAGTACAAAAGTTGGTGTAGCACTCACACCAGAGATTATAAATAATGAAGCAGAGCAGAACACTATTTTTAAATGGATAGGTGGTATAACGGGTGCTGAAGTTGACCCAATGTTGGGAATGGTAACAGCACTTCTTATTGCATGGATTATCTATAAACTTCGTGTATCTATAAAAGAGAACAAAAACTTCAGAGTGGCAAATGAGATATTTGAGAAATCAAATAGCTATGTAGAACGACAAAAAGAGGCAAAAACAGAGATAGAGCGAATTGATGAACATATTGTAGAGATTATTCCTATAATAGAAGATTATAGAGTTCTTTTGAATGAAGAGAATGCTAAATTGCAGAGAATATTACATATAGAGGGTATCAAAGAGGATAATAGTGAGTATCATAGCTCTTCAATAGATAATATGAAAGAGAGTGAATTATTAATAGAGAGAGTAGAAGGGTTATTAGTTACACCTATTACAAAAGATGGAAAACTAAACGATGCTTCTGTTACTGCACTAGCTGAGGCAAAATCTGTTAGAGACTATTTTGTATCTAAGATTTATTCTTAGGTAAGCACCTGATTATTGTCAGGTACTTAATTTATCCGATTTCTCTTTTCTTACGGACTTAATCCATAATATATTTATAATATAATAGAGAAAGAGTGAGACAAAGAGTGAGTATGGAATAGTTCCGACATACAGAGGAAGAACAATACTATCCCAGTTATTGCTAAACCAATCTAGCGTAAGCTCTATATTATCTAAGCTCTCTTTCCCTAATATAAAATTACCTGTCTGATACTCCATATAGTACATAAATGGCATTGTAATAGGGTTGCTTAGCCACACCATAGATATTGCTATAGGAACATTAAATTTAAAAAATGGGATAAATGAAACAACAGCTAACATTTGCATCGGCATAGGGATAAATCCTATAAGTAGACCTATAAAAACACCTCTTGATATAGATTTACGGTTTATAGATAGATACTCTCTGGGGATATTATATCTCCTAATAAATTGGTCTAATTTACTATTACTCTTTTTCTGTTTTAAAATCTTTCTAATCATCAATCCACCATCGTTTTTTAACTATTGTAATCATTGAACCTTTATAAGCTATTGAATCTTTTTTATAAAAGTAAAATATTTTCTAAATTTACACGATATTAAGCATTTTTCACTAAACTTATCAATTAGTTATATATTTAGGAGTTTATAAGTAGATGGAATTTTGGCAACATATATATAGTAATTTTGACCCAGTAGCAGTAGATATTTTGGGGTTCAAAGTGCATTGGTATGGACTTATGTATATATCAGCATTGATTAGTGCATTATATATAGCAGAGTGGATAATAAAAAAAGATAATTTAAATATCTCTAATGAGACGCTAAACACATACTTCATCTATGCAGAGGTAGGAGTAATTTTAGGTGCGAGGATAGGATATTTTATATTTTATGACCCCAATTATATCTACTATCTAAGCCACCCTTGGGAGATGTTTAACCCTTTTGAAAGTGGTGAATTTGTTGGAATTAGAGGTATGAGCTATCATGGAGCGATGATTGGTTTTGTATTAGGCTCATGGCTTTTTGTACGAAAATATAAAGTATCATTTCTCTTTTTGATGGATTTAGTAGCTATTAGTGTTCCTCTTGCCTATACACTAGGTAGGATAGGAAATTTTTTAAATAAAGAGTTAATAGGACGAGAGACAGATTTGCCTATTGGAATATATGTAGATAATGTACTCCGACATCCATCACAGCTATATGAGGCATTTTTGGAGGGAGTTGTACTATTTATAATCATATACACTTATAGAAAATATAAAAAGTTTGATGGTGAATTGATGGCACTCTATCTATTTGGTTATGGAGTCTTTAGATATATGATAGAGTATGTAAGAGAGCCTGATGTTCAGCTTGGATTTATCTGTTGTGGATGGATGACTATGGGACAGCTATTGTGTATTTTGATGATGTGTTTTGGAGTTGTTTTATATTTTGTGGGGCGTAGGGTACATTTTAATGCACATTCTTAAAAAAATCCCTAACATACTCATATCCAGAGTAGAGTGTAATCACAACAGCTATCCAAAGCAGGGTTTCTCCACCATACCAACCCATAAGCAGAAATCCAATAGCAACCATCTGCACAACCGTTTTGACTTTTCCCATTACTGAAGCAGATATATCAATTCCCTCAGCCACAGCAGATACACGAACTCCTGTAATAAATAGTTCACGAGTTATAATAAGAAAGATAGCCCAAGGAGAAGCAGAGCCAATCATCATAAGCCCTAAAAATCCAGCAAGTGTTAGCATTTTATCTGCAAGAGGGTCTAAAATCTTACCCACAGTAGTAATTTGATTAAAAGTTCTAGCTATATACCCATCAAAGAAATCCGTAGCAGATGCCAATACAAATATAAAAGATGCTGTATAGTTTAACCATGATGGGTGAATCCCATTAAATATCTCTGCATCTTGATTAACAAGAAAAAAAAACATAACAGGAGCTAAAAGAAGTCGAATAAAAGCTAATATATTTGGAATATTTACTATCTTGGAAGAGTCCATTTTTCACTTTTCATTTTTAATTTTTCACTATTTAAAGGTAGTTCCACCGTCTACAGTAAGTGTATGACCAGTTATCCAACCTGCTTCATCACTACATAAAAAATAGACAGCACTAGCAATATCTTCAGGTGACCCCATTCTATTAACAGCCGAGCGTTCTATAGTTGCATTTTTGACATCTTCATAGTTAGTAAAAGCCTTTAGAGCATCAGTATCAATAGGTCCACCTGAGACAGCATTAACACGGATTCCCATATCTCCAAGTTCAGCAGCCGCATATCTGCTCATAGCCTCCACGGCAGCCTTGTTTGTTCCATGACCTGCATAATTTTCTATATAGACAAGATTTCCAGTTGAACTTAGAGTAACTATACTTCCACCACCTACTTTTTCCATCCTTTTAGCTGCCTCTTGTGAACCTGCTACAAAAGCACCAACAGTTGCAGTATAGATATTGGTTAGACCTTTTTTAGGTCTTAGACGCATAAATTTACCATACCCACCAACAACACTTCGACCATAAATCATCGCATTTGATACAAAAAAATCGACTCTATCAAAATCTTCATCAATAGCTAAAAATAGAGTTTTAAACTCATCAAGCTCCAAAATATTAAGAGGATAAGCTCTAGCTTTTATCTTATAAGTTGTCTCCAAATATGAAGCAATTTCATTAGCAATTTCTCTGTTTGAATTATAAGTAAAAGCTACATTGACACCCTCTTGTGCAAACTTTTCTGCAATCGCTTTTCCAATACCTTTTGTTGCACCAGTTATAACAACTGTTTTACCTCTGTTACTAGACATATTAGTTTATATCTCCAAAATTACACTGCTTTAGAACATCTTCAATCAAATCCATATTTTCAACACTTGGTGCTACTAGTGGAAGTCTATACTCCAAAGTCTCAATAAGCCCTGCAATATACATCGCTGCTTTAATAGGAATAGGATTACTCTCACAAAAAAGTACTTTATTAACAGGATAGAGCATAGCGTTAATCGCTTTTGACTGATTCAACTCACCTCTTAGTGCCTTATGAGCTAGTTCTGCTTTTAGTTTTGGTAGTAGATTAGCTGTCACAGAGGTAATACCTTTTCCACCATTGGCAAGAATAGGATAGTCAATAGCATCATCACCAGAAAAAACATACAAATCAGGTCTCTTAGCCAAAAGCTCAACAGTCCTCTCAATAGAGCCTGTCGCCTCTTTGATTCCAAAGATATTCTCTACATTATCAAAGAGTCTACATACTGTATCAGCCTCTATATCTACACCTGTTCTACCTGGTACATTATAGAGCATAAAAGGAACTTCAACAGATTTAGCAATCGCTTTGTAGTGTTGATATAGCCCCTCTTGGCTCGGTTTGTTATAATATGGACTCACAGAAAATATCGCATCAACTCCACACGCCTCTGCATGTCTTGCAATATCTATGGCTTCATGTGTTGCATTGCTTCCTGCACCTGCTAATACCTTAGTTTGAGTCCCCCTACAGACCTCAACGGCAATCTCAATACATCTCTTATGTTCATCATGGGTAAGTGTTGCACTCTCCCCCGTTGTTCCTACAGGACAGACTGCATCTATACCATTGTCAATCTGTCTTTGGATTAGTTTTGCGTAAGTTGCTTCATCTAGTGTACCATTTCTAAATGGTGTAATCAGTGCTGTTGTTGCACCAGTAATTAAACTGCTCATTTGCTTTTCCTAAGTATTAGTGTTGTAGCTAGGTCATTGTTGAAGTATTTATTTGCTACCTCTGTAACCATTTCAGGTGTTATTTTATCTAAATTCTCTTCATATTCAAGTAAAGGTTTTAGATTTCCACGAACCAAATAGCTTCCAAATAGTGAGTTGACTTCTGCTGAACTTTCTAGTGAATAGATAAAGTCAGCTTTAGCATTGATTTTAACTTTCTCCAACTCCTCTTTGGTTACGCCTCCTTTTTTAATTTTTTCTATCTCTGCAAGTATCTCTTTCTCTACGGCTTCAATCTTGATATTTGGATTGGCAATAGCCATAAAGAGAAATATACCATCATCAGTTAGCTCCATATTGTAACCATAAATAGTGTTGACCATCCGTTTTTTATCAATAAGTTCTTTGTGTAGTCGTGAACTTTTTCCTGAACTCATAAGTTCAGATATAGCAGAGAGTACTACTTGGTCTTTGTGTTCAAAATTGGGAATAGGGTATGCAATAGCGATAGTATCTACAGTATTATTCTCTTTATGAATTATCTGTCTAATACTACCATCTCTTTTTGGTTCAACAGGTTTACACTCTGGAATTTTAACTTTGTTTTTTATCTTTCCAAATTTAGCCTCTGCCTCTTTAAATACCGACTCTTTGTCTATATCTCCAGTCACTACCAAAATGGCATTATTTGGTTGATAATATTTTGCATGAAACTCTCTAATATCATCAATAGTCCATGTCTGAATATCATTCATAAATCCAATTGGTGTCCAGTGATAAGGGTGAGCAATATAGTGAGTATTAAAGAGTCTAAAATATAGATAGCCTATTGGTGGATTATCTGTTCGTACTCGTCTCTCTTCTGCTACTACATCTCTTTCCACTTGAAACTCTTCATCTTTTAGATTGAGATTCTCCATCAGTTCAGCAAAAAGTTCCATAGAGGTTGCCAAGTTTTGTGAAGATGATTTAATAAAGTAGCTAGTATAATCAAAACTTGTTGATGCATTGTTTATAGCACCTTTTGATTTGACTATTTTGTCAAACTCACCTGCTTTAAGGTTCTTAGTAGATTTAAAGTTTAGATGTTCTAACATATGAGCAATACCACTCTTGCCCATCACCTCATTTCGGCTTCCTACTTTGTAGAAAATATCTGTTGTAATAACACTTGAGTTATTTCTCATTGGTATTGCAACCACCTCTAAACCATTCTCTAGCGTTTTTGTATAGTGCTTTGGTAATGAATTTGCCATTAAAATTCCTGTTAATAATATTGTTAGTATAAATTTTTTCATCTGTAGTCAGCTCCAATAGCCTCTGTTATATTAGAATATCCATCAGCTTCAATAAGTTTTATCAGCCCCTCATTTATATCTTTAACCATCTTTGGTCCATTGTAGATAAGCATGGTCAGAATCTGAACAAGTGAAGCACCTGCTTTGATTCTCCTATAGACATCCTCTGCATCCTCTATACCACCAACTGCTATGAGAGTTGTTTTATCATATAGCTCTCTTCCAATTGCTTGAAATAGCTTAAATGATTTTTCTCGAACCAAAGTTCCAGAGATTCCACCAAAATCTTTTGCATTTTCGGTTAGAGAGTAATCTATAGTTGTATTTGTTGCAATAATCCCACTAGCCCCTGCTTCTATAGCTACTTTACATAGATTTATAGCATCTTCTTCACTCATATCAGGAGCGATTTTTAATAAAAGAGGTTTTGTAGTTATCTCTTTTGCCATTGTGAAAATATCAGTAATAAACTCCTTATTTTGAAGACTCCGAAGACCAGGGGTGTTTGGTGAAGAGATATTGATAACGATATAGTCACCATAATCTTTGAATATATGTAGTAGGGTCTCATAATCACTTAGAGATTCATCTCCTTGTGTCACCTTATTTTTTCCAATATTAATCCCAATAGGATAATCAAAAAAATAGAGCCTATTTAGTCTTTTGAGCATATATTCTGCTCCATAATTATTAAATCCCATACCATTTTGGATTGACCTATCCTCTTTGAGTCTAAAGAGACGAGGTTTAGGATTGCCCTCTTGTGGTTTTGGTGTGATAGTTCCTATCTCTGTATACCCAAATCCAAGTGTTGGCATAGCAGTTATATACTCACCATTTTTATCAAAACCAGCGGCCAATCCTACAGGATTTTGAAATTTTTTGCCAAAAAGAGTTTGAGATAGAATAGGGTTGCTAACAAAGTAGTGATTTTTGAGTAGACGCATTATACTAGGTGCATAAGCTAGTGAACGAAGTCCCAATCCAGCAATAGAGTGTGCTGTCTCTGGGTCTAGTCTAAAAAGAATTTTTTGAATAGTTTGATAAGAGAAAAGTGACAATGTATAACTCCAATTTTTTTATTGGGCGTATTATATCAGAATTAATCTAATGAAATATCTCGCTTATACATATTATATAAAACCAAATAAAACAATAAGAGAAATCCGATATAATCACGAAATTATAATTTAGAGAAAAAAGGCAAAATATATGGCAATAGAAACAGTAGGTTCAGTAGAAGAGTTTAAAGCATTAGTAGCAGAGGTAGAGAGCCAAGATAATTATAGAAAACCGATAGGATTTGGTATTGCTAGGGTTGATAGAGGTCAGAAGAATGCAGACAAAGTTTTACAAGCAAACTATGGTCTTATCAATTGGGGTGAGAACTTTGGTTCAGTGGCTGTATATGTAAAAGCACTTCAAGAGTCAGGATGTAGTGTTGACTTTTCAGGGTCAGAGTTTGTAGCAACAGTCAATGATGATTTTATCAAAAACTCTCTATCTGCCTTTGCACCATTTATGGGAGAGGCGAGAGGTTCTGTGCATAAAAATATTCAAGTGATTAAAACATTAGCAAAGATGGAAGATGTAGGCAAAAACTTTAGAATTACTCTTCTGTTTGCAGATGAGAATCCAAAGAGTGTAGAGGCTGTTTATCTCAAACTATATGCCCTCTCTCAAGGAAAAGTAGAGCTTAGAAAAATCAATCTCAATGGTGCGTTTGGGATTCTACCTAATGTGGCATGGGTTGGAAATACTCCATATGAGTTAGAGTATCTAAGAGAGAATGAGATAGAGATGAAGCTAAATGGAACTTATCCTACTGTTGATTTTGTAGATAAATTTCCACGATACTTACAACATATCATTCCTGCTGATAACACAAGAATCTTAGACACTTCAAAAGTGAGAATGGGAGCGCAACTAGCAAGTGGAACAACTGTAATGCCAGGTGCTTCATATATTAACTTCAACGCTGGAACTTTGGGTGCTGTAATGGTAGAGGGTAGAATCTCTAGTTCGGCTATTGTTGGAGCAGGAAGTGATGTTGGTGGAGGTGCAAGTATTTTGGGTGTATTAAGTGGAACAGATGGTAATCCAATCTCTATTGGTGAAAATACACTTCTAGGTGCAAACTCAACTTGTGGTATTCCTCTTGGTGATGCTTGTATTATTGATGGTGGTCTTGCTATTTTTGCAGGTACAAAAGTTGAGATTTCTGCTGATGAGGTTGCCAAGATAAATGAGGCTAATCCTAAGGCGAATCTATCTAGTGGTACTCTTAGAGCCGATGCACTTCAAGGACTCAACGGTCTTCACTTTAGACAGGACTCTACAAATGGTAAGATAGTTGTAAAAAGAAGTGTTAGAGAAGTTAAGCTTAACTCAGAGTTACACTAATGGAAGAGTTAGATATTATCAAACGAGTTTTTCTCTTGGCTATCTCCAAGAGAGAAGAGGGTGAGACAATGAGAGATACTTTAGAGTCTCTTGTAAACACTGGTATGTTTGAAAATGGGATGAAAGAGGCTAAAGAGACTCTTGAGGAGCTTCGTAAATCCAATTATATTGTGGGTGATAATCTCTCCATGATTGGGGTGATGGTAGCTAATGAGGCAGAGAAAGAGTTTAAGAGATAAATAGACTTCTTGCAAAACTTATTTGGAATCGGAGACTTTAGTCCCGAATATGACGAGGCTAAAGCCATCGTTTCCTATCCTATTTTTGAAAGATGTCTAATAATTTGTAGGTCGGGGTCTCCTCTCCGACAAAGGAGAAAAATATGCGAGTAGATAAATGGTTAGCATCAGTAAATGTTATAAAAAGAAGAACAGTAGCATCAGATATGGTAAAGAGTGGTGTAGTTTTTGTCAACGGACTAAAAGCCAAAGCAAGTAAAAATGTAGCTGTTGGTGATAAAATCACGATTGAGTATCTAAAAGGTGCTAAAAATTATGAAGTTCTACAGATACCAACAACAAAAACAATCCCAAAAAGCAAAAAAGATGAATATTTTAAAGAGTTAATATGAGTATAAGAGAACAATTTGAAAAACTATTTGCCAATGAGTTAGCAACCCAAGATGCGAGAGAGCTACTAATAGAGTTATATAAAAAAGGTGAAACATCAGAAGATATAGCTACAGTAGCCTCAATTATGCGTAAACACTCTGTTAAACTTCCCATATCAAAAGAGTTACAAGAGAGAGCTATAGATATAGTAGGAACAGGTGGAGATAAGAGTGGAAGTTTTAATATCTCTACAACAGTTTCACTACTTCTAGCTTCTCTTGGTTCAGTTGTAGCAAAACATGGAAATAGAAGTATTACAAGCAACTCTGGCTCTGCTGATGTTTTAGAGACTTTGGGCATTAATCTAAATCTAACTCCTATACAACAACTAAAAATGTTAGAGGAGACAGGCTTCTGTTTTATCTTTGCTATGAATCATCATCCTGCTATGAAACATATTATGCCTATACGAAAATCTATAGACCATAGAACTATCTTTAATATTTTAGGACCTCTAACCAATCCAGCAGGAGCAAAAAATTATCTTTTGGGTGTCTTTTCTACTGATTATATAGAGAGAATGGCAAATGCACTAGTAGAACTTGGTGTAGATAGAGCATTTGTAGTGAGTAGTGATGATGGAATGGATGAAATCTCTCTAGCAATTACTACACAGTTTGCTTTGGTTGAGAATGGTAAAGTCTCTAGGGGCATTATTGACCCACAAGAGTTTGGATTTAAGTTAGCTCCAAAAGAGGCTATCTTAGGTGGAACTGCCTCTGATAATGCTTTGATAACTCAAAATATATTTGCCAATAGGGCTACTGATGTTCAAAGAGATATAAT